>ENA-OQHP01000707-OQHP01000707.1-human-gut-metagenome-genome-assembly--contig:-NODE-707-length-10577-cov-1.731770_pt1 | contig 10577 bp, 23 predicted proteins | sample MGYA00242563_ERZ504717 | MGnify/ENA primary metagenome ERZ504717 (study PRJEB26092, sample SAMD00036212) | human gut metagenome | host: Homo sapiens | study: EMG produced TPA metagenomics assembly of...
CTCGATATCAACGAGCGCCGCATTTCGGTGGCGCAGATCGAGCGAGCGTTTTCGCTCGCGCGCCTGTTGGCTTTAAGATCCACGCGCACTTTATGCTCAACTTGCTGGGCGCCACGCCTGATGGGGACAAGCGCGACTACGAGCGCTTTATGACCGAGGGCGCCTTTATGCCCGACGAGTCAAGGTCTACCCGTGCGCGCTCATCGAGGGCTCGCATCTGGTGGGCTGTTACGAGTGTGGCGAGTGGCGCCCCTATACCGAGGACGAGCTGCTCGATGTGTTGGCCGACGACATCGTGGTGACGCCGGCGTTCTGCCGCATCAGCCGCATGATCCGCGACTTAGCTCCGATGACATCATGGTGGGCAACAAGAAACCCAACCTGCGCCAGCTCGTTGAGAACCGCCTGGCTGCTCGGGGTGACGGTGCGACGGTGCGTGAGATTCGCTATCGCGAGATCAGCACGGCGGGCGCCGACCTGGACGAGTTGACCCTTGACGAGGAAGTGGCGTACGAGACGCCGGTGACGCGCGAGCGCTTTTTGCAGTGGGTGACACCGCAGGGCAAAATCGCGGGCTTTTTGCGCCTGTCGCTGCCCGACCGCGCGTTTGTTGCCGCGCATGCGGGCGAGTTGCCGACGGTGTCGGACGAGGCGATGATTCGCGAGGTTCACGTGTATGGCATGGCGGCGCGCGTGGGCGATCAAGCCAGGCGGCGCAGCATCATGGGTTGGGTCGTTTGCTCGTAGAGCGTGCGTGCGAGATTGCCCGGGATGCGGGTTATGCGCGTATCAACGTGATTAGCGCGATTGGCACACGTGAGTACTATCGTCATCTTGGATTTTATGACCATGGCCTTTATCTGCAAAAGGAGCTCTAGATGAACAAGCCGAGTGTTTCTGCCGGCGTCGTTGCCGGCGTTGCTCTGGGGGCCGCGGCGCTTGGCGCGGCCGCTGTCGCTGTCCGTGCTGCCTGTCTGCAGGTTGCGCGAACCCGCAATGGTTGGCGCGTGTGAACGCGTGCACGATGAGGGCGGCGACGAAGTCCGTGTATTGGTGCAAGGCGGCGTTTACCAAAGCGCAAGCTACGTTGGCGAGCGTTGGGCGGAGCCGTCTTTGCGTACTATCGCGCGTTTGACGACGTGTTTGAGGCTGAGGACGCAATGCGTGATGCTTACGGGCATGGTATCGACCGTATGCTCATGCTGGGCGGCGGCGGGTTTGCCTATCCCAAGTTTGCACTGATGTCGCACGAGAGCTTGCGCATGGACGTCGTTGAGTACGATGCCGAGATTACGCGCCTGGCGCGCCGTTGGTTCTACCTGGACGAGCTGGAGCGCACTGTGGCGATCGCCTGCGAGTGATTACCGCTGAGGCTCGCTCGTATCTGGGCGTGACGAGCGTGGGTCATCGTCGCTACGACGTGGTCGTGAGCGATTGCTTTGGCGGTGCCGAGCCCGTACGCGAGCTGGCGACGGTTGAGGCATTGCGTTTGGTGCGAGGCAGCCTGAACCCCGGAGGCATCTATGTTGCCAATATCGTGAGTGCGAACAGGGGGAGCGACGTGACGTTCCTGCGCGATTGCGTTGCCGCGGCACTCGAGGTATTCGCCCACGCCTGGGTGGTCCCATGCGGCGATGCGGAGTTCGGCGGCGAGGAGAACTACCTGCTCATCGCCAGCGACGGCGACTATGTCTTTGCCGAAGCTGTGCCCTTCGACACCGACTTCCTCGGCACCGTCCTTCACGACAAGTAAGTCTCTCCGTCCCAAAAAGACGGGTCTTAGGCGTGGTCGCTCCAGCTGCAGACACGCTGCTTCATGCCCTCTATGTCGAGCACGCCTTCGGCAAAGCCCTTGCGCACGAGCTCTTCGGGAACAAACTCGTCGTAGCGGTCAAAATAAGGCACCTCGCGGGATAGACGAGCTCGATGGGATCGAAGCCCTTCTCGGCCTCGGCGGCGAGCACCTCAAAGAACGTCTCCTCGTCGGCCTTCATCTTAAACTGCATAAAGTACGGGCGTGATGGTCGAGTCCGCGAAGGCCCAACTCCGCGGCACATTTAATCTTGAGCATGCGCTCGAGGGCCAAAAAGGCGTAGCTGCCAGCCAGGGGAAGAGCACCCAGGTATCGCCGCCCAGGTTAATGAGCGGTTTAGTTCCCGCGCCCAAAATCTCGGCCGTATGACGAGCCTGCGCAAGGCGGGCCCGTGCGTTACCCATAAGGTACGGATACGCGGCGTGTTCGTTGAGCGCCTTGCGCATGCGCTCGAGTACGTGTGTATTGATGTCACCGGGACAGTCGCCAAAGTAGGCCGGCACCCGGCCCTTGACCTGCGTGGCAAAGACGGTATGACGCTTCCAGTCCACTTCCTCGACAATCCAGCAGTGTCCGGCGATGGCGATGCGCTCACCGGGCGGTGGCGGATTGACGATCGTGCCCAACTCGGCCGACTCGCTGCGAACGGTGAACTCCTCGTTTTCCTGGAACACGGCGTAAAACTTAAGTTGTTAATGATGCGCTCGCCCGCGAGGCCCACAATGAGCCCACCGCCTCGGTGACCTGGATGTGGTCGATCTTGATGAGGTGGCGCAACAGTACGCGATAGTCATCGGCCGAGACGCGGTGGAAATAGCTGAGCGTGAGCACGCGCTGGGCAAGTTCGGCAGGCGTGAGTTCGCCGGTGCTGGCGAGGGTCGACATGGTCTGGTGATAGAGCAGGCTGTAGGGGAGTCGATCGAGCTCGGGCGGCTCGACCCACTTTTCCTCGCGATAGAGTTGTACGAGCGCGATGCCCTGGAGGAGCTTCCAAGGTATCGTTTCAGGCATCATCGTGCGCGGCTCGGGCTCTTCCTCGCGCATGACAAACCACATCTCGGGCGGAAGATCGCGGCGTCCCGTGCGTCCCATGCGCTGCAAAAAGGAGCTGACGGTAAACGGTGCATCGATCTGGAACGCGCGCTCCAGGCGACCGATATCAATGCCGAGCTCCAGCGTGGAGGTGGTGACGGTTGTCTGTGCCTGTTCCTCGTCGCGCATGAGCTCTTCTGCCGTCTCGCGTAGCGATGCCGAGAGGTTGCCGTGATGGATAAGGAAGCGGTCGGCTCGTGCCGGCTCTCGCAGTAGCTACGCAGCATGGAGCATACGGCCTCTGCCTCCTCGCGCGAGTTGGCAAAGACCAAGCACTTTCGGCCGCGCGTGTGTTCAAAGATATATCCCATACCGGGGTCGGCGTTGTCTGGTGCTGTATCGGTGGGGTTGAGTAATGCCTGTTCGGGTGCTTGGGGGATGTCGACTTTGCCCTCGGGGGCCGAGGAAGCTTGGCGGTCCTTGGGAGCGGCCTTGCCCTGTGCCCGCTCACGACGTTGACGGCGCTCCTCTTGTGTGAGCTGTCCGCTGTGACGCATGTCTTGGCGCCGGCGGGCAGTGCCGCGGATGCCGCCGCATCGATGCGCTCGCACGCAAGCACTTCGGCCTCTTGAGGACCTGTACCCATGAATCCCCGCTGCTGCGCCTGAGGGCCCGAGTTGTAGAAGTGCTCCATGGAGATGCGCCACACGCGGCGCGGTTCTTCAAAGCGGGGGATAACGCAGTCGCGCCCCGTTCCCTGTGAGAGAAAAGCGCCCGTGCGCTCGGGGTCGCCGATGGTAGCCGAAAGGCCAATGCGGCGAGGCTGCACGCCGGCCATGCGCGAGAGTCGCTCGATAAGGCAGAGCGTTTGTCCGCCACGGTCGCCGCGCATGAGCGAGTGGACCTCATCGATGACCACGTAGCGCAGGTCGCAAAACATGCGCGGGATCGCCATGTGCTTATGGATTAAAAGCGCTTCGAGTGACTCGGGTGTAATCTGCAGGATGCCGCTCGGTTTTTTAATGAGCTTAGCCTTGTGCGACTGCGAGACATCGCCATGCCAGTGCCAGACAGGGATATCGGCCTCTTCGCAGAGGTCGTTGAGGCGGACGAACTGATCATTGATGAGCGCTTTGAGGGGGCCGATGTAGAGGGCGCCCACGCTCGCGGGCGGGTTCTCCCAAAACTCGGTCAGGATGGGAAAGAAGGCTGCCTCGGTTTTGCCGGAAGCTGTGGATGCCGTTAGGAGCACATTGTCTTGTGTGTTAAAGATGGCATCTGCCGCCGCAACCTGGATAGAGCGCAGACTCTCCCAATCGTGGGAGTAGATGAAGTCTTGGATAAACGGAGCATATCGGTCAAAGGCGTTCACGGGGCCTCCCCTCAAATACGAACCTCTCAATGCGGTTGGCAATGGTTTGCTGCATTGCTGTCTCAACGTTTGTGCAGATAAAAGCTGCCAAAATAGACCTGTCCCTTTTTGGCAGGTTAGATGGTGAATTCGGCGAAGTTGCGGTCGCCGTCTGCGGTGCCGGTGTCGCCTGTTGCGGCTGCCGGTGCCAGCGCGTCGCCGCCGACGCTTTGCAGCAACTCGGCCACGTTTGCATCGGGGTTCTGGCACAGGATATCGAGCAGCTCGATAAAGTCACGGATGACCTCACGCGGCGTCAGGTACGTATCGGCTCCCACGCGGCCAAACTCAATCTTGAGAAAGTCTACCAAGTCGTTCTCGGTAAGCGTGGCGTCCAGCCAAAGTATCCGGCATGGATCTGCATGAGTTTTTCGATCAGCACCAGCAATTCCTCGTAGGTGAGTGGCTGCAGGCGGATGATGGGCGCGAGCATGTCCTTAAGGTCCTCGCGTGCAAAGCGGCCCTGAGCGAGTCGACTTCGCAGGGCCTCGTAGGAGAACACGCCACGGCGGCGGTCTTCGATGGAGGTTGCGTGCCGCCCATGATCATGCCCAGGTACTGCGCCTTGCCCTGGAGCGTGTCGTTGTACATGGTCAGGATCTTCTCGTAGTTGTATTGGCGCGTGATGGCGTTGGGAATCTTATACAGATTCACGAGCTCGTCGATGAGCACCAGCATGCCCTTGTAGCCGCTGCAGACCAAAAGCGCGCAATGAGCTTAACGTAGTCGTACCAGTCGTCATCGCTGATGATGGTCGAGGAGCCCAGCTCGGCGCGTGCCTCACTCTTGGTGCGGTACTCGCCGCGAATCCATTTGGTCACGCGGCTCATAGCTTCTTCGTCGCCCTCGGATACTGCCGTGCGGTAGCGGCGGAGCATGCGGGCGAAGTCGAAGCCGTGGACCATTTCCTCGAGCGGGGCCAGTTGGGCATTGACGGCAGACTCATCGGCATCGGCACACGAGGCGACCCAGCGATCGAGGATTAGGTTGAGCGCACCGCCCTCGGGGCGCGTCTTGGTCGATATGTTGCGGATGAGCTCACGGTAGGTGGCAAGGCCCTGTCCCTGGCCGCCCTGTAGGCGGCGCTCGGGCGACAGGTCGGCATCGGCGACGACGAATCCCTCGCCCATGGCGTGCGTGCGGATGGTCTGGAGCAAAAAGCTCTTGCCGGCTCCGTAGCGACCGACCAGAAAGCGGAAGCTCGCGCCGCCGTCGGCGATGAGACTCAGGTCGGTGAGCAGGGCGCGGATTTCGACCTCGCGCCTACGGTGATGTAGGGAAGGCCGATGCGCGGGACCACGCCGCCCTTGAGCGAGTTGAGAATGACGGCGGCGACGCGCTTGGGCACGCGGGGTGCTGCGGATGCGGTATCACTCATAGTCTAGGTATCCTCTCACGTCTGCTTCGTAGTCCTCGATAATGTGCGGTCCTGCCGCGCCAAATTCAATTACGGTGTCACCCACCAGGTCAAAGAGCGCCTCATTGATGCTATCGACGAGCATGTCCTCGCTCTGACCCGACCTCTCCACTGCCGATTCCGTCTGTGCCGTGTCCTGCTCGAGCAGCGCGCGGAGATAGGCGTCTGCGGCAGGCGTGAGTTCGTTCGCAGCGTCAGCGGGCGCAGCAGCTGCGAACACGGGCGTCGGCGCGAGAAGCGGTGCCACGACACCAAACTGTTCGGTGGAAATGGTTGGCTCGTCGGCTTCGTTGCGCTCCGTGGGCGCCGCGATCGGCTCGGCCATCACGTCGGCCGCGGGCTTGGCTTCCGGTTGCTCGGATTCCGCCGTATCGATCTCTGTGGGCACATCGTCCTCGCGCTCCTCATCAATCAAAAGCGCTTCACGCGTTTGCGCGGCGGCGCTCCGAATGTGCCCCAGCTGACTCAAATCGATATCGATCTTGACAGGCTGGTGCGCGGCGTCCCACGAAAGCCATGCCACGATCTCGTCATCGATGATCTTGGCCAGATATTTGGGGACCTTCTCCTCCTTTAGGGGATGGGTGGGGTCTAGGGCCAGGCGCAGGCGTTGGTCGCAGGCGCGCATCATCTCACCGAGCTTGCTACTTTTTGTCTGCTGCCGTGGATGCGCATGCATTCCCAAAAGCCATTTTGGCAGCGATAGATGTGAATGGGGTCCAGGCGATATTCGCAGTCCTCGTGGCGCTCGGGCGCAAAGAACACGGCCGAGGCAAACATGGTGTAGGGCATGGCCGTCTCCTCCCCAAACAAGCTCGCTACGATGCCGGTCTTTCGGTGCGTGTCATAGTAGCGCGCCATACGGACATACACGGCGCATGCACGTGGCGTAGATCGCGATGGTGGCCGCGATCGAGATTGAGTTATTGAGGTTATACGTGGAGAGGGCATTGATGGCGGCCATGAGTCGCTCCTCGCGCGCCTCGTCGGGCGGAAGGGGGAGCGTAGCTTGGAGTCTTGCGACGCGCAGGCGCCAGGTCTGACGGCGTCGGCGCGGGCGCAAGGTCTCGCGCCGCACGCCGCAGTTCGATGAGGCGTTGTCGAATGCGACGGTTTTAGAGTCGCGAAGCAGCTCGGGGTCGAGCCCGTGGAACACGGCGTAATCTTGCAACCACACGCGTGCAAACCGGTCGATGCCGGGCTCGAAGGCACGATAGGCATCCCAAAAGCCTTGATCTTTTTAAAACCATCAAGTGGGTCATCTACGCCAATGCCGCAGATCAGCTCATAGAGATACAGGAAGGCAAAGGACGTAGACGTTTCCTCGATGGTTCCGCGGCGCACTTGGCACGCCAGGTAAAATAGCCACGCAACTGCCGATCGCTCATGGCGTTATAGGTGGGAAGTACGACTTGAACGTACCGTTGTAGGGGCAGTCGTCCTCAAGTCGGCCATCAGCAGGCCTTGACGGTAGAAGAGCTCGGCTTCCGAAAGCCAGCGACCCGCACCGCCTTTGGGTCATCCTGCCAGCGCGATATCTCGCGCATCTTGCGGTACTGGTCGGGAAGGAAATTCTGCATCTGTCGGCCGGTCTTGAGAATCGGCTCGTCAGCATAGACTTCGTTTGAGAAGCGAGCAGACTGATGGGTCCGGGCCTCGGCCATAATGCGCTCGATGAGCATCTTGATGTCCTGGTCGGCCACCGTCTCTCCTCTCCTAACGCAGCTTCGGTGACCTCATATCATAGCACAGCATCAAACAGGTGTTCGAGATACCGCTACGTAGATAGATTTAGAACAGGAGGGCGTAGATGACGGCTATGACAACGGAGGGGAGCATATTGGCCGTGCGGAAGGTCTGAGGACGGATGAGGTTGACGCCGACGCAGAAGATGAGTATAGAGCCCACGAGCGATAGACTGTCGAGGGCGGCGGCGGTCATGATGGGGGAGAGCGCGCCGGCAAACAGCGTAATCGTTCCCTGGAATACGGCAACGGGCAGGGCGGAGAAGATGCAGCCGCGGCCGAGCGAAGCCGTCATGGTGCAGACGATGATGCAGTCCAACGCGCCTTGAGGGCAAGCGTGGACCAGTCGCCGAGCAAGCCGTCTTGGATTGATCCACGATAGCCATGGCACCGATGCAGACGGTCAGCGATGTCGAGACAAAGGCATTGGTGAACTCGTTGTCTCCCTCGCTGCCGGTTTTGCGCTTGAGCCATTCGCCCAGGTTTTCGATGCCGGCTTCCAGGTTAACGGCCTCGCCGATGAGCGAGCCGAGGGCAAACGAGACGATGAGCATGGTGGTGCCGGTGGTCTCCAGCGCTTTCCCGTCAATGACGAGCATCTTTTGCATGGTGCCGCCCAGTCCGATAAACAAAACGCACAGCCCCGACGCCTTCATGAGCGTGTCTTGGATGCGGGGTGTGATAAAGCGTCCGCCTATAAGGCCCAGCAGTCCGCCCGCAATCAAAAGTGCGACGTTGATGACCGTTCCCAAACCCGGCATGAACCCTCCCATATTGATGCCAACCTGGCAATCGTAGCAGAACGGGCTGCAGGGTGCGTCATGCCTCATCCTATACGTTATATAAGTGGTATTAATGACGGCATTTGGTGCCCAAGCCTCAGCCTCCCATCACGACATAGGGGCTGTAATCGAAGCACAGCGTCATGAGTCGCTGCGGGGACTCAATGGCCGCGGCGATGATATCGGCATCTCGAGCTCGGTCAAATCCCACGAGCTCAATTTGATACGAGACGTCTTCCATTTTATGGAGTATCCGGTTATTCAGGAGGTTCTCACCGTCGAATTCCTCGGTTTTGCCTCCGTCCGAGGTTACGGCATACAGGTGCAGTTTTGCGGTGGTCGCAGGGTCGGCGACCGTGAGGTTGTCGATTTGGTTGGCCGTGCCCTTTGCCCCAAGCAAGGTGAGCAAGGTGGGGGCTACGACCTCGCCCGATGGCAGAAAAACAACTTCGACGGTTTTAGGGAATGCGATAATGGCTGCTTTGCGGACGGCTTATCGGCAGCGGTGACCTCAATGCTCGCGGCGTCGACGGTTTCCGTGCGGTCGAGCGCGACCATCATGCAACAATTGCCCTCGTCGATGTCTGCCGGCATGGGACACCCCAAGTTTTCGCCAGCTTGCGTGCCGCCCACTGCGGTGGCTGTTTCGCTTGGCTCGCTGAAAGTGGCTGAAGGACCGCTCGATGGCGGTGTTATGCCGCCGGGTGCGCCATTGTCCCCAGGCGCTATTTCACCGCTGCTCTCGCTGGAGTCGCTTGCGATGTCACCCGTCGAGGGGGCGAGTCCGACCGCTCCTACTCCGCTCCATTCCATCTCGAGGAGCGCCGGATCGACAAGGACGTGATGCACATCTTGCGTTTCGGCACTGATATCGACAGGACCGGGGTCTGCCCCTCGCGTCAGGCTGAGCGATCCGGTCCGCTGTTTGCCCCGAATCTCCTGGCTTTCTGTGCCGCTCGCGTAGAACATCAGAGCGATCTCGCCATTTGCCGTGGCGTCGGTGCCCGCCTTGGTCATTTTCAGCGATGCGGTGAATGAGATAGCGGGCTGCGTGCCATCGCGCTCGAGGGGATGCAGCCCAGGCATACACCCCCTCCGTTTCGAAAACGTGCTGTCGAAGGCGACTGTTGCCCCGTCCGCCGAGTCATCGGACAGGGTGATGTCGAGGCACAGCTCCACGTCGCAGGAATCGCCATCGGCATCAGTTGCAGCTGCGCGCCATGTGCAGATAACGCATCCCGTTAGGGGGCCGTCCGCTGTGCTCGAGTGCTCGGTATCCACGACTATCGAGCTGTTCGTGCAGCGACGGAGGCACCCGAGGCCGAAATGCTTGCCTGCGCAAGCGAGAAGCGTTGGCGCGCGATGGTGCTCATCTGGTTTGTGGCGAGACAGTTGACGGCAGGTAAGGGGGCGTCCACGGCGGGTGTCGCTAGAGCGGCAACGGGCATGCCGGTGGCAAGCGCACTACAGAGCGCGGCAACGGGCAAAAGGTTCTTTGATGCCATGGGTTCTCCTTACCTATGCTGGACGGTCTCGATTCGTGTGGCTACCGGCTGCGTTTGATGTGCAGGCCAAGGCCGATGGCGCTAGCGCCTGCCGTGGCGATTCCTGCTGCCAGGAGCTGTCGCGTGTCGCCCGTTTGCGCGAGGGGTTCATGTTGGCCACTGCGTTCGAGCTCCGTTAGATCGACAGTCACTTGCGTGGCAGCCTGCGCTTGCTCTTGTTGGGCAAAGGCGGCGATCGGGCAAACGTTACAACGCCGATGATGACGGCAAGGACAATTGCCTTAGGCCGTGTGCGCACCGGGCTCGACCGTCCACGTAATGGTTGCGACCTGGTCGCCCGTGCCGGTCACATGGAAGATGTCTCGCGTGACGCGGGCGACAGTGCCGCTCGTCTTAAGCTTAATCTTGTCCGTACCATCGGCGATGCCTGGTAGCCCATGTCGAAGGATGCATTTTTGGAAAGGTCGAGGCCCGCTTCCTGCGTCGCGGCGTGGGCGTCTTGGAGTGCCTTGTCTGGGCCGACCTTAAAATCGATGGAGTTCTGGGCGGTCCCCGTCTTGGCGTCGGCGACGATGCTCCAGGACTTCTGGGCGGCAATCTTCATGTTGGTAACGTGGATGCCATAGGCCGAAAGATTGTCGATGGTGGTTGTATTCTCGGAAGGCCCTGGAGCGTGCGTCTGCCTTAGCGACGAACGGAATGACGGTCGGGGCTTTGAACTTGATGTTGTCGATTTCGGTCCTGATGGTCACGTTGGTGGTTCCAGTGCGTCCCTCCGCCAGGGCGGTGGTCGGCGCGGCGCCCATTGCGAGTGCGAGCGCCAGCCCTGCGCCCACGACGAGCACCCTGGCCCCATTCAAGTTCCTGGTGAT
>ENA-OQHP01000708-OQHP01000708.1-human-gut-metagenome-genome-assembly--contig:-NODE-708-length-10558-cov-1.736363_pt1 | contig 10558 bp, 15 predicted proteins | sample MGYA00242563_ERZ504717 | MGnify/ENA primary metagenome ERZ504717 (study PRJEB26092, sample SAMD00036212) | human gut metagenome | host: Homo sapiens | study: EMG produced TPA metagenomics assembly of...
AAAACGTACTTGCGTTTTAGTTCAAACGCAAAGGCGTTTTCTCAGAGTAAAATCCTGTTCTAAAAAAAAGGATGAAATTCCCTAAATACCAGATAAATACTCTTTCAACACTTCCACATATTCAGCCATAGCCTCCCGCCCTATTGAGGTCATCCGGCAAACCGTACGAGGCTTCTTGCCCACAAAACTTTTTTCCACCTCGATATAACCGGCTTCGCTCAACTTGTCAAGCTGCACGCTGAGGTTACCTGCCGTGGCATTAGTCTGCTCTTTCAGGTACACAAAATCAGCTTCATCTACAGACAAGAGTATCGACATCACAGCCAGACGGAGCTGGGAATGAAGCAACGGATTCAGTTCTTTCAACATACGTTACGGGCCTTTCGGTTTAAATAATGGCCGGGCAACACCATCATGACCACAAACGACAATCCAAAGTACAGATACCAGTCAATGGTAACGGCCTGATGAAGTGTATAGGCCATCAGCATATAAATGGCAAAACAAAAACCTACCAGCGGTGACCACATCACCAGCCGGCTACGGATAATGATTCCCGTAATGGAAACTCCGATGCCGCTATAAAGCAGAGAAAGGGGTAGCATCAATGAAAAATTGACTCCTCCGTAGTGGAATGCCAGCAAAGACATGATGACTACGGTCAGCACAAACAGGCTGCCTATCACTTTCCAGACCTGCAGAATGGCACGGTCGGTATACGTAATTACCGAAGGAGTTTCCTTGCGCTGCATACGAAGCATAAAGCCCCAGAACAGAAACATACTGAACCAGCCGATGCTCCAACGGGCATCGCCCGTATAGTACACCAATAAAAACAACAGTACTGAAAGCGCCGCAGTAAAATATCCCCAGTAAAGAAACTGGTTTCCACTGCCCACTTCCATATTCTTCCGGGTAGAACGGATCATTTGTGAAATCAGTTCCAGACTTCTTGTTCTGATAATTTCTTTTCTTCCATAAGGCAATCAGTTTTAGGTTTTAAACTCAATATGGTTTATTTTATAAACCATAAAGCGAAAAATAAAGGCAAGGAGGCGCGCTTCTCTCTTGCTTTAATGCAAATATAAATAAGTTTATTTTATAAACCAAATAAAACGGCAGGAAAATAACAGAAAAAAAGCCGTTCCAATCTTTACGACTGAAACGGCTTATATAGAATAAAAAGATGTACTTACTTATTTCTGCAAGTCATTCTCGTTCACCAGTAACTTACCCTGATATTCTCCGGTCAATGTGCGCAGGAAGGATACCATCTGTGCGACTTCCTGTTTTGACAAATCGACGCCTACCTCGTACTTGGCCATGGCTATCACGGCATCTTCCAGCGTAGCCTGTGTCCCATCATGGAATAAGGTGCAGTCAATGCCACATTACGCAATCCGGGCACTTTAAAGCGATGACGGTCTCTTTCGTCTTTTGTTTCCTTGAAACGGCCATTGTCTTCTATGGTCAGTTCCGTACCACGGTCGGCAAAGTAATCATGCTTGATGCCTAGCAGTTCGTACGACTGTCCACCCATGTTCTCACCTACATGGCAAGTAGCACAGTTATATTTCTTAAACAAATCATATCCGGCCAGTTCTTCAGCTGTCAGAGCTGCATTATCCCCTTTCAGGTACTTGTCGAAACGTGAGTTCGGTGTAAGCAAGGTTCTTTCAAACTCCTGAATGGCATCTGTAATGTTTGCCTGATTGAAACCGTCGGGATACACTTCCTTGAATGCCTTGCTGAAAGCTGCATCCGCATTCAATTTCTCGCAAATCTCATCAAACGACTTACAAGCCATTTCTACCGGATTCAAAGGAGGACCAGCTGCCTGATCAGCCAACGTAGCAGCACGTCCGTCCCAGAACTGCACGAAATTATAATGTGCGTTATATACAGAAGGAGCATTTACTCCACCAAACTGACTCCTACTCCTTCAGAGAACTGCTTGTTGTCTACTCCACCGGTATTCAACCCGTGGCAAGAGGAACAAGATACGGTATTATCGGCCGACAGACGTACGTCGTGAAACAGCAGATTTCCTAAAATCACTTTCCGCATATCTACCGGTACAGAGTCCTGAACCGGACGAATAGTCTCATTGCTCCACTGTGCATGAGCCAGCTGGTTCGGATAGAAGGCTGCACGCTGTGACTTCACCCACGAAAGTGCCATCTGCTTTCCCGTATCGTTCAACGAAGCCCCCCAATGCACCAGATAATATTTGGCCATAGGCATGGTGCCGTCCAATATCACCTTCTCTACTTTTGCCAAATCTACCTCGCTGACCTTCTCTCCTTTTTCAAGGCTTCTAACATCGGAGTCATGTCGAAAGAGCGGTAAGCCAGACGAGCATCTTCCTTGACCAGTTTTCCGGCAACCGGCAGACTGGCATAAACGGCAATTCCGGATTTGCAGTATGACAGGCCATACATCCGCTGCTCTCAATGATTTCTTCCATCTGAGCACTGCTTTCCAAACTGGCTGAAGGAGGACGGTTCACCACCCGATAGGTTGCGGCCAATACCGCAGCTACCACCAGCACTGAAAAAATGATTTTTTGTTCTTTTCTTCATAAGAAACTGATTAGATTTTAATAACTCAATAAATATCTCACACGTTAAAATGCTAAGAACGGTTGTATAAATGTACGCTTTGCTGTGCGGCAGGAAGGTAATTCACCCCATACCAGCACATCTGTAGCGAAAGGAAGGACACAATCAGTATCCAATATAGCGCACGCGGAGTATTCCTGCGGAACAAGCGCAGATGTACATACAGCAAATAACCTGTCCACGTAACTGCTGCCCAGGTTTCTTTCGGGTCCCAGCTCCAATAATGTCCCCAGGCTGCTTTTGCCAGATTGCTCCGGTCAGCATACCGACTGTCAGAAAAGCCAATCCTGCATAAACCAACTTGTCGGCTGCTTCAAGGTAATTCTCCCGATGCTTGTAAAGTCCCATACAGGCCAAAATGAACGCACAGCCTAACACCGAATAGGAAAACATATACACCGTGACATGAGGAACAAACCACGGGCTTTGCAAGGCAGGCATGAGGGACTGGTCATGAATTTCCGGTTTCAGAATATTGATAATCGCAAATACCGCACCTACTACAGTGGAAAAAGACAATATCCAGGGATACTTCCAACGAAGATAAGTCAGCAAGCCGGATATACCCATAAAGAACGAATACCACAATCTGGTCTCGCCCATGGTACGCAAAGGAGGACGCTGAAGCTTAGCCAGAATCCGGTAATAAAGGCAGCAAACACCAGTATCCCCGACAAGGTCAACCCAATAGCCCATCGGCTCCGCTCTTTAGAGAACAAGGCAAAAACCGCTCCAGCTCCCCATAAAACGATGGCAGGCAGGGCAAACAAATAAAATATCCCACGTAATCATTCAAGAATAGTGTTAGTTTATATAAAAGTCAGTCAACAAGTTCACTTACAGATTTACTCATCTGCTTGTCTGGTCCTGCTAAAAAGAGCAGTAACCCTCCGCACAGCATCATCACAATGCCCAACAGCATGACGTATTTCAGCGGCTCACGCACAATCTGTACTACACAGTATTCCGGTTCGGCAGAATGCACATCATAGGAAGTCAGGTAATAATCTTCTGCCCAGCTTGCCGAATAGGGCTGGTTTACTTCCAGATGTATGGGGTTTCCGTCCATTGACACTTCGGCAAAAAGCGGCGTGGCGTACCATTGGGATAATGCTCTACAGTAAAGTTTGTCAGCTGCAACGGTTTCTCCAGGTATACCACATTTCCCTCGGAGGTAAAAGCTTCATTGTTCGGATTAGCCCGAAACACCGGAATGCGTAAGGTCTGTTCCTCTGCACTTCCCATAAATCCGGCAAAGAGTGCCAGCCACAATCCGGCATGATTCAGCATAAAACGCCACCGATTACGTCCCGGCGTGAAAAATCGTCTTACGGTAATCATTCCCAAATGAGTCAGCAACCCGAATAATCCGGTAACAAAAATCCAGGAAGACATAAAATTATAGCAGCCCAAACGAGAAAATAGACGACTTCTCTGCAGCCTCTTGCGCAGAAAGTTGGGGAAACAAGCCTATCACCAGACAACCGGCCAAAAACCAGCTAATGTCCAGCAGGTACATTGCGGGGAAAGCCACAGACGGACAGCTTCCGAATGACGCTTCTCCTTATAGCCATATCCTATCAATGCAATCCATAATAAGGCTAAAATAGCATCTAATGGAAAAGCAAAAAAGGCAAACGGAAAGTTGCCAAAAACACATTGGCTGCCACTGACAGCAGCAATAATAAAATGAATAGCAAGTTAGTCTTTAAGTTCATTCATCAGTCGTTGGTGAAATATGTGCAAAGATAGGGACTTTATTTAATACCGCAACAAAATTGTAAAGATAACAAATCTTTTTCCCAGTAAAATCCGGAAAAAAGATTTGTTATCCTCCCTTTTTAATGTTCCCGACGCATTCTGTGGCCATATACAGTGATAACCACAAAACAAACGAGCGGAAGTACAAACGACAGATTCACTGCAGGCATCCCCCACAAAGTCTTGCAATCAATGATAGCTGCCTGCAAAGGAGGAAGTACCGACCCACCAAGAATAGCCATAATCAATCCTGCGGCACCAAACTTGGCGTCATCGCCCATTCCTTTCAGAGCAATACCGTAAATAGTAGGGAACATCAGCGACATGCAGGCTGAGACACCTACCAGACAATACATACCGTATATGTTCTGCAAGAAAATTACTCCCAGCACACACAAGGAAGCGGCAATGGCCAACACTTTCAACAATTGTCCGGGATTGACATACTTCAGCATCAGGGTACACACAAAACGGCTGATACAGAAAATGACCATGGCCACGATGTTATATTTCTGCGACAAAACTTCGGCAGCCTGTTCTTCCATTCCCTGTGCCATGAACAGACGGGTACCATACTGGATAATGAAAGTCCAGCACATAATCTGCGCACCGACATAGAAGAACTGTGCCACTACTCCATAACGATAACGCTTCACGGCATACAGACGTTTTAACGTAGGAATAAGTCAATGGAATGAGACTTATCCGCATTCTTCGGCATCTTGGACATACGAATGACGAGAAGCATGACCAGAATGACGATACCGATGGTCAGATAAGGAGTGATGAGGATGGTCAAATCGGAATCACGGATTGCTTCAAATTCAGCCTGACTAAGCTGGGCACGCTCGGCCGTATCCATCGGATGCAGCTGATTCTGAATGAAATTCATAGCGACAAACATCCCCATCAACGAACCGATAGGATTGAATGCCTGGGCTAAGTTCAAACGACGGGTAGCCGTTTCTTCCGTTCCCATTGACAAGATATAAGGATTACAGCTGGTCTCCAGAAAAGACAATCCGCAAGTCATGACAAAATAAGCCAACAAGAACGGATAATAGCTTCCGGTCAGCTTGGCAGGAAAGAAAGCCAAGGCTCCCACGGCATACAAACCCAGTCCCATCATGACTCCGGCTTTATAAGTATATTTACGGATAAACATGGCTGCCGGAAAGGCCATGGCAAAATATCCGCCATAAAAAGCCACTTGAACCAAGGTCCCGTCGGTTACGCTCATCCTGAATATCTTGGAAAAAGCCTTGACCATAGGGTTTGTAATGTCGTTTGCAAAGCCCCACAGGGCAAAACAGAAGGTAATCAGGATGAACGGAACCAAATAGCTCACTCCATCCTTCTTTAATATAGATTTGTTTTCTGATGTATTACTCATGGTGTTAGATTTTAAGTGACGGCTACAGCCCTCTTGGTGTTTTTACTTCATTTGCTGCCTGATATTGCCGATAGCAGTCGCTTCAACCGGCCCTTCTACCACAGGAATGCCAATAGCTTCTTCGGTCAGCCGGTTCAAGTATTTGTTCTGACTTCCTCCGCCAATTACATAAAGCTTCGTTACAGGTTCAGGCAAGAGCCGGTTCAATGCTTCCATACCCGTTTTATAGCGCAACGCCAATGAACGGAGGACACATTTCACAAATTCTCCCTGTGTGGAAGGCGATGTTTGCTGATGTGCAATACAATAATTCGTAATCGCCTCAGCCATACTTACCGGACACTGGAAACAGTATCGTCCACGTCAATCAAGCATCGGTTTCTGCCACTTCCGCAGCCGGCAGCAAGGTGGAATAAGCTACATCCTTTCCTTCTTCCTTCCACTCCTGCATCAGTTTCTGAAGTATCCAAAGTCCGGTAATATTCTGCAGAAAACAGATTTTTCCATCCGTACCGCCTTCATTGGTAAACCCTGCCAGACGGGCTTCTTCCGTCAGAATCGGTTCGTCACTCATCACTCCCAATAGCGACCAGGTGCCCGAACTCAGGAAAGCAACCTTCTCCCTCGGCAGAAAGAGGTACTACACTAGCCGCACTGGCCGTATCGTGCGAAGCTACAGCAATCACTTCTACCTCGTAGTCTATTCCTATCTGTTCCTTGATTTCCGGTTTCAAAAGCCGCGGGAAGTTCCGGCATAACCACTTCGCCGAAAGGTATTCCGGAAGCCCCAGCTCCCGAATCAACTTGAAATTCCAGGTGCGTGCCTTGGCATCCAGCAGTTCCGACGTGGAAGCTATGCTATACTCATTATTAGCACTCCCGTAAGGTAATAGCTGAACAGGTCGGGCATGAAAAGCAACTTGTCGGCCACCTTCAACTGCGCATTGTCTTCCTTCTTCATGGCATACAACTGAAACAAGGTATTGATGGCCATGACCTGCGTACCGATTCTACATAGTGCGCCTTTACGTCCACCTTCGAGATAAACTCTTCGGGCATCCCTTCCGTACGACTGTCACGATAACACACCGGATTGCCCAACAATTTCCCTGTTTGTCTATCAGTCCGAAATCCACACCCCACGTATCAATTCCAATACTCTTCAACGTATAGCCTTTTTCTACAGCCATACGGATGCCGGTCTTCATATCCTCAAACAGAGAAAGGAAATCCCAGTACACATGTCCTCCCATCCGTACCTGACGGTTAGGAAAACGGTATATCGTATCCAGCACGAGTTCACCTTCGGAAAGGCAGCCGGCAATCACCCTGCCGCTGCCTCCTCCGAAGTCAATCGCCAAATATGCTTCTTTCATTTTGTCTTCTTGCCTAAAATGTACGTTTCAAGGTCGTCAATCTCTTCCTTTGTCAAGGTCTTGTATTTTCCACCGGAAAGCACAATTATGCGACAAGCCATCTCAAAGAACATGGCCCGCTCAAAAGCCTGATTGAAGTCTTTTCCGCAAACCACCTGCCCGTGCTTCTGCAGCAATACGGAGTTGTGGTCTTTCATGGCCGCAATCACGGCTTCGGCCAACTCTTTAGAACCCGGACGGAAATAAGGAATAACCGGAATCTCCGCTCCTACATGACAGGGAACTTCGGCTGTTACATTAAAATCTTTCGGTGTATCTTCCATACATGCCACTACGGTAGCGTATGGAGACTGAAAATGGAGTACCACATTAACATCGGGACGTTCTCTCAAAAACACCTAAATGGAACACACTTTCCATAGAAGGTTTTACCCCATTGAGTATTTCACCCGTTTCCAGACGGCAAACAGCCACTTTATCTTTTGTTAAAGAAGGCACCCATGAACCTGTACCAGAAACCAGTACTTCATCGCCTACACGCCATGAAAGGTTACCACTACTGCACACCGTCAATCCGGCATCACCTACCCGATGGGCTTGTCTCAAAAATTCTTCAATATGTTCATTCTGAATCATAACTTCTTAATTTAATAGCAAATAAAAGCCGGAACAGACGGAAAATCCGCCAGTTCCGGCAGCGTAAAATTGATTATTTATAGATAGGTCCGTAATTTTGACATGCTCTGTAATCAGCACCTTCCTTATCCATACCAAAGGCATTCCATGCAGCAGGGCGGAAAATCTTATCATCTTCCACATTGTGCATACATACCGGTATGCGAAGGATAGAAGCGAGCGTAATCAAATCCTGACCTATATGTCCGTAACTGATGGCACCGTGATTGGCTCCCCAGTTGTTCATTACAGAATATACATCCTTGAAGGCAGGTTTATCGCACAAACGAGGTACAAACCAAGTAGTAGGCCATGTACGGTCAGTACGTTCATCAAGCAGCTTATGGATTTCCGGATCAATTTCTACCGTCCATCCTTCAGCAATCTGAAGCACCGGACCCAGTCCCTTAATCAGATTCAAGCGGCTCATGGTCACAGGCATACCGCCTTTTGACAGGAAGTTAGAAGAGAAACCACCGCCACGGAAATAATCCCGGTTAGCAGGATACCATGTAGTAGCTTCCAAGCATTTTTCAACCTCAGCTTCTGTAATCTCCCATGACGGTTTCATGGTCGGATTACCTTCTGCATCAGTCTGCTGGCCGGTACCATCCAGAGTAGTAGCTCCAGAGTTAATCAAATGGATAATACCATTCTTTTCCAGTCCGGTCAACTCCTTACCAGTCACACGTTTCACAGCTTCCGGGCTCCAATAAGTACGTACGTCAGAGAAAATCTGTGCACGGTTAGTCAGCAAATGACCGAAGAGCATAGCTACTCCGTTGCAGGCGTCATTTTCAGTAGCCAGCACATAAGCTTCACGAATACCGTTCCAGTCGAAAGAAGTATTCAGCAAGGCTTCAGAGAAGTCACCGTTCGGGTAGAAGTCCGTCCACTGACGCTGTCCCTGAAAACCAGCCGCAATGGCATTGTGACCAAGTGCTTCTTCTTTGAATCCCATTTCCTTCAACTTCGGGTTACCTTTCATCAAGTCGCGCATGATAATGGTCATCTTCACAATGAAATCCCAATCAGCATCTTTTTCCGCACGTGTCTTAGTCTTGGCTTCTACATTGAAATCCTTTCCTTCATTTTTCTTGCAGTATTTTTCAGTCCAAGCCATCGCTTTGGCGTATTCTTCCTTATCGTAAATTCCTTCCGTCATACGGCGAATGATTTCCGTCAAATCTACAGACTCACAGCGCATACCCAAATATTCCTGGAAGAAATCCGGATTTACAATTGAACCGGCAATACCCATAGACACGCTACCCATAGAAAGGTAAGATTTGCCTCTCATCGTAGCCACTGCCTGAGCCGCACGGGCAAAACGCAAAATTTTTTCTGCCACATCGGCCGGAATAGTATTATCTTCAATATCCTGTACATCACGTCCGTAAATACCAAATGCCGGCAAACCTTTTTGTGCATGCCCAGCCAGAACTGCAGCCAGGTATACGGCACCCGGTCTTTCCGTACCGTTAAATCCCCATACTGCTTTCGGGTAATACGGATTCATATCCATTGTTTCTGCTCCATAACACCAACAAGAAGTGACTGTAATGGTAGCTCCTACGCCTTCACGCTCAAATTTTCGGCACAAGCTGCGCTTTCAGCCACACGACCGATGGTAGAATCTGCAATAACACATTCCACCGGACTACCATCACCGTTTCTCAAATTAGAAGAAATAAGTTCTGCTACGCTTGGCCAAATTCATCGTCTTTTCTTCAAGCTTTCACGCACGCCACCCTGACGTCCGTCTATAGTGGGACGAATCCCAATTTTCGGGTAATTTTTCATGTTTCGATTATTTATAAAGTTAATGTTATCTATTTTCTTTTCAAACCAGGCAAGTTCATCCATGCTGAACTGTGCTGAAGCTACGGCATAATAATATTCATTCTTCCATTCTTATACCGAATTTCGAAGATGCACTTCTGTCGGCAAGAACTCTTGTACGCTTTCACCTGTAAGGATGAAACTTGCAGCCTTCCGTCCCATTTCCTCCCAATTAATACTGAGAGCGGTAATTCCTTCGTCTATCACCTCGTATGCCGGCGTATCGTTATAAGCTATCAGTCCGAAATCAACTCCACATTTCAAACCGTTCTGTCGGCTTCGCTTAATCACATTCACCACGTCCGTCTGACGAATAACGATGTACACAACACCTTTTTCTACCTCTTGTATATCTTCCTCATTCACCACTTCACCTACAAAATGGTGATCCTCGCAATAAGTCTCAAAACTTTGTACGGAGGTTTGTGGATGCTTGGATTCCTGAGGCAACTGGAATACGATTTTACGGTAACGCTCCAGACGAGCAGTCAGCTGAGTCAGGGCTTTATAAAAAGCATCGTCAAAATTCTGGCAAATATAGGAGTGATTTCCTTTCTCAAACTTACCGAAATCAAGCAGCAGAAGACGGGAAGAAGGAATCTTATCAAACAAAGGAGAAAACTTCTCATTGTCAAAGTTCATCACCACATAATAATTATACCGTCCTATGGCTTCGCATAGAATAGTATTAAAAATATGTTCATTATATTGATGAAACCAGAGATCTACCTTGTACGATACAGAAAGTTTCTTGACAAAACTATTATATAAGGTATTCTTGAAAGGAGAATATTCGTCCAGCAACAAAAAAAATCTTTTCTTTCCGGTTGGTTACATAGTACCCCTTACCGGGAGTAGAATCTATCAGTTTTTCGCTTCACGCAAATCCG
>ENA-OQHP01000709-OQHP01000709.1-human-gut-metagenome-genome-assembly--contig:-NODE-709-length-10548-cov-2.953267_pt1 | contig 10548 bp, 12 predicted proteins | sample MGYA00242563_ERZ504717 | MGnify/ENA primary metagenome ERZ504717 (study PRJEB26092, sample SAMD00036212) | human gut metagenome | host: Homo sapiens | study: EMG produced TPA metagenomics assembly of...
GAGTAAACAGAATGGATGAATTATTCAGAATGGGACATAAATATCCTACAACAGAAAGAACAAGGAGCTGGAGGTGTTGACTGTAGCCATCACAAGAAATATTGGACTACATTCGTCAAATTTCACATTCCGTAATTTAGGCATCTATATAAGCCTAAGCACCGGACTTCGTATTGGTGAAGTTTGTGCTTTACGCTGGAGTGACATTGATGTGGATAGCGGAACTATCAGCGTTCAGCGTACCATAGAGCGTATTTATATTATCGAAGGTGAAATGAAACATACTGAGCTGGTTATCAATACGCCTAAAACAAAGAACTCCTGCCGTGAAATTCCTATGAGCAAGGAGTTGCTTGCATTGGTGAAACCACTGAAAAAAGTGGTAAATGCGGATTACTACATACTCACCAATGAACCATTGCCCACAGAACCACGAACATATCGCAATTATTACAAACGGTTGATGGAGCACCTTGGTATCCCCAAATTGAAATTTCATGGGCTTAGGCATAGCTTTGCGACTCGCTGTATAGAAAGCAATTGTGACTATAAAACAGTCAGTGTATTGCTGGGACACTCAAATATCAGTACCACGCTCAATCTTTATGTCCATCCAAATATGGAACAAAAGAAACGTTGTATCGCCAAGATGTTCAAGTCGCTTGGCAAATAGCATTTTACTGGTATGTAACTTCTGTGCGATCATTTGGAGAAAAACGGTCTAAGTTAGCAAGTCCAAGTGAAAATGCACTAAGCTCAGTCATTGTTAAATAAAACGTAGAAGATGCCCGACATGTACCCGACAAGTTCAAAGAAAATAGCTATGTTGATTGAAGTATAGCTTGTATGCACTTTTAGTTCAAATGTCAAATCGCAGAACTATACAACAATTCCGTAACCACCGTAACAGTTACGGCGGTTACAGGATTGTTATAGCCTATGATACGACCAAACAAATGCCAATGATAGTTGCTTTCTAAAGATTCGTAAACTTTCAATTACGTCCATTTATCCAAAATCTTCGGTACGATTATAGCCATGGCAATCCCCAAAATTGCAATAAGAATATAGATAACGACTGCTTTCCATATCAACGCTGAATGCAATATTTCTGCATTGGCCACTATCATGCTGACGAAAAAAGAAGATAGGGCTACCAGTATTATAATGGTGATATAAAATGTGGTAGCCGGAATATGGATGGCATTGTCGGCTTTCTTTATTCTCCGCTCGGCTTCCTTGCATTTGCTTTCAATCTGACTGAGAAAATCACATAGAAGCCTTGCGCCAATTCTACTGCCATCTTCTGCATTTCTTCAGAATGATAGGTTTACACTCTCGTATAGAGTCGGACAGATTTTTAACATCCGTTCTCAACTTGAACACGTTGTCATTCAGCTTGACAAGTTCTTGTGCATTGATATCGAGTAGGCGATTTTCTTCCTCCTGATATTCATTCTTAGGATTGGACTTTATGGATTCCGCTTCTGCCATTTCTGCGGAAAAATCAAATTTCTTCTTCATGCGCTTATCGTTTTAATCCTATTATCGTTTTCTTTCCTAACGAACGACTGGCAGCACGAGCGCATCTGCGAGCCCATTGCAAATCGTCTTCGTCTTTATCTCTCCATGGAAGCTCGCTTTGCGAACCTCCGCCACCTCCGCCGGTTGCTACATTCGGCGTATCAAGCAGTCCGACAAAAATAGCCACGGCCATATCAGCCAGTTCATGCGAGTTGGAAACGAACCTGTAATTAAATTCGTCGTTGAAACAGTCAAGCACTTTTTCCGGAATATAGAACTTGTGTTCCTTATCTTTATGGGTAAGGGTGTAGGGAATCATATCCGAATGGTCTGGGCGATATTGGGTGTAGTCAATAGGTGCAGCCTTATGTTCTGCTATTTGTTGAACCTCTAAGGGTGTATTGTTTCTAATGGCAATTGCTGGCTGATGGTACAGTTTCTCCCATGTCGCAGGAAGTTTCGAGACCATTAGGTTCCTGCCGACTCCCAATTCGGAAGCCTTGTATTTGGTATTCCCATGCACGAGTGCATATCCACGAAGAATACCCTTCTTGTCCTCTCTTTCATGGACGGTATAACCTTTCCGTATAAGAGCACTCTTGTATTCATCCCATGACCATGATGGCATTGCTTTCAACACCTCCATACAGTCCCGGTTCACTTGTGGAATGTTCCAATTTCGGATTTGCGCTGCAGTTGTCCAGCCTCGTTTCTTTGCCACTCGCTCGGCTGCACGTTGTGCACGAAGATGAATGTTATGGTCGTTGTTGATATTGCCATCTTCATCCAAACGGCAAATCGCAGCATGGAGGTGAGGGACTTCGCCTTTGGATTCCGTATGCAACCAAACTGAGTATTTGCTGCCCGCCAAATTGGTCGGACAGGAACGGACTTTTCCGTTCTTGCCAGTAATCACTTGTCTGTCGAACTCCTCGGCGAATTCCTGCCAAAGTGTTTGCCAATCTTCAATGTCATAGAATTGGGTATGTTCGGGCGATGGGCTCAACTCGATTCTGATTACAGAATTCTTTATAGGCCGATATTGGGATAAGGTCAACTGCATGGAGTTCCATATCCCCATAGCGTCTGGTTGAGAGGGTAACAGATTGTCCAGTACTCGATAGATTTTCTCCGGATGTTTCTTGTGCTGTGATTCTCCGGTAATATAACGGAGGTCGTTTATTCCGTGCGATATTGCTTTGGCTTTTGCAATCATTCTTCTTTGGATTTAGGGTTAGACGGAATGTTGTTCTTCTCTTTTGCAGCATTCAAGAACTGGCAGACATTTTCGGCTACATTGCCAAGCTCCTTAAGCCAACCGACCATGAACGGAATCTGATTGAACATTATCATGCGTTGCTTTGTGGACATTCCATGAAGTGCAGATGTATATTTTACGAGGTCTGACCGACAATCGTCCAGATTCTGCAACAGAGCAGCTTCTTTTCTCGTGAGTCTTGCTTTGGGTTTGAAGTTATACGCGCGTGATAATATGTAGTCACTTACGGTCATGCCGCATTGTTCGGCCAGTGATTTTATATGTTCTTTCTGGCTGGGAGTGACTTTAGCTCCGATAAAGACGCTTCTTGTCTCGTCAGAGGAACTGGATGAATTTTCAATATTTTCTTTCATATAAATAGTTCTATAATGGTGATAGGTGCGAGCTTGCGAGTACCGCACCGGCGGAGTCTATGAGTCGGCGAGAGCGCCAATGTACAACCGTAACGTAGTGAGGTTATACCTTGGCATATCTCGCAACAGTTACCTGTTGATACTTTCCGGCAAACCATATCGGATGTACATAGCGAACTGGCATCCGGATGGTATAAGATACATCTCTAAAAGAGGGGAGAGAATGAATGTTTTCAACTACTATCTTCACAACTTTGCTTTATCCTTATATGTATGCCCGATAATAAAGTAAAGTCAAACTTAGTAATGGTATTCGGGGTTGATTTGATACTCTTTCCCCACTTTTATTACCATGCGTTTGTTTCTGAGAAAAGTAGCGACCTTGACCGCTTTGTTGTGACCGAGATTTACGTCTTGCAATCGATATCCTATTTTCAGTCGTTCCAGATAGTCATTGTAGTTGCTGATGTTGCCGTTTGCAAAGGCGGCATCCAACGCAGCCTGATGTACATTCTCAGGGATTTCCTTGTACGGTTCAAACGGCTCTTTGGTTGGTCGTCCGATCTTTTTCTCTTTGGCAGATAGGACTCTACCAGTTCGGGTATGGCTTCCTCGTTTATGCGGAAAGCGAAAGGCTCAAACTCACGGTCACGGATATGGACGGCTTCGACCACGCTTACAGTCTTGTCCTCTTTATCCACTTCGATCTGCATGATGGTTTCCGCTTTGTTGTTGAGTTCCGTGCCGATGTGACCACGGGCATGTTCATCATTCTTGTTCTGATGCAAGACGGTATGAATATGGATTTGCCTGTCATCCGTCCACTGCATGAATTTGGAGATTATATTGGTGGCTTCATTCGGAGATTGATGTCATACATAAAATCCCTGATGCCATCTATAATGACCAGACCCAAATTCGGAATTGTGCCAATGGCCTGTTCGACTATTGCAAGCCTCATTTCGGGAGAATATTTGCGCAGACCTAACATAATCAGATTGTCAGAATCGGCATCCTTTGGTAATCCGGCCAAACATAGAATGCGTTGTAGCACCTTTTGGCAATGAGGCTCTCCTTGTTCGGTGTCGATATACAATATCGTCCGTTTATTTTCCGGGAACGATGAACGGTAATGGAGTACTGTGCCATTGGCCAATGCGGAAGCGGCAATGGCTGAAACATTGAAAGTCTTCTTGCTTTTGGCTTTACCGATGGATGCACTGAAGTTGCCCAATGTTCCGATAATGGAGTTATCCACCATCAACACCACAGGCGACTGTTCATATGTGTTGGTTACGCTCACGGTAGCCTCCTTTATGTAAATAGCCAGTTCCTCGGCTGTCGGAATGTTATTGTTCGTCTTCTCCATAGCTTACCAATTTTTATTGTTTGGTTTACGACGATGGGAAGCGAGCAGCGCATCATTCTCTTCCTCGAAACTTTGCGGAATAACGGTCTTACGGGACGACTCCAACCATTTATCCAGCTCATCACGATAGATGTAGAGGTGCTTGCCTTGTTTTATAACCGGAATATCGTCCTTTTTAACTTTGTAATAAAAGTCGATAGCGGCATTTTGAGATAGGCGCAAGCTCCTGCACGGTCATGGGGACGTGCGTGTTCTCCTTGACCTCGTTCTGCTTGGAAGTTTCTCTGTCAGCAGACTTTCCATACTTGCAATTCGGTCGCATAACTCTCCCAGCACTCGGGAAGGTCATTGAATGTGAATTGATTCTTAGACATGATTCAAATGTTTTATTTGTTAAACATGCTGCAAACCAACACAATGATCCTATGCAGACCTTCGTCAGCAGAGGGTAATTTTCCCGTCAGCGACGGAATCATTTCAGTCGGTCAGAACCAGCTGTCTCATCGTCTGCTTTTTTGAGGCAATTGAAATAATACTCTCCTTTTAGGGGAATATCAAGTGGGATTTTACAAATACCTGTAGTCCGTAGATTTTTTGATAAATAAAACAGAGTAGCATTTTTCAATTCGTGTGGGAATATGGTTTTTATGAATTCTGCGCATTTTTCCACCGAGATATTCAACCTTATACCGATATTCCATACAAAATGCCGTATATCGAGAGTGTTTAATGGGTTGTCGAATTTGGAACGTATGGACTTGTATAAATCACATTGCCCATGGGCAAAGCACTCTATGTTTTCGTGAAGTGTAATAAGGTCGTCTTTTGAAAGGAACTCAGCCATACTATATGTGGTATATTCGTGCATAACACGCATAATGTCAGCTTGCTGCTCTGCCTTTTCCCGTTCTATTTCAGCTATGCGTTCGTCATAACCATCTGTGTAATCATTCCTTGCTGTCGGCACTTCTATAACTTCTACTTCCGCGGTAATGGTATCAGATGGCTGCGTGATTTCAGGTGGGATGGATTCTTTTTGCTTGCCAAAAGAAATACATACGTTATTCTTGATAAGGTAGCGATAGAAAAATCTTTGAGAGAACGCACATGAAAGAGTTAAGATCACAATACTCAATATAATAGGTGTGGTATATTCCATCAGGTTTATTTGATGGCAGTTGTAAAGATAAGTGGCGATTACCGAGTATGAAGTAACGCTTACCGCAAGTATGAAACTTGCCTTTTTTCTGTGAATTTGAATACTATCTGTCATAATCTATTGTTGTTTAGATGAAATGATAGTGCAAAGTTATAAGCACATTTCCAGATAGTTATAAATAAGTGCAGTAAATCGGTCAATTTTTAAGAAAATATAGTCTTAGAGTATGATAATCTCTCGAAAATCATACTCTAAGACTATGTAATGGGGCAAAATAGGGGAGTTCAACCTTGCGTGTCAAAGTGATTTTCTTGCTGGCTTCACGCTTGTTGCTGTCCACGACTTCATGTAACGCATCGTGGTGGTGATGCTTTTGTGCGCCATCAAGCTTTGTATGGTACGGATGTCTGTACCGGCAGCACCTTGGAGGGTTGCGAATGTTCTCCGATATGAATGGAATGTTATGTTCTTGGTTATTCCGGCAGAACGAATCCACTCTTTCATTGGTACTTGTGTCCAACTACGCATAAGTTCCTTGAATACCAGACCTTTCTTCTCAGAACTGTATCCTATCAGCCCTAATGCCTCCTCGCTGATGGGAATGATGTCTTCCGCTTTGTTTTTCTGTGTGATGATATGCACACATTTCCCTCCGGCAGAGTAGTCCACTATGTCTTCCCAGCGCAGCTAGGATGTCGCTGATGCGCAAGCTGGTCATACAGGAAAACAGCGATGCGATTTTCACAATAGGCTTTTTACATGGCGTTTCAGCTAACTGGTACAATTCTTCAACAGATAAAGCTTCTTTCATAGTGTCTTCTGTTTCAATCTTTTCCAAGAAGTCATTGACATTGGTCTTTATCATCCCATTACGATATAGTATTTTCAAGAATCCTCTGAAAGTAGACCAGTATCCTGATGCTGAGTTTCGTGTGATACGTCCGTTGCGTCTTAGTTTCTTGGCGCTCAGCAGATATTCCCGAAACTTGTTGCACAGGTCGATGTCAATCTCTTCAAAAGTGCATTTGCCGTGTACGAAGTTCTTGAAATGGAGATAGACGAACTCCCATTTCTGGTCGTGCTTGCGGAGCTGCTGGCGATAGTACTCCAAGAAATCACCCTTTAGTTTGTACCTGTCGAAGAAATCATAGCGTTCATTTACAACCGATTCAAACCTACGGCAACGGATGGCTTCGGCTTTCTCGGTCATTACATCGTTGAAATTCTGCTCACGTTTGTTCTTCGGGTTGGCATAGATATAAATGCCAAGCGACTCGTGACGGATTACTTTCATCGTTTCCTTGTCTCTATATCCCGGATAATAATCCAGATAGAATGACAACATTTTGTTCTTTAGAGGTCTTGTCCTCAATGTTACAGTTTTACATTCGTGCATACTCTACTATATTATATTGTTGTTAATAATTTGCTGCAAACCAACGAAATGGTTCTATACAGACCTATAATCGTCAGGAGTAATTTTCCTGTCTGTATGGAATAATTTTTCAGGTGACGGATTTTTCAGCCATCACCTTGTCAAAATCCTCTTTCAGCAGGAACATGGATTTGCCGTGGTGCATTTTTCGGATGTTGTTATAGCGTGCATAGTTATAGACATCATCTCTGCGCAAACCATATTTTTCCATCGCCTCGGCTACGCTGTAATACTTTTCGCGTTGGTCGAAACCTCCGTTCTTGATAGTGTCGATATGGTCTTTGGAGTATTGAACCTTGCCGTAAACTACACGGGAGGGGATTTTGTGGCGATGCACAAACGAGCATCTGGCATCTTTGCTCATGTCGTATATTTCTTCCATCTGTTCTGCGCCAATCCATTCTTTGATATTGTCAGCTGCCTTATATTTGACGAAGAAACGGTTTACTGCCAACTGTTCGTAGTAGTTGAATCCTCCGTGACTGATTTTAGGAATGTCGTTTTCACGGCACAGCCTGCAAATAGTTTTCTTGGTCATCTGATATGTGACTGCAATCTGTTCTGACGAATAATATCCGTCGGGGATTGTAAAAGGTTCTTTCTGCTCCTGCTGGCCGGATTTGCTTTCGCGCTTCTTGGGTGTATATGTACCGTTCCGGTGTTCACGATATACCTTGTCAAATTCGGTGCGCAATACCATAGTCCGGCTTCCTTGTTTGAACCTCGTTATATCGTATTTGTTGACATAGTAGCTGATGTTTATCTTGGTAAGCCCGTATTTCTCGGTGATTTCCGAATAGGTATAATAGTCAGGATTCAACTTGTCCTGCTTTTCTTTGATAGCGTCTATATGGGCACGGGAATAATACACCTCGTGGTGGCGGTTGATTCGGGGAATATTGTGCCGCAGGGCAAAGGTGACAACGGCATTACGGCTCATACCGTATTTTCCCATGACCTGCTCCGGTGTGTAATAACAGTCCAGATTGATTTCTTCGGCAAGGTCGGCAAAATACTTGTCTATGAGGGTGCGGTTGTAGAACACACGGCTACCTTCTGCAACCTTTGGGATGTTGTATAGTCTGCAGCGACGGTACAGGGTTTTCTTCTGGATTTGGTATTTCTCCAAAATCTCATTCGTGGTGTAATAGAGGACGGTCTGCTTCCGTCCATAGCTGCGTTTCTTGTAGTCGGGCGCATTGTCGAACATCTTTTCAATGTCGGATTTGCGTATGATGGTACGCCCACGAAGTTGCAACGCCCGAATGATACCGGTAGCCATGTGTCGGTAGATGGTGGCACGACTGATACCTAAAAGGGTAGCGGCTTCGGCAGGGGAGAGGAACGGTTTGCCTCCCACAATGCCAACTTCCTGCATTGGCTGCTCGTTTTGCCTCGCTTCGTATTCCTGCAATTTCTGCTTGCGCTTCTTGTCTTTATACGCTTTTTCTGTACACGATTTGCTGCAAAACCGTGTTACCATCGTGTGTGCTATAAATGGTTTGCCGCACCACTGGCATTTTCTCTGTACCTCCATATATTAGTCGCCTTTAATTTCGTCGATTTCGTCTCAACGCGTCTCACAATTTCTCACAGCGTCTCACGCTGTGTCTTCTATAGCGGTTCCGCTCATTCTCATAGCGTCTCACATCGTGCCTAAGATGTCGCTATGATGAGTGCGAGGAGCCCGCTTATTTGTTCGGCGGTAGAATTATGGTACAAAAAGATGCTGAAAATTGGCAGTCTGTCAGAATTGACTGGAATAGACACAAAAATAAAAGTCGCTGGATTTCAGCGACTTTATTCTAAATGGTTATGGTTGCTTATGGCTGTTTACAAGCCATCATTTGCCGATGCAGATTATTATCACCTGCATTGATAGCCAGACAGCCTTGATAATCCACTTGCATTTCCCGATGATCCAAAATATCAATGTTCCGGTAAGTCAGATTCTCCATCACTTCATTCCTATCCACATCTCCGTGTAACCCGATAAAAATAGGGTGCGCCACATCTGCCCACAAGGTAGAATTCTGCATTGTCACATTACGCATCCGCCATGAAACCCCATACGTGTAGCATACACGGTAGTGCAATCATCGGAGTTACGGCAAAATACTCCATCAAACAAGACGTTGTTGCTGGCAAATACATTCATACCGTCCCCCCACCCATATGAACTGACAGCCTTTACATTGCGGATTGTCACACTGTCCGAACCTCCAGTGGGGCATTGGGTTGTGATGAGACCTTCCACATATATATTTCGTGAATTAATAATGCTGATGCCTGCCCCACGACCTTCGGGATGCACCTCACCCCGTCCCAGAATTTTCACATCACGGGCATTGACCGCACGGATACATCCACGCACAATGGCCCCACCTGCCACATAGACCGTCTTTCCCGAAGGAACATTAAGTGTATCGCCGGGTAACTGATGTATTCCCGGAGCAAAATAAATCAGATTCTTATCTTTCAATTTCTTCGGCGATTTTCATCTATCGGATTCGCAAAAGATGAAGATTATGGAATATGTCTCCATTTACCTCAATGGACAGATTACGCGGACGGTCTAGCGTAAAAGTCATCGTACTGCCGCTAATCTGCGGAGTGATACCATACGACAACGGACGCACCCTGCCACTCTTTACTTCTCCTTTATTATAGGTAACGGAAACTTCCACCTGACCGGAAAAGTCAAAATATCCCATTGAGGCTAGTTCAACATGATGCTTCGTCTGGCGTACTTCATCTACTTCATCGGATAAGTAACTACTTCTTTCCATCCACTGCCAGATTGCCTCACCCGAACTGTAAAATCGTCTTTCAACTCCACCCCGTCACTAGGAACCGTATAAGTTATCAACTGGTTTTGTGCATAAAGAATACAGGTCATCATCCATAAAAGACCTGTCAAGCATAATGTTCTCATTCTTTTCATTTGTAAAGTCTGCTATTTATTTTAGAATATACGTTCAATAACTATCAATCACTCAAAGCGCCTACCAGCAATTCTAATATACCACAATTTCATTATCAATTAGGGCATGAAATAATCCTTTACCTAAAGAATATTCTTATTTCACACCCTAACTACTATAAATCAGTCTATTGATTTTCGATTTATCCTTCAGTTTTTATTACCAACCAGGATTCTGCGTTAATTGCGGATTCAAACGTATCTGCTGACGAGGAATAGGATCTAAATAATCCCTTTGTGTATAAAGCAAATTACCAGCCAAAGTTGCTATAGAACGTCCATAGTCAGGGTCGTTAGGATCAGAGCCCTCATAAAGCCCATAAAGCAAAGGACCTTAATTCCGCAACATAATTGATAATTATTTTTATAAGTTCCTGAGCAACATTTTGTTGCCCAGGTTTTGCCATGTCAGCGTTTTCACTTACCTTAGTGTTGCGAATCCAAAG
>ENA-OQHP01000710-OQHP01000710.1-human-gut-metagenome-genome-assembly--contig:-NODE-710-length-10534-cov-1.997886_pt1 | contig 10534 bp, 16 predicted proteins | sample MGYA00242563_ERZ504717 | MGnify/ENA primary metagenome ERZ504717 (study PRJEB26092, sample SAMD00036212) | human gut metagenome | host: Homo sapiens | study: EMG produced TPA metagenomics assembly of...
GTTCCAGTTTTAGGGTTTACCTGAGGAGCTGCAAAGTCTACCAGACTTGTGCTCGTATATAGAATTATCAGGCAATGTAATGGTTACGGTAGGCTGCCAGGAGCGGGTAGAGTCTTTCTGACCGAATGTCACGTTTCGCTCCTTGCTTTTTAAGTAGTCCAGGGCTGTCATGCTGAAATCCACCAGAATGGTATCACTTTTTACGATAGTAGCCAGCAGCGATTTTCCATTGCTGCCTACCAGTGTTCCCAAGTCGACGTGACGTTCACTGATTTCTCCTGAAATCGGCGAGCGGACAATCGTGTAGCCTAATTCCTGTTCAGCCTGTTCCAAGTCGGCCTGGCTCATACCTACGCTGGCTACAGCTGTTTCGTAAGCAGCCACCGCATTGTCCAAGTCCAGCTGGCTGGCTGCATTTTGTTCATACAGCGGCGGATACGTTCCAGGTCACGTTTCGCTTTTTGCGCCTGTGCCTGATCTTTTTTCAACTGAGCACGTACCTTGTCAGCCTTGGCACGATATTGGTCTTGATTAATGACAAACAATACTTGATTACGTTTGACTGAGGTTCCTTCCTCGAATAGCATTTGTTCCAGAAAACCTTCTACACGTGCACGTACTTCCACGAATTGCTGGGCACGGATACGGCCTACATATTCACCGAAAATTTGTACATTTTGTTGGCTAGCTGGCATAACTGACACAATCGGTGTTTCGGCTACGGGTTTCTTCTCTCGAGTAAAGATATAGTAAAGGGATAAAATGACTGCGATGCCGATAACCATGTAAATCATTTCTTTTCTTTTTACCTTTAATTCTTTCCTAGTCAAAAAGCGTTTCATAAGTTCAATTCTTTTATAGTTTTAGATGCCATTATCTTTAAAATGCTGACAAGATTTGTGCCAAAGATACAAAAATGTTTTATGAGCTGAAAATCAGGGAGATTTAACTTTGAATTAATAAAAATGTATTGTGGAATTTTACAAGTTATTGTAGAAAAATTCCACAATCTGACTGTGGTCATCGTTCCCTCCACAAATGTCTGAAGGTCCAGATGGGATGATACCATATCATTCGAGGACCAGCAAAACGCATGACTTCTTTTATTTTTTGTCTCATTTTGGGTGGTAACAGTGCACGGTACATTGGCGGCACGTCTTCTTTCGTTCTCCAAACGGACAGTGCTCCAGTCTTTGATGTGCATATTTAAGCAATTCGCTGCATGCAGAACATAAGGCCTGATTTTTCTCCTTATGTCGGCAATAAAAGTGAATCATTTGTTCTATGGTCTGTTTTTCTTCTTCTATCCGTGAAAGTTTATTCATATTTTATATAGAACTTCGGTTTGCAAAGGTACGAATAGAATTGATATTTTTCGTAACTTTGCGTTCAAAATAATCTTTAAACAAAATGATATTAGAGGAACATTTAGAGACAACTGTAAAGGCTCACGAACAGCAATTGCATCGTAGAGTGGATTTATTGTTGCGTACGGGAAAATTATTGGTAGAGAGTCTTGCCGATACGAACCGTATTGTAAGAAACATGAAACGTACGGCTGCTTATCTTGGTATCCCCGAAGAGAAGCTTCACATCAACGTCAGTTTTACCATGTTGATGGTGAACGTGAGTGATGGTGACTATTCTTTTACTAAATTCCAGCGAATTGAAGGTCATGGAGTGAATATGACGGCCATTTCGGAAGTCAGTAAGCTTTCCTGGCGTGCGATTGAAAATGATTACACGCTCGACCAGTATGAAGAAGAACTGGAAAAGATTCGTAAGAAAAAACGTAATTACACCCCGTGGCAGGTGGCGATTGGCGCCGGTTTTGCCTGTGGCGGATTCTGTATTCAGTTCGGTTGTGACTGGGTGGCATTCTTGTACGCATCAATTGCGGCCATATTGGGTATGCGCTTGCGTCAGGTATGCAATGAGTCTGGCTTGAATCATTATATGGGGATCGCTATTTCTGCCTTTGTGGCTACCATCATGCGTGGGCATCTACTCTGTTGCCTGCAGAATGGACATCTACTCCCTGGCATCCGTTGCTTGCCTGTGCCTTGTTTATTGTGCCTGGGGTTCCTTTGATTAACTTTGTGGACGATATGCTGGATAATTATATTCAGGTAGGTATTGTCAGAGCGGTGAATACCTTGCTGATGGTGGCTGCCATGGCTTTCGGTATCGCATTTGCCGTGAAACTTTGCCATATTGAAAACTTCTTCCCGACCATCAGTATGGTTCCTCATCATCAGTATTGGGAGTATGCCATAGCTGCAGCTATTTCAGCCATGGGATTCTCGATGATTTTCAACATACAGCGTCGTTTGTTGTGGGTAGTAGCTATCGGAGGTATTATTGCCGTATGTACGCGTAACTTCGTGAACTTAGGACCGAGCACAGACAATATCGGTTTGGATATGGGACTGGTTATTGGTTCTTTCTCAGGAGCTGTGCTGGTTAGCTTGATTGCCATTAAGGCAGTTCACTGGTTCCATGTGCCCAACCATGTGCTGACTATTCCTTCTGTCATCCCGATGATTCCGGGAGTACTGATGTATCGTATGCTGTTTGGTATCATCAATATCAATGTGCAGAGCATTGATCAGGTAACTCCTCTGATGAAAGCAATAGAAAGCGGTGTAAATTCCGGACTTGTGATTATGTGTATTGCTTTAGGAGTTGCTATTCCGAACATTTTCGGACGTCGTTTCATTGCTTCTTCAAAGAATAAGCGTCTGGCAGAGCTTTTGAAAGAACGTAAGGCTCGCGGCAAGTTCGTTGAATGGTAATTAAACTTTGATTTGTTCGTTCATTATTCTTTATAGAAGTGAAGATGATTCACTTCTTTATGAAAAAATCCCACCAAGACTTCAGGTCAGGTGGGATTTTTCGTATCATACGGGTTCTTGAGTTCTTGTTAGAATTCAAATTTCTCCAGTTTCATAGCGGCTAATTCCTGAATCTTTGGAACCAGGGTGGTGAAATGTGCAGCTTGTTCGTGTGCTGCAAGAGAAGCCGCATCTTTCCATGTTTCACAAATCATCAGGACATCCTGGCGTGTAGTGCTCTGAAAGAGGTCGTAAGCTACGCATCCGTTATCTTTCTGTGAAGCAGCTACCAGATCTTTTGCTATGCTTACTACTTGGTCGTAGTTCTGTTTCTCTACTTGAATAAATACGTTTAGTCTGATCATTGTTTTTTGGTTTTTAAGTTATTTGACGTTGCAAATATAGGATAAAAAAGGACTGTACAAGTGTACAATCCCTTTTTGAGTTTTATTTAGAAAGAATTATTTCTTACCTTCCAGCTGTTCTTTCAATGCAGCCAAAGCATCGATGTCACCCAGAGTAGTTGAAGCTGCCTGGTTCTGAATCATCGGAGTTTCTTCTTTCTTAGAAGCCTTCTTAGAAGCTTTCTTTTCTGCCTTTTCTTCTGCCTTAGCAGCATCTTCGAAGATACGGCTGTGAGAAACGATGATACGTTTTGCATCCTTGTTGAATTCGATTACCTTGAACGGCAATTTTTCATCCAACTGAGCCTGAGAACCGTCTTCTTTTACCAGGTGTTTCGGAGTTGCGAAACCTTCTACACCATAAGGCAATGCTACAACGGCACCCTTATCCAGCATTTCGATGATAGTTCCTTCGTGAACAGAACCTACAGTGAATACTGTTTCGAATACATCCCAAGGATTGTCTTCCAACTGCTTGTGACCCAAGCTCAGACGACGGTTTTCCTTGTCGATTTCCAAACTACTACGTCGATGTCTGCACCAATCTGAGTGAATTCAGAAGGATGTTTGATCTTCTTAGTCCAAGACAAGTCAGAGATGTGGATCAATCCGTCAACACCTTCTTCGATTTCTACGAATACACCGAAGTTAGTGAAGTTGCGAACTTTAGCAACGTGCTTAGAACCTACAGGATATTTTTCTTCGATAGTTTCCCATGGATCTGCTTTCAGCTGTTTGATACCCAAAGACATCTTGCGTTCTTCGCGGTCCAGAGTCAAGATAACAGCTTCTACTTCGTCGCCCACTTTCATGAAGTCCTGAGCAGAACGCAGGTGCTGTGACCAAGACATTTCTGATACGTGAATCAAACCTTCTACGCCCGGAGCGATTTCGATGAATGCACCGTAGTCAGCCATAACGACTACTTTACCCTTCACGTGATCACCAACCTTCAAGTTAGGATCCAGTGCATCCCATGGGTGCGGAGTCAACTGTTTCAAACCAAGAGCGATACGTTTCTTTTCGTCGTCGAAGTCCAAGATAACAACGTTCAACTTCTGATCCAAAGAAACAACTTCGCGGGGATCGCTTACACGGCCCCAAGACAAGTCTGTGATGTGGATCAAACCGTCTACGCCGCCCAAGTCGATGAATACACCGTAAGATGTGATATTCTTAACAGTACCTTCCAGTACCTGACCTTTTTCAAGTTTGCTGATGATTTCTTTCTTCTGCTGTTCCAGTTCAGCTTCGATAAGAGCCTTGTGAGAAACAACCACGTTCTTGAATTCCTGGTTGATTTTGACAACCTTGAATTCCATAGTCTTACCTACGAATACATCGTAGTCACGGATAGGTTTCACATCAATCTGAGAACCCGGCAAGAATGCTTCAATACCGAATACGTCAACGATCATACCACCCTTAGTGCGGCACTTGATGTAACCCTTAATGATTTCTTCGTTTTCAAGAGCAGCGTTAACACGATCCCAAGAACGAGTAGCGCGAGCTTTCTTGTGAGACAAGATCAACTGACCTTTTTTGTCTTCCTGGTTTTCGATGTACACTTCTACAGTGTCACCTACTTTCAAATCCGGATTGTAACGGAATTCGCTCAATGGAATGATACCATCTGATTTGTAACCGATGTTTACAACCACTTCGCGTTTGTTCATTGCGATTACAGTACCGTCTACAACCTCACGGTCGTTTACTTTGTTCAGCGTGCTGTCATAAGCTTTTTCAAGATCTTCTTTGCTTACGCTGGTTACTGCATCACCGTTTTCATACGCATCCCAGTTGAAATCTTCAATAGGAGCAATGTTCTTTAAGTTTTCCATTAAATAAAAAAATTGTTTTTAAATAACTAATTGTGTTAGACTTTATATTGTTTATATAAATCGGCTGCAAAGGTATAATAAAATCCTGAATATTAAAAGGCTTGCTTGCTTTTTTTAAGGGAAAGGAAAATAGAAAAGCCGAAAAACGCTCAGCAAGGGAGGTTTTTCCGGTTTTTTATGAGTTTTTTTGGATTTTCTGTTAGTTCTCAAGTGAATAGTCAATGGTGGTGACTACGCGTATCTTCTTGATATAAGGGGTGTTGGGGTCACGGTCGGTGATGCTGAACTGCCCCTGGTTGGCCTGACGGATTTTGCCGAGGTTACTGCCGGAATCTTTGGCAAACTTTTCGGCTGCTTCGCGTGCGTTTTTGGTGGCTTCTTCAATCATCTGCGGTTTTACCTTGTTCAAGTCGGTATATTCATACTGCACCTTGTACTGGTATTCTCCGGAGGTGATGGCGATGCCTCTTTTCAGCAGTTCTCCCTGCTCACTGATGAGTTCACGTATCAGATCTACCTTGTCGGAAGTAACGGTGATGACTGTGGTCACATTGTAGCGGTTGGCCGGGTTCTGATTGTTGCCATAACGTTCGGCAGCCAGGTCGATGATTTCCGGAGCGTTCACACTGATTTCCTGCTCTGTCAGTCCTTTTTCTTTCAAGAAACCGGTGATGGTCTGATTGGAACGCTTGATGTCGTCGTACAATCTTCCCAAATCATTTCCCAGGCTTTTGTATACCAGTGGCCAGGTTACTTTATTGGCTGGTACTTCTATTTCGGCCAGTCCTTTTACGGTGACACTGCGGTCTTTTTCTGCAAACTTACTGAATCCTTTTTCAATGAATACGCCTAACAGCAGCAGGCCGATGGCCAGAATAATGGCTTCGATTCTAAAGTTCTTCATGATGATTTTTATTTATAGTTAGATATTCGGAATCTGAGTGCAAGGTATTGAAAATTATTTGATTTTCCAACGATTTTCAAATGTCTTTACGTTCGTGTGAAAACGCTTTGCGTTTAATTAAACGCAAGGACGTTTAGATTAAAACGCAAAGGCGTTTGACATGAAATGTACTTACGTTTGACCTCAAACGCACTTACGTTTTTCTGGAAGGTGAAAACCCTTCAATTCCTGTATGGGAGACTGGATGAAAATGCCCGTATGAAGGTTGAATTTTCGGGCGGTCTCCTTCAGTTCGTGTTGGAAGAACCATGCGATGGAGCCTACAAAAGAGACGGGAATCCGGTTGTGCTCCGGATAGGAAAGAATGTTGCGGCGGAAAAACTCACTAAAACATTCAATTAGGAATTCTCGAACTTCCGGCTGATGCTTGTGCTTATATATATAAGGTGTAAGACTGGCCAGGAAGCGGTTACCCTGCGGCTGTCTGTACACTTTATCCAGAATATCGGGTATGGTCAGGTTGTATTCCTTTAATAAGCCTTCCAGCAAGTCGGAAGGTAACTGCTGCTTGATGCAGTCGCCTACAAATCGTTTTCCTAAATAGGCTCCGCTTCCTTCATCTCCTAAAATATAGCCTAATGGAGGAGTGTTATGCGTGATTCGTTGCCCATCGTACAAGCAGGAGTTTGCTCCCGTTCCTAGTATGCAGGCAATTCCCGGCTGATGCTTGCACAATGCACGGGCAGCTCCAAGCAAATCACCTTCCACCTGGATGGTTGCGTGAGGGAATGCTTCGGCGAGTAAACCGGAGAGCTTGCCGGCTTTTTCAGGGGTACAGCCAGCCCCATAAAAGAAAATGGCTTTCACTTCTTCTTGTGGAAAAGGCAGTTGTGCAAGCAGGCTTTCCTGAAGAAGCTGTTTTATTTTCTCTTCTGTCAGATGAAAAGGTTGATACCTTCGGTGTGAACAACCTGGCAATCGTGTAACGTGTTTCCGAAGCACCAGTCGGTTTTGGTCGCTCCGCTATCGGCTATGAGAATCATGTGAAAAGCAGAATTAGAAAGGTAGAAAAAGAAAGAAGACGGAACATGCCGTCTTCTTTTTATGGTTAAGTAAAAATTAGATTATGAATGACAGTGTCCGCAACCGCCACCGCAGCAGCCGTCTTCTTCAGCTTCGTGTTCGCCGCAACCGCCTCCACAGCTGTCGCAACCGCATCCGCAGCCTTCACCGCTCATCAGTTTGAGGATGCTTTCCATTTCCTTGTTGGTTGCATCGCGCATTTCCATTACGGTACCTTCAAAAATCAGGTCTTTACCAGCATGCGGGTGGTTCAGGTCGAGCACCACTTATCTTCTGTGATTTCGCCAACGTTGGCATAGAACTGATGGCCTTCTGCATCGTTCAGCATGATGATGTTGCCTTCGAAGATATTGTCGCTATCGAATTTTCCATCCGGACCGCAGAACATAGATTTGGGCACCTGGCGTACGTTGTCTTCGTCTCTTTCGCCGTATGCTTCCGCACAAGGAATTGTAAAGTTGAAGTTGTCACCTTTCTTCAGTGCTAAGATTTCCTTTTCAAAGCGTTCCAAAGTATAACCGATTCCTGAGATGAACTGGAACGGATGGCTTGCAGGGGCTTCTTCACGTAATTCTTTTTCTCCGTCTGTTACCGCATAAAGTTTATATGCTACTGTGATGTATTTATTTTCCATGTCAAAAAATTAAATGTGCATTAATATTAATCAGTCGCAAAGATAGGAAATCTCGGTGTAATTATCGAATAATTCGGGAAGAATGAAAATGAAGTTCTTATGTTGCAGGTATGAGATTGTATATATATGTGAACAGGTGAAAATAAATGGTAAGGTTTGAATCACCAACAGACTGTATTGAACAAATCATGTTCCTTTGCGTATAATTTATTGATGAAATGCGTTTCCTGTTTTTGTAAAAAACTATTTACGCCTCATGCTTTGACTCTTTAAATAATAATCATGATAAAAAGAATGATGATGAAAAAAGTGTGCTTTATGCATTCATAGCTGCTATGCTGACAGCAGTATCTTGTACAAACGATATACCGGCAAATGTGAATGGTGATACTTCAGGAAATACATCAGAAGACACATCCGGCAGTGGCTCGGGTGACTTGTCTGGTAATTCTGGTAAAATTTCCATTGTCGCCAGTATTGCCTCTCAAACGCGTGCTCCACAATTGGGAAGTGATGGAAGCGGCAGTTTTCAGAAAGGAGATAAGATGACTCTTTGTGTAACGGGAGGAGCTGCACCAGTAGTGACTGATTATGCTTATGAGCTTGATTTTCTTAAATGGCCTGATTTTGGACTTCAGAAGAGGTATCACAAGTCACTTTTTCAGCTTGTTATCCCACACAAAAAGTGGAGAAGGATGGCACTTTTGAATTTAATTCGTTCAAGGCTCTCTATGGTGATTTGTTGATTGCCACTGCTCAGCCGGTAGAAGTCGGCACTTCTGAAACGGTGGCACTTACTTTCTGTCATGCATTGCACCGCCTTAATTTAGAGTTTGTGCCGGGAAATGGTTACACGGAGGAGGATTTGACTCTGCTGTCATGCACTTTCTCTGCAAAAACCACATGTGTGATAGATGCCGTTAAGGGAAGTGTGAAGGAGGTGAAGGATGAACAAGGAAGCCTTACTGTAACGGGGGCAAAAGCTTCGTTCTATCTAGTGCCCCAAGCGACCGATGGGATTTCTTTCACTCTTACTTTAGGTGGCGAAACCAAGCATTTTACTCTGGATGCTTTATTTAAGCAGTCGGGTAACCCGCAGACTGCATTGGAAAGTGGTAAATCGTGCACTCTGACCTTGAAAGTGGGACGTGACGGTATTACCGTATCCGCTGGCAGTATCGGAGCCTGGGAAGATCAGCCACAGCCGATGGAGAGGTCGTGATTGGCTGATTGCTGTGGCAGAACTTGACTCAGGAAGATTTTTGATAAATATAAGAGGGCAGATTTCATTGATTTGATGAAGTCTGCCTTTTTTTGTTGTTGCTGTTGATTGGAAGCTTACAGATATTCATCTGTAAATTTTTACCTTTGTAAGAGAGAAATTTAGGTACAAACAAGAATCAACAGTATTATGAATAGAATTATAGTAGTGACAGGTGGAGCTGGAGGTATCGGACGTTGCATCGTCGCACATTTTGCTTCTCAGGGGGATAGTGTATATTTTATAGACCAGAATCAGCAGGCCACTCTCACACAAGTGGAAAAGATGCGTGAGAGAGGCTGGCAGGTGACCGGATTTGTCGGCTGATGTGGCAGAAAAACAGGCATTAGAGGAATTTGCAGCTTTGGTGCTTCGTGAACATCCGGAAGGCATACATTGCTTGATTAATAATGCTTGTCTGATGCGGGGAGGTATCCTTTCTGACTGTGATTATGAAGATTTTCTGTATGTGCAGCGTGTGGGAGTAGTGGCACCTTATATGCTGGCCCGGTTGTTCAAAGACCATTTCCAAGGGATGGGAGCGATTGTAAACATTTCGTCTACGCGTGCTTTTCAATCGCAGCCGGATACGGAGAGCTATACGGCAGCCAAAGGAGGAATTACTGCGCTGACCCATGCTTTGGCCGTTAGTTTGTCGGGTATAGCGCGTGTAAATTCGGTAGCTCCCGGATGGATTGATACCGGTGCTTATCATGAAGAAGCGCATTATGAAGCAGTCTATAGTACGGGAGATACGCTCAGCATCCGTCAGGCAGGGTGGGAGAGCCTGCCGATATTGCCCGTGTGGTGGATTTTCTTTGTGACGAGCGTAATTCATTTATCAATGGAGAAAATATTACGGTCGATGGAGGCATGAGTCGCTTAATGGTATATCATAATGACTGTGGATGGACTTATCAACCTTAAGCATCGGGAGAAGGATAATTCTTTTGTCTCTTTTCTCGCTGTGTGCGGAATTTCATGGGAGAAACTCCTGTCTTCTTTACGAAAAATTTACCAAAGACAGACTGGTCTGAAAATCCTAACTTTTCTGCAATTTCTTTAATATCCAGGTCTGTACATTCCAACAACTTACGCGCGTCAGCACAGAGCAGTTCGCTGATGTGAAAGCGGACCGTATGTCCGGTGATGTGTTTTACGATGCGCGAAAGGTAGGTGGTTGAGATGTGCAGACTTTCTGCATAAAACCCTATGTCATGGTGCTGGTGATAATTTTCCATCAACGTTTTTTTGAATAGCCTGAAAATATCTGTGGGGCGTCGTGCATAATCCGGAACTTCATGGCGGATTTGGGTTAATATATCAGCTATCTGTAGAAGACAGAAACTGCATAAGTGGTTTAGAATACTGTCGTAATAGTTGGCTGCATTTTTTCTGCATGGTGCAAATAGAGCGAAGATTTTTTGCAGGTAAGTAGCTTGTTCGTTTTCCAATAAGAATACCGGTAGCTGATAGTGTCCCAAGTATGTGCCAGTTGTTCATATAGTGGCTGTCCGTCGGGTAAGCCTATCAAAGAAAGTTGGTTTCAGAATAGAGGAGCATGGAGCTGGAA
>ENA-OQHP01000711-OQHP01000711.1-human-gut-metagenome-genome-assembly--contig:-NODE-711-length-10531-cov-1.421473_pt1 | contig 10531 bp, 13 predicted proteins | sample MGYA00242563_ERZ504717 | MGnify/ENA primary metagenome ERZ504717 (study PRJEB26092, sample SAMD00036212) | human gut metagenome | host: Homo sapiens | study: EMG produced TPA metagenomics assembly of...
TCCACAGGCAAGTATAGTAAATGCAGCTGGAACCTAGCGATCCTGCAGATTTACAGGGCGTAAGTTATACATTGGGAAGATTGAAAGAGGAAAATCATAAGGACACAGAATCATTTAACGGTAATTTTTATCTTGCTTATAATGTAATTCCCGGACTGAATGTTTCCACACGTTTGGGCTTTGGATATAACAATCAGAAAGCTGTCTCAATTCGACCTGAGTTTGAGGTATATAATCGAGAAAGGCGAAAGGTAACCAGCTCTAATTACCGTTCGCAATTAAAAGATACTCATTCAAAGAATACCAGTCTCACTTGGGAAACAATGGTAAATTATAATAAGAAGATAAAAAAGCATGATATTAAATTTACCGGAGTTTTCAGTATGGAGAAATATACATACGAGATGTTCTATGCCAGTATAATGGATTTGGTTACTAACGAGATTCCGAACCTAAATGCGGGAACATCCGATATGACTGTGGGTACAGGCAGTGGCCAGTGGGGACAGGACCGTATCAGTACAATGGTTGGTATGTTGGGTCGTCTACAATATAGCTATGCAGACAAATACATGGCAAGTGCCAGTATCAGGCGCGACGGTTCATCTAAGTTCTCCGAAGAAAATCGTTGGGGATTGTTCCCGTCATTGTCTGTAGGATGGAATATTTCTGAGGATCATTCTTCGACAGATTCAGGTGGCTAGTAAATTCGTTAAAATTAAGATTCAGCTATGGTACTACCGGTAATCAGAACTTCCCTGATTATTCATACGCACCAGCTATATACAAAAACTACGACTATACTTTTGGTACCGGAACTTCCGAAATTCTTGCAAATGGTTTTACCCAATTGGGATTTGCCAATCCGAATGTGAAATGGGAAACAACCCAGCAGCTTAATGCCGGTATCGACATGGCTTTATATAATAACAAGCTTATCTTAGGTCTTGATTTGTACAAGAGTAACAAGAAGAATATGCTTTTCCCGATGGTCGTGCCACCGTCAAATGGAGGGGGCCAGAGTTCAACTGTTACATTGAATGCCGGAGATATGGAAAACCGTGGTGTTGAGTTTTCACTTACTCACCGCAACAAAATACGTGGTGTTAATTACAGCTTGACTGGTACATTTACCAAAAACGTGAATGAGATTGTGTCTATGGCAGGAAAAAATGAGTTATATTTCTTCCCCGACGGTAAACCTGTTTCATCAGGAAGTGATTATGTAACTGCAATCAAGAAAGGATATGAAGCCGGTGCTTTCTTTGTTATGCCAACCGCAGGGGTAATCAATACTGAACAGAAGCTTGCAGAATATCAGAAATTACAGTCAAGTGCCCGTATGGGTGACCTTATGTATATCGATACCAATAATGATGGTGTTCTTAATGATGACGACCGTGTTTATGCCGGTAGTGGTATGCCGGATTATGAACTTGGTTTGAACTTCTCGGCCGACTATAGAGGCTTCGATTTCTCTATGAACTGGTATGCTTCAGTTGGAAATGAAATAATAAACGGTACGAAGATATATACATATCAAAGAAGAACCAATAAGGAACTGATATACATGTGGACCCCTACCAACTATACCTCTACCATTCCTTCTTATCGTACAGAGGGTCATAACAACTATCGTGCTCATACTGATATGTGGATTGAGGACGGTTCATTTGTCAGACTTAAAAATATTATGTTAGGATATTCATTCCCCAAGAGTTGGGTATCAAAGCTTGGATTGGGCAAGTTCCGTTTATACGTTGCAGCCGATAATCTTCTTACACTGACAAAATACGACGGATACGACCCTGAGGTCGGTAGTAATGGATTGTCACGTCGTGGTTTGGACTATGGAACATATCCTATAAGTATCCAGATGCGTGGCGGATTCCAGATTAATTTCTAACTTTAATAATATAAATATATGAACTTCAGATATAAAACAATAGTATTCAGTCTGTTGATGTCGGGCATGACATTGGTTTCATGCGACGATTTCCTTACGCAGGAAAACATACATCAGCTGACAACACAGAATTTTTATAAAACAATAGGCGACTGCGAGAAAGGACTGGCTGCTGTATATAATGCTTTGAAAAATACCAATATTTATCATCCGCTCGATGAGAACCGTAGAAGTGATATAGCAGTTGAAGGTAATAAGGACAGAAAGCAGTTTGATAACGAAGCCTATAAGCAAACCTTTAATGATTCATACGGAACAGTCCGTGGTAAATGGTCTGCACTGTATACTGGTGTGTTCCGTGCGAATCAGGTTCTGGCCAGTATAGAGAAAATCCGTCCAAATGTTACAGATGAACCTCAAATAACCAAGCTTGCTCAGATTGAGCACAGGCATATTCTTTGCGTGGCTTGTTTTATTTTTATCTCAATAATTCATTCAATAATGGTAATGTTCCTTATATTAATGAAATTGCAGAGGTAGAAGAAGATTACTATAAAAAGGTTACACCAAGTGATGAAATCAAGAAATATTACAGAGAAGATTTACAGAAAGCTCTTGACCTTGGCTTGAATGACAAATGGGAGAAAACCGATTTGGGACGTATCACCTCTTGGGCTGTAAAGGCAATATTAGGCAAAAGCTACCTTTATGATAAAGAGTATAATAAAGCTGCCGAATATTTTAAGGATATTATTGATAATGGAGGTTTTGCTTTGGTTGATGACATAGTCGATAATTTTACTGCTGCCAATGAATTCAATTCGGAATCTATTCTCGAGGTTTCCTATTCTACACAGTATAATACAGAATTCGGTACATGGTCGGAGTCTACCTTATATAATATATGGGGAATGAATGTAAATGGCTTGGGCGATGCCTGGCTTAACACTGTTCCTGCTTTTTGGCTTGTTGAAGCATTCGAAACAGAGCCGGTGGACAGACTTGATGAACGTAACTGGATAAAAATGCAGTCCGACAATTATGGTGATCCTGAACATAGGGATATTATATACGACCAGTTGGGAACAACTTCAGCTCGCAGGTGGACCGTCAGGGTGTCGTATATAACAGAACGTACGTTTATACGTGGGATGCAACAGCAGGAAAATATGTTGGAGTACGCGAACGACTCGTCTCAACTGTCGGAGATAATAAAGTTTTATACAATAAGATTACCGGCTACGATGACATAGTTCCGGAATTTAAATGGGAAGACGGTCAGGCATATCGCCTCAGAAGCTATTCCATGCGTGCATCTGCCTCTCTTGCAATAAACGGCGATGAAAGTCTGATATATTATCAGTCTCTCCCACAACAGGTATCAAAATTCAACCGTGGCTCTTCAGCGTATTTCAGAAAATTATCAAATTGGGATACACGTAAGAGTGAAACTGAATTTAAGCCTGCTATGGCCTCAGGAATAAACTATCGTCTTATCCGTTTGGCAGATATATATCTGATGTATGCAGAATGTCTGATTAAAGGCGGTGCAAGCGATGGAAATGTTCAGTCAGCTATCAATGCCATCAACAAGGTACGTCACCGTGCTGGAGTTGTGCTTATCGGAAAATCGGAACAGGGAGAATTCAAGAGATATACATACGATGAGAAGGAATATGCTGCAAGTGATGTAATGAATCATCTGATGTATGTGGAACGTCCTCTTGAACTGTGTATGGAAGGACATGCCATACGTGTCATTGATTTGAGACGCTGGAATATAACTAAGGAAAGGTTTGATCAGTTGGCATCCGACGAATATAAGTACTGTATGATTCAGACCAAATATCTTAAGCCTAATCCTGATGACCCTAATGCTTTGGTATCAGCATTCAACTTTGGAAAGCAGTACAGATTTATGAGCTGCCGCCAGAAAAGAGAGGAAACGCTTTTGTGGATTATTTCCAAGCATCATTGAACTACGGTCCGCAAGTGGCATACTGGCCTATTCCAAATATAGAAATTACATCAAATCCTGATATTAATAAATAAATACGATGAAAAATAGATTTTTATATATTGCTCTTTCATTAATCTCGGTTCTGACATCTTGTAAGGATGATGAGTTTGAACCGTTGAATAACGTGGCTGAATGTACCTGGCATGTGAGTACAGATCAGGAAACGTTTCACCTATCAGCTGAATCTTAATAACTATATAAGTATAATGGACTTATCCAAGGCATGTTGTCGCATCAGTGGGTTGTGTCGGATGATGGTACAAAGTTCCTTAATGGTAAGATGGAGTGGGGACAGACAGACTATACAAACCTGATTGATGAATCCATCCCTCATACCAACGATTTGAAAACCATACATGTGTATTTCACTAAACCCGGTGACCATACGGTACGTTTGTGCAATACTTTCCGCAGACAGGTTGTATATCCATATTCGGTGTATGACGACAATACCGGAGGATATATCAAAAAATATTGTTATGCTAAGCAGGAGGGTGATGTATATGTGATGGATACAACTTTCCATATCCGCGTGTATGATCCTAACCTCGTACCGGCCGTAAAGGTATACAGTGATCCGGAGTGTACACAGGAAATAAAGACCGGAATAGTCGGTGGAACTGAGGAAGCTCCCGAATACGAAAAATACGAACTTGAATATGGTAAGTCTGTCTATATTAAGGACGATTCATACGGATTGCCTAACAAATGGACTTTCAAATGTGCGGATACTGGCGTAAATGACGAATTAACCAGTTTTGACACTCCATACCAGTTCACTGCAAAGAAATTCAGCGATAAGCCATTGCTTCTTTCCATGACAATAGAAAGAACTTCTGCCAGTGAGGGTAAAGGTAAGTACACTCCAAAAGCTTCGCCAAAAACTCTTGTTGTGCCTTTGGCTATTACAGTAGTACCTAGTGATGATCCTATTACTTATAACATCCGTCAGATTGACCAAACACACATTGCTATAGATTTGGATAATTCTGAGTTTGGATATAAAGAGATAAATCCATCATCTCTAAAGCTTACTTACTCCAACTCGTATAACAGACCGTCAGCTGTCAGGGGTAGCGTAAACATCACAGCAGCAGAAGTAAACAAGCAAAGCAGATATGACTGATTCTTACTTTGGTTGAGAAAATCTATAACACAGATGAACTGACCCTTACAGGAACTTTACTGAAGCGTTGGTTGGAAATCAGAACCTTGAGATAAAGGCTACAGCTCCAAACGTAGCGACTACTTTTGGTGCGTTCCTGGATGAAGATTTTGAAAATCCTGACACATATGCCGACTGGAAAGTTATTGATGCCGATACCAAAACACATCCTGTAGTTCCTTCACAGGTTGTGGACAATCCTCTGAAGGATGGAATAAACAACAGTGCAAAATGTATGTTTGTCGAAGCATTTGACCGATGCAGGGCATTACTCTCCAAGACATTTACTGGTGGTAAAGGTACATATACTTCAGCTACAAATATTATACACCGGGGTATAAACAGGGTAAGGGTATGAGTCCGTATTTCGTTCCGGCAGGTAAAGAAGGAGCTGAAGATATGACATGGCAGAGCAATAAACCATGGTGCGGCATTGTGAATGGCTCCGACAGCAAATGGATGTCGGCCACAACCACTGTGACTTCAAAGGCTGAAATGGACAATATATTGCTCAGTATGCGCTTTAATGCCTTTAAGGATAATATTTATTTTGACGATATATTCTTCGGATATATTGAAGTAAGACCATAATAAATTATAGTAACAATGAAGCTAATAGATAAAATTTATAAGACAATTACATTCTTATGTGCTTTGGTTTTGTTCGGAGCATGTGATAATGACAAATGGGCTGAGGTAGAACTTGATTCTACTCCCGTGTATGAACTTACCTATCTCAAGAATGTGGAAACAGGAAAGACAGGCGAGGTTTCCAAGTTTTCTGTTTATCGCGAATTGTTCGACCTCATTGCCTGGAAGAATGACTATCAGACTTTGAGAATGAATAAGATCGAGTTCTTTGCCGAGTCGTCTGAGGCTCCTTCGGAATTGCCCGAGTGGCTGAAAATCAATTCGGATACAGAAAAATATCTCTCATTCTCTTTCAATGAAGTCTATACTGAAAAGGAAGAAGTTATCAATCCTGAAACAGGCGATAAAGAAGAACAGGAAGTGACGAAGAAGAGAATGTTCATGTTTGAAGGTAAGAAAGAAAATAACTCAAGTGGCGGTTACGGCCATCTTACTGTTACTGAAAACGACGGAACAGAAGTTGAATATGAAGTGGTGCTGAACGATGTACTCAAACCGGCCGATTTCTGATATTAGTGTTTAAACAGAAGTGATAATCTTAATGGCAGGGAATACTTTAAATTGAACTATCGGAGTGTTCTCTGCCTTTTAAATTTTGATAAATACAATGAATAACATAAATTCTTACAGCTTTGTCTGTGTGTTTGTCTTTCTCGGTTTTTCCTTTATCATCTTCCGAGAATAAGACTTATAACACTACTGTCACAGTGGATTATGCCACTCAGAGATACCTGAATGATGTATCGGCACTTGACAGAGGTAAATATTTCAATATACACACATCTAAAGATTCTGATCCAGATGTCAGGAAATTTCTTGCAGATTACGGTGTAGGAATCGGCCGCTCTTTCTGGGGACCGTTCTCTTATTCATATGGCAAGACAAAAAAAGGTTGGCGAATATCCTTTTTCAGAAAAGCCTTTGAACTACACTGATTTGAAGGAAACAAAACGATATGTCGCTACGGAACATGCCAACGCGCGTACCATACAATGGGGCATAGACCAGTGAAGGCGGGTGCATGGGCTGCCGAATACTATTCCAAGCATGTGAAAGGGGCAGTTCCTGAATTTTTCGAACCCATTAACGAACCCTTTGTCCATGCACGCGACAAATGTTTCAATATGCATGGTCAGGAAATGAGGATGCTCATGGCAGATTTTTATGCACAGACAGGAAAGCATATTCACGCTGAGCCAAGTCTGAAAAAAATGAAAATCATTGGATATGCCGCGGCATATCCGGCTATGGAGTTGCGCGATTTCGACCATTGGAATAATACTATGAAGATGTTCATTGACCGTGCCGGGGAGTACATGGATGGCTTGTCGGTACATCTTTACGATGGAATAAACATAGTAGGCAAGAGTTCCCGCCGTTCGGGAAGTAATTCCGAAGCTATTCTCGACCTTATGGAAAACTACTCGTTCATCCGCTTGGGGAAAGTTCTTCCTCTTGCCGTAACCGAATATGGAGGAATAGACAACACTTCCAAAGGATATCATCCGATAGCTCTGTACGAACTGTCGCTTCGTTCAATCATATACTGTTCAATCTTCTTGAACGCGAAGACAAGATGCTCATCTCAATACCCTTTGTTTCTGACAAGGCCGAATGCATATAACGAAACAATATAATTTCGAACCATACGGAGCTGCTTTATTTGTTGCCAACAATCCTTACGACTTGAAGAATACCGCATGGAAACTGAACGACAAGAAATATTTCTTCAAGTTATGGAAGGATGTGAAAGGCGAACGTGTAGATATTGTTTCCGACAATCCGGACATACAGGTGGCAGCTTTTAAGGACGATGACAGGCTTTACATAGCTATCGACAATCTTGATGACTATACACATAAGGTAAACTTGAAAAACGTACTGAATTGGAAGGGTGTAGATAATGTTTCAGTGCGCTCTTTGAAGATGATTTTCGATAAAGGTATAGTTTATGATGAAAAGACGCTGAACTCTATGCCTCAAAGTATTGACATTATAAAAGATGAGACAATAATATTGTGTGCCGACATCAGCCGTAAAAAGTATTCAAACAGAATAGTTCGTACTAAATATTATAGCAACACTTATCTTCAGCCGGTGGAAGCCGGAAAACCAATTGTGTTTGATTTCGATGGTCTGAAACCGGGTACAGGAAGAGCTGTTCTGCGTATGTCAATAGGCAGGAAGCACGAGATGTCGAAGAAACCTGAAATAATGGTTAATGGCAAGAAAGTCGACATGCCCGACAATTGGAGAGGATATGACCAGACTGGCAGAGACGATTTCTTCGGTATGATAGAAATACCTTTCGACTACCGGTTAATCAGAAAAGGAAAAAATTCGGTGTCAGTAACATTCCCGGATAATGGAGGCCGTGTGGCTACTATGATTCTTCAGACTGAACGCTACGATAAGAAAGTGAGAAAATAATGTATCCACATCAGGACTGACAAGTTTCTGTGTCTAAAAGGAAAGAAATTATGAGCTATAAATATATTTTTCTGTTATCGGCATTTACCCTAGGTGTTCCTCCCGGTATTTATTGTCAGGAAAGGAACGAGGTGGTTGTCGACTATAATACCCGTCGCTTTTTGAGCGGTGTTTCAGAACTCGACCGTTCTAAATATTTCAATATTCATTCCACCTCCGATGATGATAAGGATGTAGGCAAGTTTCTTGCGACTATCAGGTCGGTCTTGGAAGAAGTTCTGGGGACCATACTCGTATGCGTATAACAAGACGCATGAGGTAGGCAAATATCCTCAGATGAAACCATACAGCGGAAATATTTCCGTAAAAAGATATATTGCCACAGAGCATCCCTATGTACAGCACATACAGGGCGGCATAGACGTTCAGGCTGCAGGTGCATGGTCGGCTGAGTATTATTCCAACAGCGAGCTGGTACCTGAGTTTTTTGAACCCCTCAATGAACCGTTCGTTCATGCAAATGATGCCGGTTTACCGTTCAGGGACAGGCTATGCGCGAACTGATGGTCGATTTTTATGCTTCAATAGGTAAACATATACACAATAATCCGCGTCTTAACGGAAAGATGAAGGTGATAGGCTATGCCGCAGCCTACCCCGCCTGGAGGATGGGAACTTCAATTACTGGAACACCCGCATGAAAATGTTCATCGATCGTGCAGGTGCATATATGGATGGATTCTCTGTACATCTTTATGATGGAATAAATGTAACCGGCACCGATACGAAACGTTCAGGAAGTAACTCCGAAGCAGTTCTTGATATGGTTGAGGCGTATTCCTATATTAAGTTCGGACATGTCAAGCCTCTTGCCATTTCCGAGTTTGGAGGTATTGACAACAGCAAGCCCGACGACAGCTATGATGACATAAGCAGTGTGCGGAGTGTTTCGTCGTTTAATCATTTTCTGTTTAATCTGATGGAACGTCAGGACAATTTGTTTATCTCAATACCTTTTGTCTCAGATAAGGCTGAGTGGCATATCACCGCTGCAAACAATTATACTTCATATAGTGCGGCACTGTTTATTCCCGACAATCCTCAGAATCTGAAGAATACCACATGGAGGCTTAATGACAAAAAATATTTCTTCGAACTCTGGAAGAATGTAAAAGGCGAACGTGTTGATATAACCAGCAGTAATCCTGATATTCAGGTACAGGCATTCAAGGATGGAGCAGACTCTATATCGCCCTTGATAATCTTGATGATAACCCGCAGACTGTATATCTGAACAATAAGAATAGCTGGAAGGATGTATCGAATGTCACAAAGCGTTCTCTATATGTCAATTATAACGCAGGTATAGAATATACGGAACAGAATGTCCCGTCCATGCCTGAAAGCATCTCAATTGTCCCAAATCAGACCATAGTCCTTGTAGCAGATGTGTCTTCGTCAGCATTCACGAACTCCATAATCCGCAATAAATATTACAGCAGTGAGTATCTGAAACCGATTTCCGCCGGATCATCCCTTTCGTTCCCCTTCACAGGAATCGAGTCCGGTTCGGGCAGAGCAAGCTTGCGTATGTCGATAGGCCGTCCTGTCTCTGCTTCCAAGAAACCGGTGGTAAAGATTAATGGTACCGCTGTGAGTGTTCCCGACAACTGGAAAGCTACGGCCAGAGCAACCGCAATATATTTTTCGGTATGATAGAAGTACCGTTCGACATACTGCTGCTGAAGAATGGCGATAATAATGTCGACATCACCTTTTCCGACGGAGGAGGTCACGTATCGTCCATGATACTGCAGGTTGAGAAATATACTGTCTCTACCTTGCAGAATGGAACCTTCAGCGAAGGACTTTCAGCATGGCAGCCATTGGGTAACTATGGTACGGTTTGCGTACAGACTGACAATGCAGGCAATAATGTAGCCTGTATATCTGGTCATGCAGGACTCATGCAGAGGGTTGACATGGAGAGTGGCAGGACTTATCGCTTCTCTGCTGATGTAAAGACCGAAGGAGCATGTAAGTTGAAAGTCATGCTACAGGATATGTCTACAGGAACGGTATATACAGAGGAATTTTCTTCTCCCGGCAATTATAAAGCCGTATCTTTCGATTTTAATTCTACAGTGAAAAAAGTAGTGTGTGCCATTGTGTGCGAAAGACAGAACGACGCGGCTTGGATTGATAATATAGTCTTATTACCACAAAACTGATTGTTATGAGGAATTTTATTAGCTTTTATGTACTGATAGTTCTCTGTTTCACAATAATCTCGTGTAAGGATGAAACAGAAATTTCCGACTTTGAAGTGTCTGAAGTGACTTTGATACAAAGTTACGCG
>ENA-OQHP01000712-OQHP01000712.1-human-gut-metagenome-genome-assembly--contig:-NODE-712-length-10525-cov-1.914695_pt1 | contig 10525 bp, 17 predicted proteins | sample MGYA00242563_ERZ504717 | MGnify/ENA primary metagenome ERZ504717 (study PRJEB26092, sample SAMD00036212) | human gut metagenome | host: Homo sapiens | study: EMG produced TPA metagenomics assembly of...
TTAAAAATTAAAACTTGCAAATTAAGAAACACACTGGCAATCAACCGTTAACCACTAAGCCGGCTATGATTGACTTTTGATTACACTACAAAGATACGATGAAGCGGAAGCCCTGTGTAGACATTTGTAGAGAAGCGTAGGAGATTGTCGGGAAATGTCGAGAATAACTTACAGAGAGAGTAGGAAAACAAGGACATTTTGCGTATCTTTACCCTATAATCAAAACGATAAAAGAACATGAACCAAGAAGAAAAAGCATTCATTATCAGAGCGTATGACAAAGCGGAACTGGCAGAACTATACAGCCCGGGGCGAACTGCCGCGGCAGCCCTGCAAACCCTGTATGCTGGATGCGGAGAAACATGCTGCTACAGGAAGAATTGAACGAAGCGGGCTACAACAAATTCCGCCACAGCTTTCTGAAGCATGAAGTGGCAATCATAGTGAGGCATCTGGGAGAACCTTAGGACATACGCTTCCCAAAGAACCTGTTGTTTACATCGAAAGACCTTGTTGTTTTTTTAAAATCCCCTGTTGTTTTACCGGAAAGATCCTGTTGTTTTTTGAAAACAACAGGATCTTTTTCACCTGCATTTAAGGCTCACAAGGCTCAGGCTCACTTAGGCGGTTTTCTGAGCCAAGACTTGCCGGTCTTTCTATACTTACCATCCTCTTTCTCAACGATTTGATAATACACCAAACGCAACAAATAACGTTTCACGGATGCTGTAGGCAACCCGGCTTCATTGGCAGCCGCCATCAGCTCCGAATAGGTGAACTCGCGCGGCATTTTTTCAAGACAGGACGCAGTTTGAAAAAGCCTTTACCGGCCTGATTCTTCCGGCAGTATCATCCATGGAAGTGGAAAGCAGCAAACTGTGTTCCAGCAACACATCCACTATCTGCATTGCCGTATGGAAATCCTCATCCGAACACTCCCACTCCGATGTATTCCATTGCGGCTCACACTTACGCAATGCAGTCAGCACCATGGCAATACGAGACATCATCAGTCCGTGGCGCAGCACAATGGCACCCGGAGAATCATCATCTTCCGCCACTACCTCACGCAGATACGTTCTGAAACGCTCCGTATGCTCTTTCCATTGTTCCTCGGTGAAAACCACCTCGGTAGGCGATCCGGAGAGAAAGATAAACATACGCAGCAGCTCCTCGCCCATCCCTTTGAAATAAGCGCGCATATCCAGCCGGGCCTTGCCGGGGTTTGCCGACTTATACTCCCAGTGGGCCTGTCCCACATAGAAAGCCACACGGCTGTACATTCCATTCTCCAGCGAAGAAATAAATTTATGCAACTGGGCGGGAGTACCCGAAGCGCATAATGCCAGATGAGGGTCACTCACAACAACAAGCCGGTGATCCGTCTTGAAATAAGAAGACACCTCCTCGTGCTGGGAGGCGGCACGCATCACATCATCATGTTTTCCATACTCCTGGTGCATGGCAGAACTTATCATGTCCAGCTCGGAGGCATTCATCACCAAGCCGACCGCTCCACCCGCCTCCAAAGCCAGTATCAACTGGCTTTTCGAAATATTGGGAGCCACCTTCAGGATGCGTTCCACCGGCATCTCCGGGCATTGGTCCAAATCGGGAATCCTCTTTTCCTGAGCGGCAAGCCGTTCCTCCAGATTCCACTTCAGCAGCTTCTGCCGGTACTCACGCTCATCCTTCCTGTTCAATTCATCGTAATACTCCTGAATGGCTGCGGGCAGAATTGCCGCCAGCTGCATCACCCCCTTTCCTCTGCCCGAACCGGCCAAAGCCACCAGGTAGAGATCGGCGGAATAAACCATACCTCCATAATTCATCCTCACCCCCGGCAGGCAACCGCTGATGTTGGTAATCATGGAGAGCAACAGAATATCCCTCTCGCGCTTGTTGCGACGTGCGTCAAACCACGCTTCAAAAAGTCGGGCAAACGGTCGAACAGTTCATCCGGAAGACACGGAACTTCACGACGCAACTTGTCAGCCTCAAGTTTCTCTAACTCAGCCTCTTCCTCCCCTCATTGCTCAGAATACCGCATAGGTGAGCCCTGAGCCTTGTGAGCCCTGAAAACAGGTGTTTCGGGCCCCTTGTTCATGTCGGCATACCGGTATCCGGAGTCTATGCGCGGAGGTATATCCCCGGCGGCACACCCCATACCCGCCAGCCTTTCCACCGCCAGCGTTTTCAGCCGGAGCAACTCTTCCTCGCCCACTCCTTTATAGCGGGCGATACGTCCCAGCTTCAACAAAAACTCATTCTTTTTGCCATCCACAAAGGGATTCTGCTCCAGGAACTCGTTGAAGAATGTGTGCAGCATGCCCGAAGCCGCAACGGGAGGCCCGGACGCACCTGCCGGGGTCTTCACTTTCAGCTCCGCCAGAATCTCCCCCACCCTTTCGGGATGCTCCGTCACAAAGCGCCGCCAGGGAAAAACTTCGGTATCCGGACGAAAAAAAGCCTCCGGATCATACGATGCAAAGCAAGGACGGGTGGGATTCTTGCAACTCATGTCACAGGGAAAGGCAAGAAGCTGCGCCACGTGCCATGCCACCAACGCGTATGCCAGACGATATTCGTCCACACTCTCCGCTTCCACACGCACCACCAGTTTCAGCCCGTCGTACGAAACGCTGCGCCATGCCGCCTTCACCCAAGGAGTGTCCTTCAAGACCTGCAAGAACTCAGACACACGGCCGTTACATTTATCCACATCCAGCATGGCGTCCCCACTCCACTGCTTCAGATTGGTTTCGGCATGGCTCCCATCGCAACGCCCGGCTATCACCAGCGCGGCCAGTTTCTCTTTAACTTCTTGGCCTCTGTCTCCCTGCCCGAAGCCTTCAGGCGCTGATACTCTTCCACTTGCACCTTCCAGCGTTCGCCACGCAGAAGCTTCACAAACTCTTCCAATGTCATATCCACGGCATGTTCATCAAACACCGAGAAATAGAAAGAGCATAAATCGGTATAAACCATTCATGTATGAATTTAAATTATCAAAAGGAGGGCATTTCCCTCCACCATGAAAGCAAAAGTATATTGCAAACCCATACAATCAAAAGTTAAAATTGTACACTTGACCAATGTAAAGCACTGATTTACAACACCCATTTATGATACAAGTGTACAAATAACCGGGAGACTTCCTTTTAATGTCTTTTCACATTTTGCTCCTTATTTCCTTTCTTTCCTCTTTTTCTTCTCTTCCGTCTTTCTTCTTCTTTTCCTCCTTTTTCCGCAGAAACTCGTCTATATCAGCCAACATACTTTTGCACATGCGCTTCAGAACTCTCATTTCCTCATCAGTGTAGCCTTCACCGGACAGGCGATATCCGGCCATGATTTTTTCCAACTCTTGAAGGAAGCTCAATCTGCCACTATTTTTCTTATAAATCTTGATTTTTCCACAATGTTAATATAATTTAAAATATAAAAAGCACAAAAGTATAAATAAATACGTCATTCTTGTTAATTTTTTCATTTTTTGCGAACAAATAGCTTGTTATCGTAAAAAATGTCTATATTTGCATCAGAATTTAACGACAAGCTTACCTGGGAATGACACAGGTAACAGCGTAGCGTGCTCAAGAGGCATCATTTCTTTCATTTTTTAGAACATCTAACATTACTTTTCCTTCCTCCGAATATGAAAAAATGGCTAGTGGCGTATGTCCGCCTTCACCACGAAAAGAAGACGGCCGAACGGCTGACCGCAATGAACATAGAGAACTTCCTGCCTGTACAAGAAGAAATCCGCCAATGGACTTACCGGAAAAAGAAAATAAAACGGGTGGTTATCCCCATGATGATTTTTGTCCATGTAGATGCAGCCGAACGTTCGCAGGTGCTCACGTTGTCGGCCATCAGCCGGTATATGGTGCTGCATGGCGAACATACTCCGGCGGTGATTCCGGACGAACAGATGGAACGGTTCAAATTTATGCTGGATTATTCGGACGAGGCGGTGGAGATGTGTACCGAGCCATTGGCTCCGGGAGATTGATACGGGTGGTCAAAGGTCCGCTAAAGGGTCTGGAAGGAGAACTGGTGGAAGTGGATGGAAAAGCGAAAGTGGTGGTAAGACTGGATTTGCTGGGATGTGCTGGGGTTGATATGCCGGTAGGGTTTGTGGAGAAGATGAAATAAGGATGGCGGACGCTAGGAAATGTGGAGGGGAATTTGTAACTTTGCGGTAAGAAAGGAGAATAAAGGCATGCGTTTGCAATCTAAGGAAATACAGACCATCATCCAAATAGCCAAAGATATTTATGGTGAAACAGTGCAGGTATATCTCTTCGGTTCTCGTCTGAATGACGAAAGCGCGGAGGAGATATTGATTTATTAGTCCGCAGCACGGGAGAAAAGAAGGGTGTATTGGCACGCATCCGCATGACCGCACGCTTGAAACTGCATTTGGGCGACCAAAAGATTGACGTCATCGGTGACCATGAGGATTCACCGGTAGTGCAGGAAGCTCTGAAAAACGGAATACAACTGATATGACAGAAAAGAAAATTCACAGAATTATTCTTTGCTTGAAACGGATGTTACCGTCATTTTGAATGAACTGTTTTCCAAAAGTGCCTTCAAAGGCAACAGACAACGCTTGAGGTGTGATACAGGCTATTCTTTCCCGAAACTTTTTTCTATAACATAAACTTCGTAACAAAGTTATCGAGAGGAAGCAAACGCATTTAGAAGTTCACCGTTAAATAAGATTTTCTCTACCATCTACTAATTTATAAAAAAGCAGTCGCTCGATCTGTGACCGTATGAAAAAGAGGTAAGGTTCATATCCTATCTTGGGTCGGAATATAGAATTCCATAAAGAAATGGTTAATATTAAACAAGATTCATTCGTTGGTAAATGAAACCTGACCCATCCTGTAAGAGAAACTTAATTGGAAGAAATTTTCTAAATTCATATTGTTGACTATTAGCTCATTAAAAATAACATTTTTTCTTGAAATCAGAAAGATATCTATTAAACAAATAGAAGAAAAACTTTTAAAATAAACATTCCATCCATCAATGTCTGACAATTTTAACAAAAATCGCTTAGCTAAAAACACCATTTTACTTTATGTACGTATGCTGTTTACGATGTGGTTAAATTTGTATACCACACGTTTAACACTTGCCAATCTTGGTGTAGAGGATATGGGAATCTATGGTGTCGTTGGTAGTATTGTCAGTATGTTCGCTGTTTTCAGTGGTGGAATGGGCAATGCCGTACAACGTTTTCTGACCTATGAAATAGGACGTGATAACGGTGATCCAAATAAAGTATTTTGTTCTTGCTTAAATGTCATATTCTTATTGTCCGGAATCATATTTATACTACTTGAGGTCGGAGGTCTATGGTTTCTACATACCAAAATAAACATACCAGCGGAAAGTATGGATGCAGCCCAATGGGTGTTTCAAATATCAGTACTCACTTGTATAGTCAATCTTATAAGTATTCCTTATAATTCACTAATCGTAGCACATGAAAAAATGAATGCTTTTGCTGCTATCAGTATTCTTCAAGTAATCTTAACATGTGCTTCAGCCTATTGCCTTAGTTACTTTCCTACCGGCCGTTTATTAATCTATGCTATATTGATGGCAACAATAAGCATATTAATAAGAATAGCTTATCAGATATATTGCCATCGCAAATTTCCGGAAGTCCATTACCATATGATTATAGACAAAAACCAAATAATGCAAATTGGCAATTTGCCGGTATATCCTCTGCTTCCGGTGCTTTGCAGGTTCTTTCGTCACAAGGGTTTATCCTCGTTATCAATCTTACATTCGGGGTGGCTATTAACGCTGTATATACAATTTCAATGCAATTGAAAAACTCAGTTCTGTCATTTGCTCAAAATTTGCAACGTGCCATTGCTCCACAAATAACAAAAACATATGCCAATGGTGAGCTGGATATACATAAAAAGCTTGTCTATGCAGGAAGTAAATTTCAAGTATTTCTTATTTTTTTTATAATGATACCATTTCTTTTTCAAACGGAATATATCATGCACCTCTGGCTAGGTAATGTGCCACCATATGCTGTGACTTATGCACAATGCACCATATTTCTGAGTCTTACCTATGCTTCTTTTGAAACAATACGAACAGCAGTATATGCAACCGGTAATATTACTAAATTTATGATATGGCCCGAAGCTATATATTTATTAGTTTTGCCTATCAGCTACTATGCCGGCATAATAACCAATGATCCTAATGCCCTGATAATAGCAATGGTATTGTATGAAATATTTGTTTGTACAATACGAGTATGGATAGCATCAAAAGTTTCAATCATAAGAATAAATGAACTGCTTAAAAAAGTAATCAAACCTTGCTTCTGCGTAGCAGTACCAGCATTGTTTATATGCAAAATAATTACATTGTTTATTCCACAGACTATTTGGGGGCTAATCTCGATTCTCTGTTTAAACAGCATTTCATTAAGTTTAATCATTATAATAATCGGATTAAGCAAACAAGAAAAAATATGATAAGTACATTCTTGAAGAATAAAATGAAATAAATAGCAATAACATATATACTTTCTGATTATTGCCAATTAGTACCAACAATTTTAGAATCAACTCCTTTTTTGACTTATTTCAAACGGAATCAACTTAAGATAGACTCCATATGATCATATGTCAAAATTAAGTTTATAAAACAAAGATATTATGCCGTTAATAAACGAATATTTAATCTTACTATTCCTATATATAGTTACATGTTTATGGGTAATACAAAAATATTATAAACGAAAATTAGGTGTATTTCAAGTTCCTTTTATTTTTAGTTTAGCCAGTGTACTAATGATGACCCCCCAATTTTGTGTAATCATCTATAATACACATTATGATCCTAATTTATTATGGGATTTAACTTATTGTATGATAACATCAACATTAGCACTCTCTTTTGGATGGGATAAAGCGCAAGATTCCTCAATATATTCTTGTAGAGATATTGATTTAGTAAAATCCAAAATACTTTTTTGCACTCTTCCTAATAGGTTTATATTGTGCAATACAAAGTTATCTCCAAGTAGTAGCTCATTTTCTCTCTGACCAAAGTGATATTAGAACTAATCATACTTATCAAATACTCCTATTCTTTATGTTATATTTTGATATAGGAATGTTTTATGCTTTAACATATATCATCAGAGGGAAAAAAGCATCTAAAATTATCTATTTCATTTTAATCATAAGCAGCATTTATTACCTCTATATCATACTAATGTTAGCAAGACGAACTCTTGTTGTAAAACTTTTTATGTCACTAGGGATATTAGTTGCAATGTTAAAACCACGATGGCAAAAAGCTATTAAAATAATTATTATCCTATTTTTTACAACTGGAACAATATACCAAGCTAGTATAGCTTTAATACGAGGAAATCTTCGTGACAATAAAGAAGAAAAAGAGCAAATAGATATATGGGAAAATTATAAGCAATCATATATATCTCCAAATCTTGTCCATGGCATGGATTTAGGAAATGCTGCATTATTTATAAAACACGCAAAAGACAATAGTACTTATACTTTTGGTCTATCTTTTTGGGATGACATTGTTACATGGTATTTTCCTAGCTTTATATTTGGGAAACAAGGAAAAGAGGATTTAAAACTAGCAGGAACAAATGATAAGTACATAACAAGCGTTACCCATAATGTAACAACACAAACAGGTTATTATGAGGCTTTTGAAGCTTTTTGGTATCTAGGATTTATTTTATTTTACATCTTTGGATATATTTTTGGGTATGTATGGAAGCGAATTGGCTATTCCTCATTATATCTTATTGTCTATTTATGCTTTATGTTTCATATACCAAGCTTAGCTTCTCATGGATTTAGTTTTGTAGTTGGGCAAATAGAAACATTTATTGTTTTCTGCTTACCTATAATAGGAAAATTTATATATAAAAAAAAGATTATAAGACAACGTATATTAAAACAGATTCGTTAAATACATTTTTACCCAACAATAATTACAATGAACAAATATCTTTCTTATAAAATATTATTTTTCAATTTTATCTTATCTGTCCTCATCGTTCTTTTGCATTCTAACTGCAAAGTAACATTAGGATGGAATAACGACGGAACAAACTTATCAAATTTTATAGAATTATTGACGACATACATATGTTGTATTGGACATATAGCTGTTCCCATGTTTTATATAATATCAGCATATCTTTTTTTATCACAATATTTCCACACTAAAAGATACTTTATCCAAAATAAAAAAGAATAAAAACATTACTCATTCCATATTTATTATGGAATACTTTTTTGTATTCATTTTTTGGGTTATTTTACATTCCCCTCTTTCTAAATACTTACATATGAATAATAATCTGAATTCAATCCATAGTATATTAATAGCAATTATAAATTCAGATTTAACCCCATTGTGGTTTATAAAAATTTATTTATATTCACAATTTTATCTCCCGTTATACGATTGGCAACACAAAAACATTATCCACCATTTTCTGCATTATTTTATCTTGCATAATAGTATATATAAGTAACAATATAAACTATTATAACCCTTTGTATTGGTTACCTATATATCTCACAGGTATATTATTCACCAAGAAAAAACTAACATCTTTTTTCACAAAAAAAGAAAGTTCAAAAACATTAATATTTTTATACTTAGTAAGTTTCATTACACTTATGATATTGGCTGTTCATTTTGATTTCATGTACCTATACAGATTAATAGCACCAATACTTTTATGGAAAATCTCCGACCCTATATTAACGCAGTTTTCTATTAAACCAAAATTTTATTGGAAATATTCATTTTTCATATATTGCACACATTTTTTCGTTATAAATATAGTTCAGAAATTATTATATTTACTTTTAGGAAATTCTAATATAGATTATCTTATAATCTATATACTCAACCCCTATAATTGTCCTTCCAGTATGTATCTTTATAGCTAAAACACTAGATAATAAAACAAACTTTATTTACAAAATAATAACAGGAAATAGATAGCAAAAAATGAAGGTATTATTAGTACACCCAGGGAAACAGCATTCTTTTGAAACAGCTAAAGCATTAAAAGAAGCAGGAGTTTTTTACAAATATGTAACAACAGTTTACGATAAAGACAATTCTCTCACAAATAAGATAAAACATTTACTAAAAGGGAAAAATTTTAAAAAAGCAAATACAAGAAAATGTCCATATCTAAAGGACGAGGAAGTCATACAAATATACGAATGGTGGGGATTGTTAGTTCTTCTTATATCCAAGTTACCTTTCTTTCAAAATTATATTTCCATTTAAACATAGCATTATCAAATCATTTCGCAGATAAAGCAGCCCAAATCGCAATAAAAGAGAACGTAGATGCAATTATTGTATACGATGGTATTTCTAGAAAAGGTCTTAAATATATCAAAACACAAGCTCCTCAAATTACAACAATAATGGATGTTTCAATTTCAATGCGTCCATTTATGAAAGCTAATTTTGAAAAAGATATGAAAAACTATCACCACAATGGATTTTATAAAGAGGAAGCATATCTATGGAATATAAAATACGAAAAGGTAATTCGTGAAGAATTAAAATATGTTGATTACTTTTTTTTCTCCTTCTAATATTGTAACTAAAAGTTTGGAATTTTGTGGTATAGATAGAAAAAAATAAAAATAGTTCCATACGGTGTCAACATCAATAAATTTCAATTCACAGAGAAAAAAACACGAATAATAAAGCACTTAAATTAATTTATGTAGGGCAGATATCATATAAGAAAAGGTCTGCACCATTTGCTTAAAATTATAAAAGAATATAGCCCTAATGAGATTGAAATAAATTTAGCAGGCTCATTCAATGAAAACAATGAAATTATAAAACAATATCATGGCATTAATAATATCAATTTTCTAGGTTTTGTTACACATGATATTTTAGCACAAAAGTATCAAGATGCTGACTTGTTCGTTTTTCCTACACTAGGTGAAGGATATGGTATGGTTGTACTAGAAGCATTAAGTACAGGAACTCCTGTTCTTATATCAAACCTTGCAGGAGGAGATGATGCAATTGAAAACTACAAAAACGGACTTGTATATGAAGCAACTTCCGAAGCATCTCTTAAAAGCGCATTAGATTGGTTTATTGAACATCGCGATATGATTCCACAAATGTCTAAAGAAGCATATGAAACAGCTCAAAAATTAACGTGGGAAAAATATCATAAATTATATGCTGAAAACATTCTTAATATTTTAAACAAATGATGAGAGTTGGAATTGTCACATTACCTTTTCATTTTAATTATGGAGGTATTTTACAAGCATTTGCTTTACAAAAAGCTATACAAACTTAGGATTTGAACCGATCATTATAGAACAGCCTAGCAATAACATAAAACAAGTTTTAAAACAAAGTTATATAAAAGATCAAATATATACAAGTTCGTAAAAGAAAACTTCAATCTATTAAAACTTCA
>ENA-OQHP01000713-OQHP01000713.1-human-gut-metagenome-genome-assembly--contig:-NODE-713-length-10516-cov-1.935316_pt1 | contig 10516 bp, 13 predicted proteins | sample MGYA00242563_ERZ504717 | MGnify/ENA primary metagenome ERZ504717 (study PRJEB26092, sample SAMD00036212) | human gut metagenome | host: Homo sapiens | study: EMG produced TPA metagenomics assembly of...
CCCTCATTTCCATATTCCTTTGCAATCCGGATGCGATGAGGTGCTGAAGTTGATGCGCCGTCGTTATGATACGGCTTTGTTTGCAGCCAAGATTGCAAAGATAAGTCTCTGGTGCCTGATGCTTTATTGGAGTAGATGTCATCGTGGGTACTCGCGGAGAGACTCCTGAATATTTTGAAAAAGCTTATGAGTTTATTAAGGGGTTGGATGTAACTCAGCTGCATGTGTTCAGTTACTCAGACGTCCGGGAACTCAGGCTTTGAAATTGATTATGTGGTTCCTGCTCAGGAAAAGCATGCCAGAAGCCAGTGTTTACTGGAGCTTTCAGATGAAAAGACGAAAGCTTTCTATGCCCGTCATATTGGTGCAGAAGCAGAAGTGCTGATGGAGAAATCTAAAGCAGGTACACCCATGCATGGTTTTACAAAAAACTACATTCGGGTGGAACTGGCGCACGATGAAAAACTGGATAACCATCTGGTAAAAGTGCGTTTGGGTGATTTTAATGAAGACGGAACGTCGCTTAAAGGAACTATTTTATGATAAAGACAGCTGTAGTCATCTTAAACTGGAATGGGGAAGCCATGCTTCGCCAGTTCTTGCCCTCAGTGATTGCTTGTTCGCGTTTGGAGGGAACGGAAATTTATGTAGCCGACAATGCTTCCACGGATGCTTCGTGTGAGGTGGTAGAAAAAGAATTTCCTTCTGTCCACCTGATACGCCTGGACAAGAATTATGGTTTTGCCGATGGCTACAACTATGCTTTGCAGAAAATAGACGCGGAATACGCTGTCCTGCTCAACAGTGATGTAGAGGTGACAGAAGGATGGCTTCAGCCAATGGTTGATTATTTGGATACTCATCCGGAGACTGTGGCCTGTCAGCCGAAAATCCGTGCGTATCGTCACCGGAACCTGTTTGAATATGCCGGAGCAAGTGGAGGCTTTATTGACCGTTATGGTTATCCTTTCTGTCGTGGACGTATTTTTGAAAACGTAGAGGAAGACAAAGGACAGTATGACGAGGTGATTCCTGTGTTCTGGGCTACGGGGGCAGCTTTGATGATTCGTCTGGACGTATATCGGAATGTGGGTGGCCTGGACGGACGTTTCTTTGCACACATGGAAGAAATAGACTTGTGCTGGCGTTTACGCAGTCGAGGCTATCAGCTTGTCTGCATTCCTTCGAGTACGGTATATCATGTGGGAGGAGCTACCTTGAAAAAGGAAAATCCCCGTAAAACGTTCCTGAATTTCCGAAACAATCTGCTGATGCTGTATAAGAACCTGCCGGAAGAGGAATTGAAGCCTGTGATGCGTGTCCGTACTTTCCTGGATTATTGTGCTGCTGTAGTCTGGGTTTTGAAAGGAGATTTTGCCAATGCTAAAGCCGTGTGGAATGCCCGTCGGGAGTTCTTCCGGATTCGCAGCCAGTTTACTGCCAACCGTCAGCAAAATCTGGCCCATACAGTATTGAAAACCATCCCTGAACGCTATTCTTTCAGTCTGGTGTGGCAGGCAAAAGTAAAGGGCCGAAAAACCTTTTCAGCCCTTTCACATTAAAATTTCTTGAGTTCCTGATACAAACGTTGCACCGGAAGGCCCATGACATTGAAATAGGATCCTTCCAGTCGGGAAACTCCCACAAAGCCAATCCATTCTTGTACTCCGTATGCTCCTGCTTTGTCCAGTGGCCGGAATTTCTCTACATAGAATTCAATTTCATCCTCTGTCAGTACGTCGAATGTGACTTGAGTAGTAGCCGAGAACGTACGTTGCAGGCCACGGGTCATCAGGCATACTCCGGTAATTACCTGGTGCGTCTTGCCGGAAAGTTCCCGTAACATTTCTTTGGCATCTTCCAGTGTCCGGGGTTTTCCCAATACCTTTTCGTTGATGCACACCACCGTGTCGGCTGTAATGATTAACTCGTCTTCCGCCATGGAATTACGATAAGCTTCCGCTTTTTCACGTGAGATGTACATTGGAATTTCTTCCCCTTTTAACGTGTCAGGATAGCTTTCATCTATATCCGGAAGTACCCTGACCGTATATTCTAAATTCAGTCCGCTCAGCAATTCCCTTCGTCTGGGAGAATTGGAGGCAAGTACGATTTTATAATGCTGTATGTTTTCTAATGGTTTCATCTCTTCCCTACTTATTGGTTACCAGCCAAAGGCAGCCTGCCCGGCCATCCATTTTCCCTGTGCTTTTAAAACCTGTTCAATGACGTCGCGTCCGCAGCCATATCCTCCTTGTCGGTGAGAAATGTATTTGCTGATGGCTTTGATTTCAGGTGCCGCATCTGCCGGACAACAGGGGAGTCCCACCAACTGCATTACTTCATAATCGGGTATATCGTCTCCCATGTAAAGCACTTCTTCCGGTTTCAGGTTATATTTTTCTAACAGTTCCTTGTATTCACGGGTTTTTACGGCAGCACCTAAGTACACATCCTTGATACCCAGTCCTTCGTAGCGTTTCCGAACGGCTTCCGTCTTTCCCCCTGTGATAATGGCCACATGCAGTCCGCATTTCACAGCCAGCTGCAACGCATACCCGTCTTTGATATTGACAGAACGCATGGGCTCTCCGTCGGGATGCAAAAAGATTGTTTCGGCGCTCAGTACTCCGTCTACATCGAAAAACAGCGCTTTTATTTGAGTCAAATCGTAATTTATCATATCTGAAAAATTAAATGGTCAATGATTGGTTGTTTCATATAAATGAATGTGTTCGCTCAGTAACCGATAGATTTCTGCCAGCTTAGGCTCTTCTTCCAGCATATTCAGGTGGCGGTTAATCACATTTTCATCGTAACGTCTTGACGGACCGGTTTGTGCTTCCACCGGAGATAATTCATGTACCTTTCGGGCGGTTTCATCTATCAGTGGCAGCATAGATTCGAAAGGAAGTTGGTGTGCCTGAAGCAAATGTTGGCAGATGGCGTACATGTGATTGCTGAAGTTACAGGCAAAGACAGCAGCTATGTGCAGGTATTTACGTTGTTCTGAACTGGCTTCGTACACTTTCGGCTAAGGCTTCCGGTTATTTCCTGAAGAAGGGATAAGTTCTCCGGCGAATTGGCTTCGAGAAAAAACGGCACTTCTTCAAAATTAACTTCACGTTGTTTGCTGAAAGTTTGCATGGGGTAAGCTACTCCGTAATTTTTGAACTTTTCCTTCCATACTTCCATCGGCATACTTCCGGCAGTATGCAGGTACAGAGCATCCGGATTACAGTGGACAAGTTGTGAAATGACTGTTTCCAAAACGGCATCTTTCACCGATACAATGTACAAATCAGCGTGTTCGTCTACTTGTTCCAGGCAGGTGGTCCACGCACATCCTAATGTCTGTGCCAAAGCTTGTGCTGATTCCTGTGTCCGGCTGTAAATTTGTGACAAGTGGAATCCCTTTTGCTGCAGAGCCTGAGCCAGATGGGTGGCTACATTGCCTGCTCCTATACATACAATGGAAAAATCTTTTTTATTCATCATCCGCGTGAAGATAAGAAGTAAAGTAAAACTCCGGTGACCAGCAAGGTGGCGGGCAGGAGAAAAGTCGACATCTGTCCCAGCAGAGAGATGACCAGTCCGATATTCTGAATCAGCCAGATACCTAATAAAATGAGTCCGACCGATTTGTCACTTTTGAGCCACAGAAAAATAATGGCTGCATACAGCAACATCGTATCTTTTTGCATCACCCACGGCAGTCCGAGGTGACCGAATCCTACCCATTTGTCTATCAGGTAGAGCAATCCTGTCAGTACAAGAAAAACGGCTGTAGCCCGATAGGTATCTTTGTGTTTGCCCGATGCTGCTGCCATTATTTTCCTCCGAATTTATTGATATGTACCTTTTCCCATTGCAGGTGGGACTCATCAAAAGGCTTGCGTTCCATCCCCTTGTGTCCCACTGCGATGACGGACAGCACTTGCAACTGTAAAGGAAGGTCCAACAGCTCATGGATATATTCGTTGGCCGGTGTGCCGTTGGCGGTAAATCTTTCTCTTACTTGTACCCAGCAGCTTCCCAGTCCCAGATCTTCTGCCTGAAGCTGAATCATGATTGACGCAATGGAAGCATCTTCAATCCACACATCGCTGGCGAGCGGGTCGGCAGTCACTACAATAGCCAGTGCAGCATCTTTTACGAATGCCGCTCCCGATTCCTTACAGAAAGACAATTTTTCCAGTGTGTCCTTGTCGTCTACGACGATGAACTGCCAGCAATTGGAGCGTTTGGAAGACGGAGCCATCAGGGCCGCCTTCAGTAATGTGAGCACCTGATCCTGTGTCAGTTCCTCATCCGTAAATTTTCGCATGCTTCGCCGGTTTCTGATTAAATCACTGAAGTTTTCCATAAAAATTTCGTTTGTTTGGACAAATATAAGGCTTCCCCGTTAAATCCTCAATAAAAAAATGTAAATTTGCATCACATGAACATCCGTTTAGCTACATATTATCACGCTAAGGATGTACCCGCTCTTCCGGGTTCAAACATCTTTCATTCTACAGAACTGTTTCATGTGCTGGAACAGACAAGGGGAGTTCGTCCGCTTTTGCTGGTAGCCTACGAGGGGAAATCTCCTGTGGGAAAGCTGCTATGCATTACTCGCCGTTCCACTAATCTGCTACGTTTTGCCGAAAAGAGTTATGCGTACGGCACAGGTGAATACTTCCTTCCTCCTATCCGAAAGAACATATTTTCAGGAACTGCTTTCCTATTTTACGCAGCAGTTTGCAGAGAAATCTTTCTTTTAGAATTTCGTAATCTGGAAGAACCTTTGTTTGGTTACCGTTATTTCCGGCAAAACGGATATTTCCCGATACGCTGGCTTCGGGTGCGCAACTCTTTACACCATGATTCGTTGGACAAATGGATGAGCACCTCCCGCAAGCGGCAAATTCATCAGGGGATGAAGAATGGAGCCGTAATTGATGTGGCACGTACAGAAGCAGATGTACAGGCTTTTTCAGTATGCTCAAGCATTATTATTCGCCCAAGATTCATCGTTACCTGCCCGACATCGGTTTCTTCACTACTTTGCTGACGCATTCATCCCATTGCGGACGGATTTTTATCATTCGTTATAAAAACAAGATTATCGGAGGTTCGGTCTGTCTGTTTTCCGGGGAAGATGCCTATTTGCTTTTTCTGGTGGAATGAGAAACGTATCCGCTGCAGTTCCCGGGAGTGCTTGCCGTATGGGGAGCCATGCAGTATGCCCGTGAGCACGGATATGCTCATTTTGAATTTATTGAGGCCGGGTTACCTTTCAAGAAATACGGTTTCCGTGACTTTATTCTGCGTTTCGGCGGAAAGCAGATGAGCAGTCGCCGCTGGTTTCATGTGCGCTGGAACTGGCTGAATCGTCTGCTGACAAAAATCTATGTATAGCCCCCTTCTCATACTTCTGTCAATGGATTAAACTCTTTTTAAACAACGGGATTTCTTTGAAAAAATCGTCAAAAAGTTTCTTTTTTCAGCACAATTTTCTTTTCTTTGTCTGTGTGTATATTAAACACGTACTTTAATTTAATACCCATAAAAAACAATTCTATTATGAAAATCTCTCACATTGAACATTTGGGCATTGCGGTCAACAGTATCGAAGAAGCCCTTCCTTATTATGAAAACGTCCTCGGATTGAAATGCTATAACGTAGAAACCGTAGAAGACCAGAAGGTAAAGACTGCGTTTTTGAAATGTGGTGACACAAAAATTGAATTATTGGAACCAACCGGTCCTGACAGCACGATTGCCAAGTTCATTGAAAACCGTGGCATGGGCGTACATCATGTGGCATTTGCAGTAGAAGACGGAGTGGCCAATGCGCTGGCACAGGCAGAAGGAGCAGGCATTCGTTTGATTGACAAGGCACCGCGTAAAGGAGCAGAAGGCCTTCACATTGCATTCCTCCACCCGAAATCTACCATGGGCGTATTGACGGAACTTTGTGAAAAATAACCACCGGGAAAAGACCCTTATTTAATTATCAAATATAAATACTAATACCATGAGTAACCAACTTGAAAAAGTAAAAGAATTAATAGAGCTTCGCGCACAGGCCCGTCTGGGTGGAGGTGCGAAAGCCATCGAAAAACAACACGATAAAGGTAAGTACACAGCCCGCGAACGTATTTCCATGCTCCTTGACGAAGGCAGCTTTGAAGAAATGGACATGTTCGTACAGCATCGTTGCACAAACTTCGGAATGGACAAGAAGCATTATTTGGGAGACGGCGTCGTAACCGGATACGGAACAATCGAAGGCCGTCTGGTTTATGTTTTTGCCCAGGATTTTACGGTATCTGCCGGTTCCTTGTCTGAAACCATGTCACTGAAAATCTGTAAGGTGATGGATATGGCCATGAAGATGGGAGCTCCTTGTATTGGATTGAATGACTCTGGTGGTGCACGTATTCAGGAAGGTATCAACGCTTTGGCTGGCTATGCAGAGATTTTCCAGCGTAACATTCTGGCTTCGGGAGTTATTCCGCAGATTTCCGGTATTTTCGGTCCTTGTGCAGGAGGTGCAGTGTATTCTCCGGCTTTGACAGACTTCACTTTGATGATGGAAGGTACTTCTTACATGTTCCTTACCGGTCCGAAGGTAGTAAAGACTGTGACAGGCGAAGACGTATCACAGGAAGATCTGGGAGGTGCCAGTGTACATTCCACTCGTTCCGGTGTGACTCATTTCACAGCCTCTACAGAAGAAGAAGGGTTGGCGTTGATTCGTAAATTGTTGAGCTATATTCCACAGAACAACCTGGAAGAACCGCCTTATGTAGATTGTACCGACCCGATAGACCGTCTGGAAGATTCTTTGAATGAAATCGTACCCGACAGCCCGAATAAGGCTTACGATATGTACGAAGTAATCGGTGCTATTGTCGATAACGGTGAATTCCTTGAAATCCAGCGTGATTTTGCCAAGAATATCATTATCGGTTTTGCACGTTTCAACGGACAGTCAGTGGGTATCGTAGCTAATCAGCCGAAGTTCCTGGCCGGTGTGCTCGATTGCAATGCTTCTCGTAAGGCAGCCCGTTTCGTACGTTTCTGCGATGCCTTCAACATTCCTATCGTATCACTGGTAGACGTTCCGGGATTCTTGCCGGGAACAGGTCAGGAATACAATGCAGTCATCCTGCACGGTGCAAAGTTGCTGTATGCATACGGTGAAGCTACTGTGCCTAAAGTAACAGTAACCCTTCGTAAGTCGTATGGAGGTTCTCACATCGTGATGAGCTGTAAGCAGTTGCGTGGCGATATGAACTATGCATGGCCTACTGCTGAGATTGCGTAATGGGAGGAGCTGGTGCCGTAGAAGTACTGTATGCGAAGGAAGCAAAAGAAGCACCCGATCCGAAGCCTTTATGGCCGAAAAAGAAGCTGAATACACCAAGCTGTTTGCCAACCCGTATAATGCAGCTAAATATGGTTATATTGATGATGTGATTGAGCCGCGTAACACGCGCTTCCGCATCATTCGTGCCTTGCAGCAGTTGCAGACCAAGAAGCTGACCAATCCGGCCAAGAAACACGGTAATATTCCTTTGTAACATTCACCTTTTTAATGCGTTTAGTTATGAACAAATACATAGCCGGAATATTCTTCGCATCTGCTATGGTCGGTGCACTCAGTTCGTGCACGCACCGGATACGGGCAGTAAATCGTCATCAACGAAGTCTTGGTGGATAATCAAGACAACTTTCAGGACGATTATGGCGTGCATAGCGGATGGGTGGAAATATTCAACACATCTTATAATAGTGTCAACCTGGCAGGATGTTACCTGAAAGTGAGCAGTGAGCCGGGCGACACCCTGTCTTATTTCATTCCCAAAGGAGATGTACTGACTGCCATCAGCCTCGCCAGCACGCTCTCTTCTGGCAGACGGAGCGCCGCGACGGGGCACGTTCCATACCAATTCGTATTAAGCAAGACCCGTGACAACTGGGTAGGATTGTACGATTCGGGGCGGAAACTGGTTGGATGAAGTGGTTGTGCCTGCCGGTGTACTGAAGACGGACCAGTCGTATGCGCGGGTAAGCGACGGGGCAGACCAATGGGAAGTAAAGGATGACAGCGAGACCAAATACGTGACTCCAAGCACAAACAACCAGACGCTGGAAGGAAACCCGAAGATGGACAAGTTCGAACAACACGACTCGGCGGGGCTGGGCATGACCATTACTGCCATGACCGTGGTTTCATCGGCTATTCTATTGTACATCAGCTTCCGCATCATCGGCAAGGTTGCCGTCAAGCTGCGTAAACGCAACGCCATGAAGGCTCAGAATGTCACCGACAAGCAGGAAGCGAAGGAGCGCGGACTGGGAGAAGCTCCGGGCGAAGTCATTGCCGCCATTTCCATGGCCTTGCATGAAGCACAGGGAGCCGACCACGATGTGGAAGAAACCATCCTGACCATCAGCCGGGTGAAACGGAGCTACTCACCGTGGAGTTCCAAGATTTATACCTTGCGTGAAACGCTCATAAGAAATAACCTCTAAAGTATAACGAAAACCATGAAAGAATACAGATATAAAATCAACGGAAATCTCTACAAGGTGACCGTGGGAGATATAGAAGACAATAACGTGCATGTAGAAGTAAACGGAACGGCCTATACCGTGGAAATGGAAAAGAAGACCGGGCCGAAAATCAAACCGGTACTCCGTACGGCAGCTACCACACCGGCAGCTCCTCCTCCCGCCGTGAGCCGTCCGGCTGTAGCAGGAAGCAAGTCAGGCATCAAGTCGCCGCTTCCGGGCGTGATTCTGGAAATCAAGGTGAAGGAAGGAGATGCCGTGAAACGCGGACAGACATTGCTCGTACTGGAAGCCATGAAGATGGAAAACGACATCAAGGCCGACCGTGACGGTAAGGTAACTGCCATCAAGGTGAGCAAGGGAGAATCAATACTCGAAGGTACAGACCTTATAATCATTGAATAGTTATGGGAGAATTTATCAATTTCTTACAAAGCAACCTGGCGGATTTCTGGACTTATACCGGCTTCTACAATGCGACTTACCAGCATTTCATCATGATAGCCGTCGGTATATTCTTCATTTATCTTGCCGTGGCGAAGGAATTCGAGCCGATGCTGCTGATTCCAATCGGATTCGGTATGCTGGTGGGCAACATTCCTTTCAATATGGAGGCCGGCCTGCAAGTCGGTATCTACGAACAGGGTTCGGTTCTCAACATCTTATATCAAGGAGTGACATCGGGATGGTATCCGCCACTCATCTTCCTCGGCATTGGAGCCATGACCGACTTCTCGGCATTGATTTCCAATCCGAAGCTGATGCTTATCGGTGCGGCAGCCCAATTCGGTATCTTTGGTGCCTATATGATTGCACTTGAATGGGGATTCGACCCCATGCAGGCAGCTGCCATCGGCATCATCGGAGGTGCAGACGGTCCGACCGCCATCTTCCTTTCATCGAAGCTGGCACCCAACCTGATGGGAGCCATCGCCGTGTCCGCCTATTCGTATATGGCATTGGTGCCGGTTATCCAGCCGCCTATCATGCGTTTGCTGACCACCAAGAAAGAACGTCTCATCCGCATGAAAGCCCCACGCGCCGTATCTCATACCGAAAAAGTATTGTTCCCCATTATGGGTCTGTTGCTCACCTGCTTCCTGGTTCCTTCGGGTCTTCCGCTGTTGGGTATGCTGTTCTTCGGTAACCTATTAAAGGAAAGCGGTGTGACCCGCCGTTTGGCAGAGACAGCCCGCGGTCCGCTGATTGACACCATCACCATTCTGTTGGGGTTGACCGTAGGCGCTTCCACCCAGGCTTCAGAATTCATCACATGGGATTCACTGAAGATTTTCGGCCTGGGTGCCTTGTCATTCGTGATAGCAACCGCGTCGGGAGTGCTCTTCGTGAAGATATTCAATCTCGTATTGAAGAAAGAAAACAAAATCAACCCGCTTATCGGTAATGCAGGTGTATCTGCCGTGCCCGACTCTGCCGTATCTCGCAAATTGTCGGTGCGGAATATGATCCGACCAACTACTTGCTGATGCATGCCATGGGGCCGAACGTAGCCGGTGTAATCGGTTCGGCAGTGGCCGCCGGTATCTTGTTGGGATTCCTGATTTAAAAATTGTGTTTATAAGATAGAAGGAGGGATGCATCGGGTGATGTATCCCTCTTTTTATGCTTAATGGAGTAGGCGTAAAAACGCAAGTGCGTTTGCTTTTAAACGTAAGTACGTTTTACTTGAAACGCAAGTGCGTTTGACTTTAAACGTAAGTGCATTTGGGATTGAACGCAAAGGCGTTTTGGCTTGAAGTGCAAATACGTTGAAGTGTACTGAAAATAGTTGTCAGTTTGAAGATTAATTCCTGACAAAGTTGACAGGTTAAACATTATATTCCTAAAAAAGGTTGTCAGTTCTGCAAAACTACAACAAAAACTCAATAATCCGTATATTTTCTCCCTAAAAACTCATCGCTCGGGGAGCGCCGTGCGGCAAGGGGCG
>ENA-OQHP01000714-OQHP01000714.1-human-gut-metagenome-genome-assembly--contig:-NODE-714-length-10499-cov-1.620324_pt1 | contig 10499 bp, 15 predicted proteins | sample MGYA00242563_ERZ504717 | MGnify/ENA primary metagenome ERZ504717 (study PRJEB26092, sample SAMD00036212) | human gut metagenome | host: Homo sapiens | study: EMG produced TPA metagenomics assembly of...
GCAAAAGAGCAAAAGACAGCACTACAGGAACTGAATGAGCCACCAAAACTCACCGTGCTTGAGGAAGTGGGAAATGCAGTCACCCATGGAATAGGAGCAGGACTGATTCAACATTGCTGCTGTGAATTGAGATTCCAAAGCGTTTTTGAAGGATATACATTTGACAAATTACAGATTTATTTTCAGCTACGATGGCACCCGCTATCACGGCTGGGAGAGCCAATAAAAGTTATAAAAAAGATGAAACAGACTGATAACTTCAAGTTTGCAGAACTTGACCAAAATAAAACCAGTTCGTAAAATGACATTTTTACGAACTGGTTTTTGCGTTGCATTTTCAAATAATATTTATCTATTTTGTAATTAACCAAAATATCTGTCAAGAAGTCCCTTAAGGGCTCTTCCGTGTCTAGCCTCGTCACGAGCCATCTCATGAACTGTATCATGGATTGCATCGAGGTTGTTCTTCTTAGCACATTTAGCAAGGTCAGTCTTTCCTGCTGTAGCACCGAACTCACAGTCAACTCTCCAAGCGAGGTTGTCCTTTGTAGTAGCTTTCATGTTAGGCTCAAGGTCCTCACCGAGCATCTCTGCAAACTTAGCTGCATGCTCAGCCTCTTCGTAAGCTGCCTTCTCCCAGTAGAGACCAATCTCAGGATATCCCTCGCGATGAGCTACACGAGCCATGCAAAGATACATACCTACCTCAGAGCACTCGCCCTCGAAGTTAGCCTTTAACTGCTCGAAGATGTATTTCTTATCTTCATCAGAGATTTCAGGATTGTTCTTAACAGTTGAAGCGTATACTCCAAACTCATGCTCTGCAGCAAGTGTTAAATCTCCCTCAACCTTCTTGAATTTATCTGCGCCAACGTGGCATACCGGACACTCTGCCGGTGGATTCTCTCCCTCATAAACGTATCCACAAACTGTACAAACCCATTTTGCCATAATAATGTTCCTCCTTTTAAAGATAGTAAATAAATGTTTAATTGTTGTAAAAATTGTCAGGCTCTAGGAAAGCTCATTCTTGCAATCCGGACAAAGTCCCGTAAACGAAACTGAGCAGCTCTCAATGGCTAAATCAGTGGATTCCTGCACCTGTGTCATCAGCTCATCGGCGAAGTCCAAATCAATATCCATCACGCGTCCGCAGCCTCTGCATATAAAGTGATAATGAGGTGCTGTATTGTAATCGTAATGGTCAGGACCGACTCCGGTCGAAATCTTGATGATCTCACCAATTTCCTCAAGCAAGGAAAGGTTTCTGTAAACAGTTCCAAGACTGATGTTTGGAAATTCTTTTTGATATTCTGATAGATAGTTTCAGCAGTCGGATGATCGGTCCGGCTCGCCAGAAGTTGACTATCGACTCTCTTTGACGACTATACTTAATCATATGAATCTCCTTTTAAATGAAATCAGGAATTGTTACTGATATCAATATACACGATAGTACTATAATTGTCAAGAGAAAAATAAGAATAATTCCTATTTTATTTTCACAAGATGGCTCGAATAGCTATAAATCAAGTATAAATTAATAACACGCATAATATCATTGCTTCACTCATAGAATAGTACAAAACGCGCAGGCGGGTAAATAAGCATGAAGAGATTCGTTACATACCTGTATTTATATGATGGCAGAATAAAAGGAAATAATGCAGGCTTTATAAAAGTAGAAATAAACGGAGAAAAAAGTGCATTTCTCGTACAGATAAAAAATCTCGGAAAATACTCCGGAAAAGGAAGAGTGTATCTGATATATGAAGCGGAGGCGGCCATAGAGGCAGGAGAGCTTACGGTTAAAAAACGGTGAAGCAGCGAGAGATATATAATGTAGATACCGAAAACGTAAAGGACAGTGGAAAGACATTTTTGCAGGTGCTCGGTGTAAAAATAGAACTGGAAAATGCAGATGAAAAATTTCTGGCAAGCTGCTGGACGGATAACACGGAAGCAGTTATAGGAAAACCACTCAAGGTACAAGCAGATTTATCAAATAAGGAAGACCCTGTATCGACTCCCATGCCTGAACCGGGCTGTCAGAAAGAAATCCATAGTCAAAATGTTGATGACAGTCAGGACAAAATCAGGCGCATAGACATATCAGAGCTTCGCACGCTTCCGGCCAAAAACTGGTACATAGTCAACAACAGCTTTCTTACACACGGTTACGCAAACTATAAGCATCTCGTCATAAAAACGGATACAGATGGCAGGCAATATCTCGGAGTGCCGGGCGTGAGCGAGCCGCAGGAGCGCATGCTGGCAGGGATATTCGGCTTCACGGAATTTGAGCCGGCCGCCCCGGCAAATGCAGCGGATGTCGATAGCGGAGTGTTCGGATACTGGTTCTGCCCGCTGTAGTTTTTATAGATTGTAAGAAAATGTCCTTTCCTCTGCACAAAACCACAGAAATTGTGTATAATTAAAGCTAACAAAAGAAAACTGTGGGAGGTGGCATTACATGAAAAATTATTCAAAGGATCCTGACAGACAGTATCATATCCAGGTCGCAAAGGGAGAGGTCGGCCGGTATGTTATCATGCCGGGAGACCCGAAGAGGTGTGTTAAAATAGCGCAGTACCTTGACAATCCGTCTTGATAGCTGACAACAGGGAGTTTATCACATACACCGGCACATTGGATGGAGTGAAGGTCAGCGTAACATCGACAGGCATTGGCGGACCATCCGCATCTATCGCGATGGAGGAGTTGTACAGATGCGGTGCAGATACCTTCGTGAGGATCGGAACCTGCGGAGGCATGCAGACAGATGTGAAAAGCGGTGACATCGTGATTGCGACAGGCGCCATCCGCATGGAGGGCACATCAAAGGAGTATGCGCCGATAGAGTTTCCGGCTGTGGCAGATTTAGATGTCACAAACGCGCTTGTTGCGGCAGCAAAGCAGAAAAATTTTACGCATCACACGGGCGTGGTGCAGTGCAAGGATGCATTTTACGGACAGCATGAGCCTGAAAAAATGCCGGCAGGCTACGAGCTTATCAATAAATGGAATGCATGGAGGATGCTTGGCTGTCTTGCGTCAGAGATGGAGTCAGCCGCGCTTTTTGTCGTTGCGGCAAAGCTTGGAGTCAGGGCAGGCTCATGCTTCCTTGTGGTCGCAAATCAGGAGAGGGAAAAGCTCGGACTTGAGAATCCTGTGGTACGCGATACGGACATGGCGGTTCAGGTGGCAGTTTCGGCAGTGCGAAACCTCATTCGTGAGGATTGCGCCGGAGAATAAGTCAGACATAAAACACAGAAACGGAGAATAGACATTGGATATAAATGAAATTTTAAAACACGTTGACCATACACTTTTATCCCCACAGGCTACATGGGACGAAATCAAGCAGATATGCGATGATGCGGTAAAATATCACACAGCATCGGTCTGCATACCGCCGAGCTATGTAAGTCAGGCAGCAAAAGTATCTGGATGAAAGGGTAAAGGTCTGTACAGTGATAGCTTCCCTAACGGATATTCGACCACTGCGGTGAAAGCCTTTGAGACAGAGGATGCCCTTGCAAACGGAGCGAAGGAGATAGATATGGTCATCAATATCGGCTGGCTCAAGGATAAAAGGTATGAGCTGATAGAGGATGAAATAAAGAAGCTCAAGTCCATATGCAAGGATAAGGTGCTTAAGTCATCATCGAGACCTGCTTTCTCACAGATGATGAGAAAATCAGGATGTGCGATATCACAACGAGCGCAGGGCTGATTACATCAAGACATCTACAGGCTTTGGCACGGCAGGTGCGACCTTTGATGATATAAAGCTGTTTTCAGTGCATATCGGAGAGGGTGTGAAGATGAAGGCTGCCGGAGGCATTTCTTCATTAGATGATGCAGAAAGATTTCTTGAGCTTGGCGCTGACAGGCTTGGGACAAGCCGTGTGGTGAAGCTTATTAAGGCTATGGAATGAATTTTCGTATACAATAAATAACCGGGGAATTATATATGGATAAAAAAACAATTGAAAAACTGATTGATACAGCCATTGCACAGCTTGATTTTTCATATGCGCCGTACTCAGGCTTCAATGTCGGTGCGGCTCTTTTAGCAAAAAAATCAGGCAGTCTACACCGGCTGCAATATAGAAAATGCAGCCTACACACCGACAAATTGTGCGGAAAGGACAGCATTTTTCAAGGCAGTGAGTGAAGGCGTGCGGGATTTTGAGGCAATCTGTATCGTGGGCGGAAAGAACCAAAAAGCGACAGGTTATACAGCGCCATGTGGAGTATGCCGCCAGGTTATGATGGAGTTTTGTAATCCGAAGACTTTTAAAATAATACTGGCAATTGACAGGGAAAATTATAGGGTTTACACACTGGAGGATATACTTCCGCAGGGGTTCGGACCTGCGAACCTTGAGTAGAGTGACCTGTAGCTGTACCTTTAAGGGGCTGTATAATGGACTGTAATTAGTTGTTGATTATATGGTCGTGTGAACATTAGCCGCCTCAACAGGAAGTGGGAAACAGGAAATGGGGGAAATATGGAGAGAGAAGAGAATATAAGAGACAATATAATAAAGCTGCCGAAAATTGAGCTTCACTGCCATCTGGATGGCTCATTAAGCCGTGAATTTGTCGAGAAAAGGCTTGGCAGGACGGTGCAGGAGGCAGAGCTTAGCGTGTCGGATGACTGCACAAGTCTGGCACAGTATCTGGAGAAATTTGACTTGCCGGGGCAGTGCATCCAGGATGAAAGGGGCTTGAGGGAGCCGCCTATGATGTGCTTAAGGGCATGCACAGGGAAAACGTCGTATACGCGGAAATCCGTTTTGCACCGCTGCTTTCAGAGAATGAGCGGATTAGCTGCGAGCGCGTGATAGAAGCTGCACTTAAGGGACTTGATAGAGGAAAAAAGGATTTTGGCATAGAATATGGGCTTATTGTGTGCGCCATGAGGCATCACAGCGAGGAACAAAACAGACGCATGCTGCACACCGCAAGGGAATTTTTAGGCGCGGGTGTGTGCGCGGCAGACCTTGCAGGTGCTGAGGTGCCTTATCCTATGTCCTGCTTCATGGAGCTTTTCAAATATGCAAAGCAGCTCGGGCTGCCTTTTACAATCCATGCGGGAGAGTGTGGAAATGCACAGAATATCATAGATGCAGTGGAGGCCGGCGCAGATAGGATAGGCCATGGAATAGCCATGAGAGGCCACGGTGAACTTGAAAGGCAGCTTTCGGCAAAGGGCATAGGCATTGAGCTTTGTCCGATAAGCAACCTGCAGACAAAGGCGGTGGCATCTGCAGATGAATATCCCATCAGGGAGTTTTTGGACGCCGGATTAAAGGTCACAATAAACACAGACAACCGCACCGTAAGCAATACAACTCTGTCAAAGGAGCTTGAATTCATAGAAAGAACCTATGGCATACGCGATGAAGAGCTGCCGCTTATGATGAAAAATGCACTGGATGTGGCATTTGCGGATGATGCCGTGAAGGAGCGGATTTTTAGGCAGCTAGTATAGTGCCGCGAGATTTATGGAGATTTAACATTTAACCGCAGCACAAATTTACGGACCGGAAAATGGAGGTATGACACCATGAAGAAATATAACAGAATTTTTGTGATAGTCCTGGATTCTCTGGGAATCGGCGCAATGCCGGACTCGGAAAGGTTTGGAGACACAGATGTAGACACCTTTGGACATATACTTGAGAGGATGCAGACTCTCGACATCCCAAATCTTACAAGGCTTGGAATGCTCAATCTGCACTGTGGCGGTCAGATGCAGCCGGCTGCTGAGCCAATCGGCAGATTTACGCGGCTGGCAGAGGCAAGCAATGGCAAGGACACGATGACAGGCCACTGGGAGATGATGGGCATAAAAACCGAAAAGCCCTTTAAGACCTTCACAGAGCACGGATTTCCACCGGAGCTCATCGCTGAGCTTGAGAAGCAGTGCGGAAAAAAGGTCATAGGCAACAAGAGCGCCAGCGGCACTGAGATAATCGAGGAGCTCGGAGAGGAAGAGATAAAGAACGGTTCGATGATTGTATACACGTCAGCGGATTCGGTGCTCCAGATTTGCGGTAATGAGGAGACCTTTGATTTACAGAATCTCTACCGCTGCTGTGAGATAGCCAGAAAAATAACGCTCAAGGACGAGTGGAGAGTAGGACGCGTCATTGCAAGGCCATATGTGGGGAAGAAAAAGGGGGAATTCGTGCGAACCTCAAACAGGCACGACTATGCGCTTAAGCCTACAGGTCTTACTGCATTAAATGCATTAAAGGACAGTGGACTGGATGTCATTTCAGTCGGCAAAATCAATGATATTTTCTGCGGAGAGGGCATTACAGAGGCATTCCGCTCAAAGAGCTCGGTTCATGGAATGGAGCAGACCATTGATATTTGTGAGAAAGATTTTACCGGGCTGTGCTTTGTGAATCTGGTCGATTTCGACGCACTGTGGGGACATCGCAGAAATGTGACAGGCTACGGAGAGGAAATTGAGAAATTCGACAAAAACCTGGGCATTTTAATGGAAAAGCTAAGGGATGATGATCTGCTCATACTGACCGCAGACCACGGAAACGATCCTACCTACAAGGGAACGGACCACACACGCGAATATGTGCCTTTTATCGCGTATTCAAAGAGCATGAAGGGCGGCGGCTCAATTGATGAGGAAGCCACCTTTGCGGTGATTGGAGCCACAATTACTGACAACTTCGGCGTAAAAATGCCGGAGGGTACCATCGGACATTCTATTCTTGAAGAACTTTAATGGGTAATATCTCAGGAATTTTTAACTTTAACAGAAAATATATGGAGAAAAAAAAATGAACAGTATATATGAAAAACTCACCACATGCCTTGCAAGTGTGCGTGAAAAAACAGATTTTGTACCCGAGACAGCCATAGTTTTGGGCTCGGGACTTGGAGACTATGCAGAGCAGATTAAGATAGAGACAACCATAGATTACAAGGATATCAAGGGTTTCCGACATCCACAGTTCCCGGACACAAGGGCAGGTTTGTATTTGGATATGTGGATAGTGTGCCTGTTGTCATCATGCAGGGCAGAGTACATTATTATGAGGGGTATCCGATAACAGACGTTGTGCTACCGACACGCTCATGGGAATGATGGGCGCAAAAAAGCTGATACTCACAAATGCGGCAGGTGGTCTCAATACTGATTTTAATCCGGGAGACTTTATGCTGATTTCGGACCATATCGCGACAGCCATACCAAGTCCACTGATCGGAGCCAATATTGATGAGCTTGGCGAGCGTTTTCCGGATATGAGCGAGGTATACAGCCGCAGAATGAGGAAAATCGTAAAAGAAAAGGCAGATAAGCTAGGCATAAAGCTGAGAGAAGGAGTCTACGTACAGCTCACAGGCCCGCAGTATGAGACCCCGGCCGAGGTCAGGATGTGTAAAATCCTCGGAGGAGATGCCGGCGGAATGAGTACAGCCTGTGAGGCACTTGCAGCGCGTCATATGGGACTTGAGGTTTGCGGAATCTCATGTATCACAAACCTTGCAGCAGGACTATCCGACAAAAAGCTCAACCACAAGGAAGTGCAGAAACCGCAGACGCGTGGCAAAGCAGTTTACAGAACTGATCACTGGCTGTGGTGAGAGCAGTTGTAAATGTTTAGAAACTTGACAATAAATCGTATCATAGCGTATACTTTAGAATCCTAACAGATGGGATGGAGGATTTCAATGTTAAATATATATTTAGGGGATATGGAAAATGCAATTTACCATCCTCCGGTGTATTTTGATAACACATATGAAGATGAATGGATAACGGATGAGCTGTCTGTCAAAATGATAAAAGATATAGATAAATCAGACGTCATTGGACCACATCTGGTACAAAGCCCGATACTGGGACCGATATCCACAAAGGAATTGTCCGGTGGAGTGAAAACCTTATGCTGATGGCTTTGATGATAGCGGAAAAATTTTTAACGCTTCAGCGTGTGGTGATAACTGCGCAAAGTGGATATTGAGAATTGCGGGCAAAAAGAATCTGACAATTAATCTGCATCATATAATGGATTTTGGTAAAGATTTTGAGGCAAAGATACTGAATACGGGAGAAATAGTTCACAGTATGGCTGAATTCATCAGTGTTGCAGGTAATATGTATAGGAGAAGTATGAAGGGTAAGCATAAAATTGTTGTGAAAAACAATAGACTTCATTATGAATTTGAAATAAAGAGAAATATCACGATAATAAAAGGGGACAGTGCTACAGGGAAAACAACACTCATAAATATGATCAGACAATTTGCAAATCTGGGTAATGCAAGCGGAATTGAAATCGAATGTGATGCCCCGTGCACAGTTCTTGAGGGAAATATGTGGCAGATGCTGCTCAAAAATTTATCAGGAAATATCATTTTTATTGATGAAGAGAATCAGTTTATAAGACAGCAAGAGTTTGCTGAACTTGTAAAGGTGTCAGATAATTATTTTGTGATAATAACAAGAGAAAATCTGTACAATCTGCCATATAGTGTTGAAGAAATATATGGACTGTATTCTTCAGGAAAGTATCAGAACACAAAGCAAATATATCAGGAGATGTATCATATTTATCCTTTAAATCAGGATCTTTCATGTAAACCTGACAAAATAATTGTTGAAGATACAAATTCTGGATATGAGTATTTCAAAGGCAATATCGAAAGAAAAAAATATAGTGTGTGAAAGCGCTGGTGGAAAAACAAAAATATTTGCTATGCTAGAACAACTAAAAGCTGAAACAGAGAGTATTTGTGTAATAGCTGACGGTGCAGCAATTGGCCCGGAAATGGATGCATTATATAAAATGTCTGTGGAAAAAGGCAATATAAAGTTATATCTGCCGGAATCATTTGAGTGGATTATACTCAGTTCTGAGTTGCTTGAAGACAAAGAGATTAAGGATATTATGGACAAGCCTGAGAATTATATAGAAAGTCAGGAATATTTCAGTTGGGAGCGATTTTTACAAAGCTGCTTGTGGATAAAACAGCAGGAACATACCTGAAATATCAAAAGGAAGCTTAATCCTACATATTTGCATGAGAAGAATAAAAATATAATTTTGAGAAATATAAAAAATAGTATAGATTTTTAAAAAGTATGATAAATTGCGCAGGAATTGTTTCCTGCGCCAATTGTTATGTTAAATTATAAATGGGCTCATTTATTAACAAGCCCGTAAATATAGTGATTACACCACTTCCCATGTAGTATAAGATAATCATGCAATAGCCCCTCCTGCACGAAGCCAAGCCTATTAAGAAGCTTCATCGAAGGCACATTCCCAGGGTGGACAACCGCTGTCACCTTGTGCATGCGAAGCTCATTAAAGGCAAGCTTGGTGCAGAAGCCGACTGCTCGGTGGCATACCCCATGTGGTGAAACTCACTGGAAATTTATAGCCAATTTCACAGCTCCGTAAAAAGCCGGAGCGATATTATGTATACACACAGTGCCAATAATCCGGCACGGATTTTCTTTCTGAAAACATAAATCTGAAAAGCTGTGATTTGACAGCCATATTGTATTCATATCTGAGCACCTTCTGCAGGTGCTTCACAGTATAAAAGTCCGGCACACGGTCTATTTCATACATTTCGAAAAGCTCTTTATCCCTATTGTAAAAATCCAAAACCTGCGGGGCACAATCAGCGCGTAATACCTTAAGAAGCAGGCGTGGGGTCTCATATTGAAAAAACATATTTTCCTTCTTTCACATTTGGTGTATCATGATAAATAGATTATAACACATGGAGCAGACAAATATGACACAAGATGAAAATATATGAAACAGGCAATAAAACAGGCAAAAAAGCATATGCACTTGATGAGGTGCCGATAGGCTGCGTAATTGTAGCTGGTGACAAAATCATCGCACGCGGTTACAACCGCAGAAATACCGACAAAAATCCACTCGCTCACGCTGAGCTTTCTGCCATCCGTAAAGCCAGCAAAAAGACCGGAGATTGGCGTCTTGAGGAATGCACCATGTATGTCACCCTTGAGCCTGTCAGATGTGTGCCGGAGCAATAGTACAGGCACGCATTCCCAGGGTGGTAATAGGTGCCATGAATCCGAAAGCAGGCTGTGCAGGCTCAATCATCAATCTACTGCAGATGCAGCAGTTCAATCATCAGGTGCAGACAGATATAGGCATCTGCGGCGACGAATGCAGCACTATGCTTTCTACTTTCTTCAAGGAGCTGCGAAAGAAGCGCAAGCTTCAAGGGGAGTAAATAAATTGTGGTTAAAACCACAACGTAAGGCACGTAAGCCCCGGGTACCGGACTCACACGTACTCTCCCGAAGCGCGAATAGCGAAGAGGTTTAGATACTGTAGAAATTTATGCCCATGAGACACAGAAACGCCACGGCATGGACGCAGGGGCGAGGAGAACCGCGCCATGGACGGCGCGTTTCGACGGTTTCGTCAAGTATAGAAAAACTCAAGCATAATTTCGTACAGTAT
>ENA-OQHP01000715-OQHP01000715.1-human-gut-metagenome-genome-assembly--contig:-NODE-715-length-10497-cov-1.395468_pt1 | contig 10497 bp, 18 predicted proteins | sample MGYA00242563_ERZ504717 | MGnify/ENA primary metagenome ERZ504717 (study PRJEB26092, sample SAMD00036212) | human gut metagenome | host: Homo sapiens | study: EMG produced TPA metagenomics assembly of...
TCCGTAAGGAGAAAAAGAACCTGATAGCTACCCCTACGGGTGTGGAACTGATTCAGATTATCCACGAAGAGTTGTTGAAATCTGCCGAACTGACGGGTATATGGGAAAAGAAGTTGCGTGAAATAGAGAAGCGTACCTACAATGCCGGACAGTTTTGGAAGAGTTGAAGCAGATGGTATCGGAGATTGTGATGAGTGTACTTTCCGATAACAGCAACCGCCATATCACGATACAGGCTCCCGTGCCGGAAAAGGGTAAGGGGGAAAAAGCCGCTGCCGCATCCGATAAACCGAAGAAAGAACCGAAGAAAAGAGCGCCGCGGAAGTCTGCAACGAAGAAAACGGAGCAGGCGGCCGGTGAGAAGCAATCTGCCGATGCGTTGGTAGGACAGCCTTGCCCGCTTTGCGGAAAAGGAACGGTTATTAAAGGAAAAACGGCTTACGGTTGTTCCGAATGGAAAAGCGGTTGTACATTCCGCAAGCCGTTCGAGTAAAGTTATATCCGGTTATAATCCTTTTTCGGCTATATATTTCCACAAGGGAGCGGCCATTAACGCTTGCTTTATCTCTCCTTTTTGCAGCAGTTCCTTTACTTCTGCAAGCGTAAGCAGATGTACGCTGAGGCTTTCCGTATCTTCCAAATGCTGTTCCGAAATCTTTCCACACCGGTAGCTAGGAAGCAATACGTAATGTTGGTATGGGTACTCGGGTTGGGGGATATTTGCATGTATTCCTGCCAACTGCCATTACCGTAGCCGGTTTCCTCGAGCAGCTCCCGCTGTGCGGAAGCCAGCGGGGAGGCATCTTCTTTCTCGCATACACCGGCACAAAGTTCGTACGATGTCTGTTGCAGACCATGCCGGTACTGACGGATAAAAACGAATTGTCCGTCGCTCGTAACAGCGATTGTGTTTACCCAGTCGGGATATTCCAATATATAATACGAAGGAATATGGTTGCCGTTCGGTAATACTAGATGATCTTTGCGTACAGTGAGCCATGGGGCCCTGTGCAGGTATTCGCTGGAAATGACTTCCCAGGGTTTATCGGAATCGTTCATCGGTTTCATCGCTTTTCCGGTGTCAGTAGTTCAGATGGAATTCAACAACCGCCTCGATTCCTTTGCGCAGTATATCCAGCGGAATGTTCTCGTTGGGAGAATGGATGGCGTTGGACTCCAGACCGAATCCCATCAGTATGGTTTTGATGCCCAGTACCTGCTCGAATGTGGAGATAATGGGAATACTGCCACCGCGACGTACTGCCAACGGCTTTTGCCGAAAGCTTTGGCGAAGCCTTTCTCCGCAGCCTGGTATGCCGGGAGCGTGATGGGGCATACGTATCCTGCCGCCGTGCATGGGGGTGACTTTTACCTGTACGGTATCGGGGGCGATAGCCATGATGTAATCGGCAAACTGTTGCGAAATCTTGTGATGATCCTGATGCGGAACCAGTCGGCAGGATACTTTGGCGTATGCCTTGGAGGCAGTACGGTTTTAGAGCCTTCGCCCGTATAGCCGCCCCAGATGCCGCATACATCGAAAGACGGACGGCAACTGTTGCGCTCCAGCGTGCTGTATCCTTTTTCGCCGAAAGGCGTTTACGCCGATAGCTTTTTGTATTTCTCCTCGTCGAACGGGATGTGCGCTATCATTTCACGTTCCGCCTGCGGCACTTCTTCCACATCGTCGTAGAAGCCGGGAACGGTGATGCGTCCGTCGGCATCCGTCACCTTGCTTATCATTCCGCAAAGCACATTGATGGGGTTGGCCACCGCACCGCCGAAATGTCCGGAGTGCAGGTCGCGGTTCGGACCGGTCACTTCTATCTCCCAATAGGCAAGTCCGCGCAGGCCGGTAGTCAGCGAGGGAAGGTCTGCACCCAGCATGCTGGTGTCGGACACGAGGATTACGTCGGCTTTCAGCAGTTCTTTGTGTTCCCGGCAGAAGCCTTCGAGGCTGGGCGAGCCAATCTCTTCCTCTCCTTCAAAGATGAACTTGACGTTATGAGTCAGCAGGTTGTTCTTTACCAGATATTCAAAAGCCTTTACCTGGATGAAGGACTGTCCTTTGTCATCGTCCGCACCGCGCGCCCAGATGTGGCCGTCGCGTACTTCGGGCTCGAAGGGATTGCTTTTCCAGAGTTCCAGCGGTTCGGCGGGCATTACGTCGTAGTGTGCGTATATCAATACGGTTTTGGCTTTCGGGTCTACAATCTTCTGTCCGAATACGATGGGATTGCCAGCGAAGGCATTACCAGTGCTCGTCTGCACCGGCGGCGAGCAGCAGTTGCGCCCAGCGTTCGGCACACGCCAGCATGTCGTCGTGGTGTTCGGGTTTGGCACTGATGCTGGGGATGCGGATAAGGCTGAACAGCTCTTCCAGCATTCCGGATTCGTTCTCTGCGATATATTTCTTTATTTCCATAATAATAATGTGAATGATGAGGTGATATCCTATCACTTTATCACCTGTTTGTTATAATTGTGTAGTACGGTCAATCAAGTAGAAATCGAGCAGGGTCATGGCTGCCATGGCTTCCACGATGGGCACGGCGCGGGGCAGTACGCAGGGGTCGTGACGTCCGCGGGCTTTGAGGGTGGTGTCCACGCCGTCCATGTTTACGGTGTGCTGTTCCATGAGCACGGTTGCCACGGGTTTGAAGGCTACGCGGAAGTAGATGTCCTGTCCGTTGCTGATGCCGCCCTGAATGCCACCGGAGTGGTTGGTATGCGTTTCGATGCGTCCGTTGTTGTTATAGAACACGTCGTTCTGTTCGGAGCCTTTCATCTTCAGTCCTTTGAAGCCTTCGCCGTATTCAAACGCTTTTGCGGCGTTGATACTGAGCATGCCGGCGGCAAGGGCGGATTGGAGTTTGCCGTAAACGGGTTGTCCCAGTCCGATGGGGCATCCTTTGATAACGCAGGTCACCACGCCGCCGATGGTATCGCCTTCGCCCTTTATCTTGAAGATAAGCTCTTCCATTTCTTTGGCTTTCTCCGGGTCGGGGCAACGCACCGGGTTGGTATCAATCAGGTCGAGGTCGTAGGCGGTATAGTTTTCTTCCAGTTTAATGGGGCCCACCTGCGAGGTATATGCGGTGATGCGGATGCCAAGCTGTTTTAAGGCGAGTTTTGCCAATGCGCCTGCCACTACGCGCGAAATGGTTTCACGTGCCGATGAGCGTCCGCCGCCACGGTGGTCGCGTATTCCGTATTTTACATTATATGTATAGTCGGCGTGCGAGGGGCGGTACACTTCTTTCAGGTTGTTATAGTCGTTGGAGTGCTGGTTCTCGTTCCACACGATGAATCCGATGGGGCATCCGGTGGACTTGCCCTCGAAGATGCCGGAAAGGAATTCCACCTTGTCGGATTCTTTGCGTGAGGTAGTGATGCGTGATTGCCCCGGTCGCCGGCGGTCGAGCTCCGATTGTACGAAGTCCATATCGATGGTGATTCCTGCGGGGAATCCGTCTATTACGCCGCCTATGCCTTTACCGTGTGATTCTCCGAAACTGGTAAGGCGGAGAATATTGCCGAATGAGTTGAACATATCAATTGCTTTAAGGGTTTATAATGAGGTTAATGTGCCAGTTTGCCTTGTTATAAAAGGCTTTGACTTTATAAAGGTAACAATTTTTTTGTAAAACGTTTCAAAATGATAATAAATCTTTTATTTCCCGACTTTTAGAGAATAAAAATACTGTTTGAAACCGTATCTTTTGCGGAAACATGTAAGAGTATTTAATAATGTAAAGAATGCTTATAATTCTTCCTATATGAAAAAAGGACATCTATTTTTTATTAAAGACCTTGTTTAAAGGCTTTAAAAACTGTTATTTTGCACCCTCGATATAAAAGAGAATATTAACTAACCCTTAACTATGTAGGGATTTTATTAACTAAACAAGTATTTGTATGAAGAAAAATTTGTTTTATTTATTCGCATTGATTTGTTCAATGAGTTTATTTACCGCTTGTAGCGATGACGATGAGGCGCCGGATTATTCTAAGGTCATTGAAAGTGAGATGGCCGGTAACTATAAAGGTACATTGACTGTAACAGTAGAGGGAACTACAATGCCTTCAGAACCTCAAAAAATAAAGATTGAAAAGGCCGGTCCTTCTGCTATAAATCTCTCTTTGGCCATTTTAGCTTTATGGGAATTACTATCGGTGATGTAGAGTTAAAGAATTGTGTATTATCTCAAAATGGTAATGTATATACATTTACCGGTACTTCAAGATTTAAAGGTTGATGCCTTGTCTTGTACAATCAATGCCAAAGGTACTATTGCAAATAGTGCTGTAAAGGTAGATATGGATATTGATGCTACTGTAGGCGGCTTGAAGCAGAGTGTAAAGTTGTATACGAGGGTACTCGTCTGACGGGTTCTGAAGTAGCGAGGCAAAGATTACGGCTTTTTCTTTCGATATGTCCAATGAGGCGAATGCGATTGTAATTGAGCAACCGGTTATTAATGAGGATAATACGATTACATTCAGAGTCAATGAGGAAGAAGTTGAAAAGAATGCAGATGCTTTGAAGAACTTGGTTCCTACTTTTACTATTTCTGATAAGGCTACTTCTTCTGTAGAAGTGGTAAGGCTATGAATCTTTCATCAGATGTGACTATTGCTGTGACAGCGGAAGATGGTACAATAGTGGAGTATGTAGTGAAATCTCCGACTAAAAATGCAGTGATGAAGTTTGATTTTGAAGATTGGGATACGTTGAAAAAAAGGATTATTTGCCCTATGTAGTACCTGTCACTCTTAACAATGTATTGGCTACTCCAAATGAAGGCGCTGCTTTATTGAATTATAGCACTAATCCGGCTGTTGGTTATCCTGTTGTCATAGAAGAGAATGGATATATAGGAAAGGCTGCAAAACTTATTACGCGAGATGCCCGTAATTCTTTAGGTGCATTAGCAAAGGCATATATTACTGCTGGTTCTATCTTTACGGGAAAGTTTGTTAATGATCCTTGGGAGCATTGAAACCAGGCGGAGCCTTAAATGACTCATTTGGTGTTACTTATAATAAAGCCTTTAAGTTTAAAAGGTGTATATACATATGCTCCGGGCACGCCTTTTATAAAAACTGTTAATGGTGAGGCTACAACAACAGAGGATATAGATGAGTGTGCTATTCAAGCAGTTCTTTATACAATAACATCAGAAGATGAAACTTTAGATGGTACTAATATTGATAGTGACGATGAAAGAATTGTAGCAAGAGCTCGGTTGGAAGATGGAACAGCTAAGGATGATTGGACTCCTTTCAATCTTGAATTTAAATGGAAAGAAGGCGCAGCTTATGATGCTACAAAACATATAAGTTAGCAATCGTATGTTCTTCAAGTAAGGATGGTGCTAATTTCAATGGTGCGGCTAATAGTACTTTAATCGTTGACGAACTTGAAGTTATAGGAGAATAACTTAATTTATGTAGTATAGTTGTTTTTCAAGACAATAATAACTATATTAAAAGTAACCTATTATATAAGAACGGATTATCTATTATTGAAGAATAGATATCCGTTCTTTTTTTATATATGTAGTATAGAAACAACATCCTTTTTGGACTGAGATTAAAACTTGTGTCGTTCTAAGCGATGTTGATTGAGTAAAGGCCTACTTTAGAGTCGTAAAGGTCTACTTTAGAACTGTAAAGGTCTACTTTAGCGGCTGCGAAATACTATGAAATATAGGAAAAGAATATTTTTATGACAGCTTTAAAAAGTGTGTTATCAATATAATATAAGTACCGCTTTTCGATACATTAAGCACCAAGTGCTGATGTTAAGTGGAATAATCGTACGAAATGTAGGATATTAGGGAGAAAACGAAAATTTTCACATTTTTTTATATGAGAAGAATAATCTCTTCGCTTTATGCTGAATAACAGAATGATAGCTCTGTTTGATTTAAAGTGCTATAGAAAAAACGGTGACGACCAATATTGGTCATCACCGTTAATATAACTTATTGTTACCCGTTAATACTCTTGTTCTTAGTGTATTAAGACGAAAAGTGACGAGTGACGACAAAAAACGAAAAAATCTTGTTTAGAAAGCATATCCAAATCCTAAGTTCAGATAGATAGGATACATATTAAACGTTATCGTATCGAAGTCTTTCTGGAAGATATTGTTTAATCCCCACGTTACATCGGCATGCACGGTGAGATGCTTGAACGCTTTCCATTCGCCCCCGAATTGGATACCCCACTGGAACTTACGCAGCTCGTTGGAGAAATCGTAAGTTGCGATGCTTTCACCGGTAAACTCCACTTTGGAACCGGTCTGGTCGGGTGTGCGCAAGTGACCCTCGTACACGTGTCCGGAGAAGTTGCCTTCCAGCAGATAGGAGAAGTACGGACCTGCCGATACTATCCAGCGCTTGCTGATGCGGTAGTCGGCAAGGATGGGAATGGTGAGGTAGGAGTTCTTCACTTTGGTTTTGACTCCACCGTCCAAAGACCTGCCAGCTCTCCGCCGTTGGTATTGATGATTTTCATACCGTAGTTCTTTACGGTGGCTTCGGTAGTCATGTTCTTGTTCTCCAACCGCAGTCCCAGGGTAAGTCCCCACTTTTTCTTTTCGTCGAACCACTTGGTGGCATTACCTTCGATGGCAATGGCGATACCCGGTGCGTAGCTGTCTATCTTGCGTATCTCCTTGGGCAGGGGAATGGGAGATGTACCGCCGATATTGAATCCGGCTTTAATGTTGTATTCCCAACCGTGCAGATAGGAGTTGATAAGACTTTTGTTTCTCTCTTCTTGTGCCTGTACGTTGGCTACCATTGCCAGCAGTACGGCTATCGTGCAAATAAAATGATGCTTTTTCATATTCTATAATCAGATTTCTTCGCTTATAAGTTCTAATTCGTCTACGTATAATGTGCTGCCGACTGCCCCTTTAAAGTACGCGCCTTTCACGCTGGAGGAGAGGACGATACTTAATTTGTACTTGCCGTCCTGCAGTTTCGACTTGTTTATCTCTTTACCGTTCATAGGTTCGAAAGGTAACTCGAATGCTGTCCATTCATCGGTTTCTACAGCGGCCTCTTCACTGATTTGGGCTTTGGCTACGATGTTTTCGGAAGTCAGGCTGTTGCTGCCGTCCAGCATAAAGGAGTTCTCGTTTGCTTCGTACAGTATGGCGTAAATGTCGAAACGGTCTTTCATGTCTTTCTGTACTTCGCCTTCATCGGTATAACTTCTCCTGCCTTGAATTTGAAGTAACCCTTCAAGCTATGGGGCGTTTGTAATACTGTATGCCGAACTTGGTGGCACGCAGAGGATCTTTCAGTGCGTTTGCCAGGTCGAAGGAACCGATAAACAGGTTTCCGGCGGCAATATACATTTGCACCATGGCTCCGAAACTTCCGGTGTCGCAAGTGGTCAGTTTCAGTCCGTTGCCGCGGTAGCCGTCAGTAACCTGCTGCGTAGGATAGCCGGTGCGGTTGTCTGTCATGCCGGTAAGTTTGTAGCCGGGGTTGCCGCTGGACCATTGCGCTACGCGTGAAACACTGGTTGAAGTTCCGGGTTCGAATTCGTAGAAAATGTCGTATTCGGTACCGGCAGAGGGAAGCAGGTCTTCGAAATGGAATGTTTCCGGCATTTCGGCAGGTACTACTTTTACGGTATAGGTAGCGGTCCATTCGCCGTCTTCGGAAGTGACGGTGAAGGTGCGGGAGTGAGACTCGTTGCTGAAATCGTAATTGTTAAGGATGTCATTCGGTGAATGTTCGTCTGCCTTGATGGTAGCACCGTCGGGCAGCGTAAACAGCAGTTGCTGTTTGGCAAGGTTTGCCCCTTTATGTACATATATGTTTATTTCTTTAGAGTCACTGTTGATGTGAGCCAATTGTACATCCGCGCCTGTACAGGCGTCAATGGCTGCTTCGGAGTTGAGCGCTTCGTCTTGTATGCAGGACGAAACGGGCTAAGGCAAGCATGAGAGCAGTAGTCCACTTCTTAAAATTCATATCCTTCTTTTTTGAATGTTGATAAATAAATACAGTTTAGCAGTTTGCAAAAATACGCTATTATTTTGTAATAACAGGTACAAGAAGAAAAAGTGCGGTAAACTCTGGTATTTATTTGTTATTCCGTATATCTTTGTATAAAGATTGAATAAAAATATATATGGTATGACTGAAGCCGAAAGAAAACAAATAATTGCTTTGGTACAGCGCGAAGTAGTTCCTGCCATTGGCTGTACGGAACCCATTGCTGTTGCCTTATGTGTGGCGAAAGCAACCGAAACCTTGGGTGCAAAGCCGGAGAAAATAGATGTCTTGTTGAGTGCCAATATCCTGAAAAACGCAATGGGAGTGGGCATTCCCGGCACAGGTATGATTGGACTGCCCATAGCTATAGCCCTGGGAGCGCTGATAGGCAAGTCGGAGTATCAGTTGGAAGTGCTGAAAGACAGCAATCCTGCTGCCGTAGAAGAGGGAAAACGTTTTATCGGCGAAAAGCGCATTGATATATCGTTGAAAAAGAATATCACGGAAAAGCTTTATATCGAGGTGTGCTGCAAATCCGGCGGGAATAAAGCCACTGCCATTATAGCCGGCGGCCATACCACCTTTATATATATAGCCCGTAACGGCGATGTCCTTTTAAACAAGCAAAGTGCGGGTTGCGGAGAAGAGGAGGCACAAGTCGCAGGCCTGACCTTGCGGAAGGTATATGACTTTGCCATGAATGCCCCGCTGGACGAAATCCGTTTTATCCTTGAAACCGCCCGTTTGAATAAAGCCGCCGCCGAACGTTCTTTCGATGGGAACTACGGTCATGGACTGGGCAGAATGTTACGTGGCAATTATGAACACAAGATTTTGGGCGACAGCGTATTCTCCCATATCCTTTCTTACACGTCCGGTGCATGCGATGCCCGTATGGCAGGCGCTATGATACCGGTAATGAGTAATTCGGGCAGTGGAAACCAGGGTATTTCCGCTACATTGCCCGTGCTGGTCTATGCCGAGGAGAACGGCAAATCGGAAGAAGAGTTGATCCGTGCCCTCATGCTCAGCCATCTGACCGTGATTTACTATCAAGCAAAGTCTGGGACGCCTGTCTGCCCTGTGCGGTTGCGTAGTAGCCGCCACCGGCTCCAGTTGCGGCATTACCTGGCTCATGGGCGGTACTTACGAACAAGTATCCTTTGCCGTCCAGAACATGATTGCCAACCTTACCGGAATGATTTGCGACGGCGCCAAACCCAGTTGCGCCTTGAAAGTAACTACCGGCGTCTCTACCGCCGTCCTCTCCGCCATCATGGCAATGGAAAACCGTTGCGTCACTTCCGTCGAAGGAATTATTGATGAAGATGTAGACCAAAGTATCCGAAACCTCACGAAGATAGGCTCCAAAGGAATGAATGAAACCGACAAAGTTGTCCTGGAAATAATGACAAGTAAGTGATTAGGGGTTAGTGATTAGGGGTTAGCGGATTAGTGATTGAGTGATTAATGGTTAGCGATTAATCGCAGCATTATGAATATGTGCCATTGATAAACCAAATCACCACCTCTTAATCACTAACCACTAATCGCTAACCCTTAATCATTAACCGTTAACTACAGCATTCGCTGCTACAGTCTCCGCAGTTGCATCCGCCACCGCATCCGCCGCTGCAACCGCCGCCGCTCATCATGCGTGCCATTTCCGACAGTTCGTCGTTGGTGGCAGGACGGTTTTCGGTGATTTCACCTACGAAGTTCAGGTCGCAGCCTGCCAGGGGGTGATTCATGTCCATTACTACTACATCGTCCTTTACTTCGACTACGCTTCCGTTGATACGTTGACCTTCCGAGGTCATCAAGGGGATTACGGCGCCTTCTACTACGCGTTCGCTGTCGAACTTGCCTTCTATCTCGAAGATGTTTTTGGGGAGGTCGATGACATGCTCCTCGTCATACTCGCCGTAAGCCTCTTCGGCTTTGATTGTAAGTCGAATTTATCGCCTTTGTTCAGGTCTTTCACCTGGTTCTCGAAAGATTCCAATGTGAGGCCCAGTCCCGATATGAATTGGAACGGGTGCTCTGCGGGAGCTTCTTCTGTGAACTCTTTTTCTCCGTTTTCGATTGTGTACAACTTATATGCTAAGGTGATGTACTTGTTTTCTACTGTTTCCATTAATTTGTTATTTCTTATTAGTAAATACTGCATTGTCTGTTTTGACAATGCGCAAAGATACGAATATTTTGCTTCGGGAGAGGAAGCGTCCTGGTAATTTTCAGATTATTAAGTGCTTTGTAAGTGTTTGGCATTACTTCTGCAAAGTATCCGAATCGTTTTATGGATAACCGTCAAGTGATAAAATAAGATTTTAAAGCACGGTTTCCTTACGATTATTCATGTTTATATCTTTTTTTTCTTCAATTTGTTTGGAGATTATAAAAAGCATTTACCTTTGCAGCATAAATAACGGATAAAGAGAATAATAAAGATAATTTAAGTTATGAACCTGCA
>ENA-OQHP01000718-OQHP01000718.1-human-gut-metagenome-genome-assembly--contig:-NODE-718-length-10488-cov-1.386353_pt1 | contig 10488 bp, 17 predicted proteins | sample MGYA00242563_ERZ504717 | MGnify/ENA primary metagenome ERZ504717 (study PRJEB26092, sample SAMD00036212) | human gut metagenome | host: Homo sapiens | study: EMG produced TPA metagenomics assembly of...
CGCATGCTCACCGGCGACAACCGCGTGACGGCCGAGGCCATCGCCCGCCGCGTGGGTCTCACCAGCGAACAGGTTATCGCCGACGTCCTGCCCGCCGACAAGGAGCGCCACGTGCGCGAACTGCAGGATGCGGGCGGCAAGGTCGCCATGGTGGGCGACGGCATCAACGACTCCCCCGCCCTGGCGCGCGCCGACGTGGGCCTTGCTATCGGCACCGGCGCCGACATCGCCAAGGAGGGCGCCGACGTGGTACTCATGCGCAGCGACCTCATGGACGTCGCCCGCGCCATCGAGCTGTCGCGCGCCACGATTCGCAACATCAAGCAGGACCTGTTCTGGGCGCTGTTCTACAACGGCATCGGCATTCCGCTGGCGGCGGGCGTGTTCTTCCCGCTCACGATGGCAACTCTCACCGATGTTTGGCGCCGCGGCCATGAGCCTGTCGAGCGTGTGTGTCGTAAGCAATGCGCTGCGCCTGCGAACCTTTAAGCCGAAAGTGGCAAAATAGGCTCACCATTACGTCCATTTAGAACGGGTTTTCCAGGTGCCCGAGATTGACCTGAAAGAGGAGCGACGCGTACTTTGGTACGCGAGCGACGGTTTGAAGGTCAAGGCCGGGCACCTGGGAAAGCCGACACAACAGAGAGGAATATCCATGCGTTACACGATTAAGACTTCCGGCCTTATGTGCGGTCACTGCGACGCTACTGTCGAGACGGCACTGCTCAACGTTGCCGGCGTGACCGACGCCGACGCCGACCATGAGACCCAGACCGTCCAGGTAGAGTGCGCCGACACCGTGACCGCCGAGCAGCTCGCCGCCGCTGTCGAGGCGCGGGCGAGAAGTTCCATGCCCTTTCGGTGACCGCCGCGTAGCAGGCGCTGCCTGCTCAATCCTCAGAAGTTGCGGTGAAATACGGACTGTTGAGCCGCCCTAGGCCTTAAACAGTCCGTATTTCACCGCAACTGACGGGGCATCCGGAAGATCGACCAGAAACGAGGACCCGCCATGATGGCAGACCACAAATCGGTGACCCGCATGCTCAAGACGGCACGCGGCCAGATCGACGGTATCTTGCGGATGGTCGATGAGGACCGTTATTGCGTCGATATTTCCACGCAGCTCATGGCCACACAGGCGCTCCTCGCGCGCATTAACGCCGACGTGCTCAAGGCGCATATCGAGGGCTGCGTGACTTCGGCGATCGAATCGGGCGACGAAGACCTCAAAGCCGCCAAGCTCGCCGAGATCGAACGCGTCGTCGACAAGCTCTCCAAGTAATTGGGGCATTGGGGACAGACTTCTTTGCACCGTCTTGGTGTTCCGGGGACAGGTATGTTTGCACCACCTTGATGCAGATTAACCTGTCCCCCTTGCTCTAAATCGGGTATAAAGGCGTGCAGCATATCGAACGAAAGGCAATTTGCATGAATGACTTTATGAAGGGTCGCAATGGTGCTGACGAACTCACCATCGTGATGGGTTTTGCCGGCATCGTCATCGCGATGATCGGATCGATAGCCCGCATCCAGTGGCTCAGCTGGATCGCCATCGCCGTGATCGTGCTCGGCGTGCTGCGCGGCCTGTCCAAAACATCGATGCACGTCGCAAGGAGAACGAGGCTTTTGTCGCCGCGACCGCGAACGTACCCGGCTTGGGCAAGTTTGTAGCTAGCTTGGGCGGCGGAGCTGCAGCGGCTAACGCCTCGCGCGCAGCCGGTACCAGTAAGGAAGACTTTGAGCGCGCCAAGCGCACAGCCAAGAAGATGTGGAAGGGTCGCAAGACCACGGCATACCTCAAGTGCCCCAACTGCGGCCAGATGCTCTCCGTCCCCAAGGGCAAGGGCAAGATCCGCGTCACCTGCCCCAAGTGCCACGCCAAGATGGAAACGCGCTCGTAGCCGCCACGCCATAGGACAAAATAAAAGCCGAGGCTCGCACTGAGACCTCGGCTTTTTGAACGTGACAAGGGGACCGTCCCTTTGTCACGTCTACGCCACGCCGTCGCGGGCGAGCTCCTCGGCCAGCGCCTCGGACGGCATGGCCATAATCGTGTCGAGCTCGGCATCCACCTCGGGAATACGCTTCACCTTGAGTTTGCGTACCAGATCGCCACGACACATCACGTGCATCGGCTCACGCAGGGCGCACAGGTCATCGAGCGGGTTCTCGCGCGTCACCAGAATATCGGCGGCCTTGCCGCACTCGATCGTACCGGTCTCGCCGCCCAGCCCCAGCAGCTCGGCATTGACTTGCGTAGCCGTATGCAGCGCGAAGGCGTTGCTCACGCCGACATACTTGGCAAAATAGGCCACCTCGCGCCACATGTCGTACTGCGTCACGAACGGGCAGCTCGAATTCTGTGCCAAGACCAACCCTAATACCAGCTTCCAGTGCGGCGCGAGCGCTCTCGATGATGCCTGAGCACACGATGTCGCCGTTCTTCTTTTGCGTATCGGTCGAATGGGTCTTTTCCGGGTCGAGCAATACAAACGGCAGCGCCGGGCTGATGGTGCAGGTAACGCTGGGCGCACGGTCCTCAAGCTGTGTACCCGCGGCGCCGCGGTACAGCTCCAGGATCTCGGGCGTCAACGGAGCGCCATGCTCGATTGTGTCGACTCCGGCCTGAAGCGCGGCCTTCTCACCTTCGGTACTCTCGACATGGGCCATAACCGGAAGGCCGACCTCGTGCGCCGCCTTGCACGCGCCGCGGCGACATCGAGCGGCATGCGCAGCACGCCCGGCTCGCCTACTTCGGTCGCATCGAACACGCCGCCCGTCACGAACAGTTTGATGACGTCGGCACCGCGTGCATACAGATCGCGCACCTGTTCGGCTGCCTCGACGGGACTGTTAGCCACCTGGCGAACAGTCCTGCACCATGACCGCCCGGCACCGTGACGCCCGTTCCCGGCGCCACCAGACGAGGACCTTGATACTTGCCGGCATCGATAGCATCGCGCACGGCAAGATCGGCAAACAGCGGGTCGCCCGCGCCGCGCACCGTAGTCACGCCACTTGCCAGCTGCTGCTGGGCGCTACCTTTGAGGATATGGCGCACGATGGCGCGCCCCACGGGATTATCGAGCTTTTTCATCAGCGCGCCCGCATCGCCCGCCGAAACCGGCTTGCCCGAGCCGCACAGATGCACATGCATATTGATGAGGCCTGGCATGAGACACGCCCCTGCCAGGTCGATAACCTCGGCACCTGCAGCGCCTGTGCCACAGCACTCGGCCCCATCCACGTGATGAGACCGCGCTCAACGGCCACGGCCATATCGGGTTGCGGCTCCATATGCTCCGAACCATCCAGAACGGTCGCATTGATAAACAACGTGGGACGATCGGCAGAGGCCATATCGAGCTCCTCCCTCGCAATTAACTTGAACATTTGTCCATTATCACCCGGCACGACAGGGTTACTGCGGACATATCGGCTAACAGGAGGAAGAGAAGGGCGTGAGGATGAACAGACCAGTGCAGCGATGCTTCGGTCGTTCCAGCAAAACGTCTTGATCTATAACAGTAAGCTCGGTTTTGAGCCGCCAGATGTTACAGATCGAGATTTTCAGTCGTGCGTCCAACCTTTGTCTCAATCTGTAACAGGTAGACCAGTTTTCAGCCGCCAGATGTTACAGATTGAGATTTTTCGTCAGCCGCCAACCTTCCGTCTCGATCTGTAACAGTTAGAAGGTAAAACAGTCCTTTGTTGTTACAGATCGAGACATTCTCCAGCCCCGTCGTCAAACGTCTAGATCTGTAACAGGTAGACAGGTTTTCGGCCTCTAAATGTTACAGATTGAGACAGTCCGCTTCAGTGCCCACACCACTGACGCTTCCATTCCTCAGCCAAATCGGCCCGCTGCGAAATACCCGCTAGCCTCATCTTTTCAACCAGCTTCCCCGGGTTCTTGAGTTCATCAAACGTGAACCGAAGCACCTTGTGCCCGAGCATTGTCAGATGAGATTCACGCTGACGCTCTGCCACGAACGGGTCGACCGACTCCGACCCTCGCCGTTCTGCAAGGCATACTTCCCCTTTCCGTCGAGCTCGCCGATGACACGTGTCCCGTCCTCGAGCCTCCAGAATAATCGACCCGAAACACTTGGCTCAGATCAAGCGGGTCGCGAAACTCCACCTGCAACTCCTGGCACCGGAAAACCGTATGCAATAAAGAACGCTCGGAACCGAGACTCGCCACCGTTTTCGGACAGCCCGTCCGCATGCGACGCAATCACCTGAGCTCTGCGATACCCTCGCCTGCCCTCGCAATCGGCCTGGAGCCGTTCACAGAGGTCGTCGCGCGACATGCCATTCGCCCGCAATGCAGAATCGGCGATCGCCAGACCATACGAAAACGGGGCGCGTAGCAGGCAATCCTCACCGTGCGCCAAAACGGCGTCACTCGAACGCCGTCGACGCGCTCAAGCGCACCCGCCGCCTGCGGACGCAAAAGCCGGCATCCTGCACTCAGCGGCACCGAGCAACCTGTCTTAACAAGAAATCGCGGCCCAAGCAGATCATTCGGCACCTCCAGACCCCACAAAAGTGCCGCGTCATAACCCCAAACGCCCAATCGGATGAAACTCTGCAAGCCTTTGATGGTACGCAGCGCTCGCTCCGCCGGCGTCAGTACAACCCAATCATGTTGCAAGCAGAACAAATACGGCTCGGGCTCCGCAATATCATCGGTTCCCACATGGCGCCGCAGCCACATAAGCTCGGCATTGTCGTGTGTCACAAGCAGTACGTCTTGTTCAGCCGCCTCCGTGAGCCTGGCAAGCATCCTATTCCGCGCCAAGGTGTTACGTGTTACATGCTTGTGTTTAAAAACGGTATTAGACACTTTCATCACCACCACGTCAGACAAATGGGCCATCGTCACCGTTGCCTCCGCTGACAAATGTCTTGATCTGTAACAGGAAAACAGTCTTTGAGCCTCTAGTTGTTACAGATCGAGATTTTCAGTCGTGCGTCCAACCTTTGTCTCGATCTGTAACAGGTAGGTCGAATTTTGGCCCCTTCCCGTTACAGATCGAGATCTTTCGGCAGGCGCCAACCTTCCGTCTTGATCTGTAACAGTTAGATGGCCAAACGGCCCCTTGTTGTTACAGATCGAGACATTCAGTCGAGTCTGCATTGTTCATCTCGATCTGTAACAACTACGGGTCCAAATGGTCTCTAGACGTTACTGATCGAGATATAAAGGCGGAAGGCAAGGCAGGCGACAGCTGCCCATCCCCTACTCCCATTCCTGTTCGTAGATGTTGAGCGACTTCACATACCGCCCCTGGGCACCCATGATGTCGCGAACCAGCCTCAGAAAGAAGCTGATACACGAGGTGTCGAAACCGTCCTCTAGGTCCTCGGGATGCACCGCGCCAGGCCCGTCGACCGCCGTATCGCTCAGGCGTGCAATGTCGTAGAGGTAGAGCTGCCCCGCCGTCAGCCAGACATCGTCGACGCACGCGATACGCACCGCAATCGCACCTTCGCGCCAGTGCTCTTTTGCACGATATGTGGGTCGTAGATATCAAAACGACGGTCGGTGCGTGTGTCACGCAGCGCGACCATACCAGTCGCAGGATCCTTGTCCAAAATGCCAAAGCGCGAGAAATACTGCGTGTCGCGCACCTGTTCGAGCCGCCTGAGCGAAGCAGGCGAAAGCGATGCCGGCGGCTCGTCCACATACAGCTCAAGCAGCGTCTTGCCATGGTAATAGGGACGCTCGAACAGCAGCCAATCGGTAAATGCCATGTTATAGGCCATGATTTCGCTTTGCGAAGGCTCCTCGCAATAGCTGAGCCATGGATCGACTATCACTTCGAACTGCGTGCGCGCCGACTCCAAAAACTGAAACTTGCGCAGCTCCAAAACTGGGCCATGTCGGCAATATCGTTACCGACGGCTCGGTCAGACGTCCCCGGTCCAAAACATGATCGGCCATGGCATCCTCCTCAAACTGATGAACCTCAATTTGAGCTTACGAGGAGGGCCGGTGGTCGCCGCCAGCGCGGGCGAAATGGGCATCAGGCTGCAAACCAGATACTGACCGTATACTTGACGGAACGCTTGACCGATACGTTATACCGAAACAAAACCCCAGTTAAACATAGGCAAATAAACAGAGATTTTGAGCTTGCCAGCCGCAGCCATCACGAAAACAGCAAGGCGCCGCGAGCCCGCACGTCAGCAAATGAGCAGTCAGACGTTAAGAGTGTCCCCGACGACTAGACAAAAAGCGCGTCCCCAATGACTAGTCGTTGGGACGCGCTTGAATGACTACCTTACAGTCCCAAGGCCTCGGCAACCTCGGCAGCGCAGGCCAGGAGTCCGCCATGGCGCTTACCACGAGCGAGCTGCCGTTGCGGGCGTCGCCGGCAACATACACCGGCGCGGCATCCGCAGCAACGCCATCCACGCGGGCCGCGAGGTGCGAGCCTCGGCAGCCATCGCCGGCAGCGGACGACCAGCGGAGCAACAGGCACGCTCACCGCATCGAACACACCATGCTCGGGACCCGTAAAGCCGCAGGCGATGAGCACCAGCTGCGCCGGCACTTCGCGCTCGGAGCCCGCAATGCGTTCGGGCTTGCCGGCCGACCAGTCCAGATCGACCACGCGCAGGCCCGCAGCCGCGCCCTTCTTGTCCAGCAGCACCTCGAGCGTATCCACGCCCCAAGCACGCATCTCGCCGCCCATGGCAGCGATAGCCTCCTGCTGACCGTAGTCGGTCTTCTTCACGTTGGGCCACTGCGGCCAGGGGTTGCTCACTGCACGCTATCGGGCGCGGCCGGCAAGAACTCAAACTGGCGCACGCTGCGCGCACCCTGGCGCACCGCGTACCCACGCAGTCGTTACCGGTATCGCCGCCGCCAATGACCGCAACGTCCAGGCCGCGCGCGTTCACCGCGGGCTCACCGCCATCGAGCGCCGAGACGGTCGAAGCTGTCAGGTAGTCCACGGCATACACCACGCCCGGGGCATCCACATTCGTAGCCGAAAGACCGCGGGGCGCACGAGCACCGGCAGCCACCACAACGGCGTCAAAGCCATTGAGCTTGGCCGCTACCGCAGGGTTCGTAACATCAGCGCCCAGCTCAAAGACGATGCCCAGCTCGCGCATGAGCGCCACGCGACGCTCGACCACGGACTTCTCGAGCTTCATGTTGGGAATGCCGTACATGAGCAGGCCGCCCGGGCGGTCGTCGCGCTCAAACACCGTCACGCGGGCGCCGCGACGCGCAAGCTCCCATGCCGCCACCAGACCAGCAGGACCGGAGCCTACCACGGCAACCGTGGGTGCGCCCTCCCCTGCCGGCTCAAAGCGACGCGGACCGCCGTTGGCCCACTCATGGTCGCTGATCGCACGCTCGTTGTCGTGAATCGTCGTGGGCTGGCCATCGACCGAACCCAGGTTGCACGCGGCCTCGCACAGCGCCGGGCACACGCGACTCGTGAACTCGGGCATGGGCGAGGTGAGCGACAGACGCTCGGCCGCTTCGTCCCAGCGGCCGCGGTACACCAGCTCATTCCACTCGGGAATCAGGTTGTGCAGCGGGCAGCCGCTCGGACGCGCCTTGCCAAAGCTCGCGCCCATCTGGCAAAACGCCACGCCGCACATCATGCAGCGGCTCGCCTGGGCGCGACGTGCGTCTTCATCGAGCTCCACGTACAGCGGATCAAAATCTTGGCTGCGCTCCTCCACGGGGCGGAACTCGTGGGTCACGCGATCGATATCAAGAAAAGCACCAGGCTTACCCATGGCACTTACGCCTCCTTCTTGGTCGAAGCAGCAGAGCTGGCAGCCACGGACGCAGCGCCCGCAGCACCGCCCGCGGCATCAAAGCGAGCGACATCCGCGGCACTCGCACGACCGGTCACGATGTCAAACGCCAGCTCCTCGGCCTGCGCATGCGACTTGCCGGCAGCCTCGCCCGCGACGACAATCGCCAGCACGCGCTCGTACTCGGTCGGAATGATCTTCACAAAGCGCTTGCTCATCGTCTCAAAGCTGTAGAGCAGCTTAATGCCGCGCGGGCTCTGCGTCGCGTCCACGTGCTTCTGGATGAGCGCACGAATCTGTGCCAGCTCGTCGGCCGTCGGGGCCTTGAGCTCCACGCTCTCGTGGTTCACGCGGCATCGAGCGTGCCGTACTGGTCAAAGACGTAGGCCACGCCGCCCGTCATACCGGCGGCGAAGTTCTGCCCGACCTCGCCCAGGATGAGCGCCAGACCACCCGTCATGTACTCGCAGCCATGGTTGCCGCAGCCCTCGACCACCACGGTGCGCCGGAGTTGCGCACGCCAAAGCGCTGGCCGGCCAGGCCGTTAATGAAGCCGCGGCCGCTCGTGGCGCCAAAGAACGCAACGTTGCCCACGATGATGTTCTCGTCGAACTTGTAGGTCGCATGCGGGTTGGGGCGCACCGACACCTCGCCGCCCGAAAGGCCCTTGCCAAAGTAGTCGTTGGCGTCGCCGCACACGTTGAGCGTAATGCCACGCGGCAGGAACGCGCCAAAGCTCTGACCGGCCGAACATCGCAATCGATGGTAATGGAGCCGGCAGGCAAACCCTCGGGATGCGCCTTGGTCACCGCATTGCCCAGGATGGTGCCCACGCAACGGTTGACGTTGGCGATATCGGCGCGGAAGCGAATCGGACGCAGGTGCGCACGGGCATCGGCCGTATAGGGCACAAACAACGTGGAGTCGAGCGTCTTGTCGAGCTCGCTGTCCGCGGCCATCTGCGGCAGGAAGTGGCGACCGTCGGCACCCGGGATATGAGCGCCGAACTCGCAGGTCGCGCTCGCCAGCACGGGCGACAGATCGAGCAGATTGGCCTTGCGGTTGCCCGGGACCTCGATCTGGCGCAAGCACTCGGGATGGCCGACCATCTCATCGATGGTGCGGAAGCCAGGCTCGCCATGACCTCGCGCAGCTGCTCGGCAACAAAGAGCATAAAGTGCTCGACGTGCTCTGGCTTGCCGCGGAAGCCGCGACGCAGGCGGCAGTTTTGCGTGGCGATGCCGGCCGGCAGGTGTCCTGCTGGCAGTCGCGCTGCATGAGGCAGCCCATGGAGATGAGCGGCATGGTTGCAAAGCCAAACTCCTCGGCGCCTAGCAAGCAGGCGACGGCAACATCGGTGCCGTCCATGAGCTTGCCGTCGGCCTCGAGCACCACGCGCGAGCGCAGGCCGTTTTGCAGCAGCGTCTGCTGGGCCTCGGCAAGGCCAAGCTCCAGCGGCAGGCCCGCATGCCAGATAGAGTCGCGCGCAGCGGCGCCGAGCCGCCATTGTGACCGCTGATCAAGATCTTGTCGGCCGCGCCCTTGGCCACACCTGTGGCGATGGTGCCGACGCCGGCCTCGCTGACCAGCTTGACCGACACGCGCGCGCCGGGGTTGGCGTTCTTAAGATCGAAGATCAGCTCTGCCAGGTCCTCGATGGAGTAGATGTCGTGGTGCGGCGGCGGGGAAATCAGGGATACACCCGGTGTGGAGTGACGTGTTTTGCAATCCACGGGTAAACCTTTCCGGCCGGTAAGTGGCCGCCCTCGCCCGGTTTTGCACCCTGGGCCATCTTGATCTGGATCTCTTTTGCACTGACAAGATATCTTGATGTCACTCCGAAACGTCCTGAAGCCACCTGCTTGATGGCTGAGCATTTATTTGTATCCAGTCGCTCGATATCCTCTCCACCTTCACCGGAGTTGGATTTCCGTGAAGCATGTTCATGGCGATTGCCATGGTCTCATGAGCTTCTTTGGAATGGATCCGTAGGACATGGCTCCTGTCTTAAATCTTGTTACGATGGAATCTACGTTTCCACTTCTTCGATCGGAACGCTCTTCTTCGAATAATTAAATTCAAGCTGGCCTCTCAGGTTGATCTTTCGCCCTCTTCATCCACCATCTGTGTGTACTGTTTGAACAGATCATAACTTCCGGTTCTTGTAGACTGCTGAAGCATGTGGATCGTCTGTGGATTGTAAAGATGTTCTTCTCCACCGCTCTTATATTTATGCTTTCCGACGCTGTCCAGTGTCATATCTACAGCAAGTCCCAGCGGATCAAAGGCCTCTGTATGGAATGCAGTATAATCTTCTGCAATCTCCTCAATTCCGATTCCACCGACACGGCTGACTGTATCGGTAAAATAACGATTGATAAAGTCACTCTTCAGACCGATCGCCTCAAAGATCTTTGCTCCCTGATAAGACTGGATCGTTGAGATTCCCATCTTGGATGCGATCTTGATGATTCCATGGATCACCGCAGAGTTATAGTCATCCACCGCTGCGTAATAATCTTTGTGAAGCAGATTTGCCTCAATCAACTGACGGATGGACTCATGTGCCAGATACGGGTTGATCGCACATGCCCCATAGCCCAGCAGGGTTGCAAAATGATGGACCTCTCTCGGTTCCCCACTTCCAGGATCATGGCAACAGAGGTTCTCTTCTTTGTGCGGACCAGATGCTGCTGCAAT
>ENA-OQHP01000719-OQHP01000719.1-human-gut-metagenome-genome-assembly--contig:-NODE-719-length-10482-cov-1.603766_pt1 | contig 10482 bp, 7 predicted proteins | sample MGYA00242563_ERZ504717 | MGnify/ENA primary metagenome ERZ504717 (study PRJEB26092, sample SAMD00036212) | human gut metagenome | host: Homo sapiens | study: EMG produced TPA metagenomics assembly of...
TAATAGTAAATCAGGAAAGACTATTGTAAATGTGAAAGGAAAGGGAGAGGGTAGTCAGTTTGTAGCTCTGTCCTATGGTGATAATATGGTGCTGTCAGGAGAAGAATGTGTGGTGAATGTAATTGGGCAGGATGAAGCTGAGAACAGTTCTGAACCTGTAGAGTTCAATATAACACCAAAGGCTGTGGTTAAATTGGATCGCAGCGAATGGACTTTCCCTGGATATGTAGATAATTCAAATGCTCCTACCATCGGATATAGTTCTCAGGAGACAATTGGTGAAGGAGGAGGTGTATCACCTCATGGACGTGTTATTGCAATGTTAGATGGTGATTTATCAACTTCTGGCATGCCTCATGGAAAACTACTTATAAATATCCACATTGGTTTATTGTAGATATGGGGAAAGATATTACGGTAAGTAGTGTAGAAATTACCAGAAGACAGGGTAATAACAAAGGACAGATAGGACAGCATTTTTATACTTGCGCTTCGGCTGATGCTACAGATCCTTCAAATCCAGATAATTGGAATTGGACTGATCAGGGAAGTTATTCATTCGATATTAATTCGGATGCTCCTCAGACTTTCCGTTTGTCACAGAACCCTGTATGTCGATATATTAAAGTTTATTTGGAGAAGAACATAAAGGGGCAGGAGATCAAGCTATGGTTTCTGAATTTAATGTATATGGTGCAGAATAATATAAAGTTAAGTGTTACATTATGAGAAAAAGAAAAATATATTTGTCACAGCATTCTGTTTATCGTTATTGGTCTCTGTTCCAGAAACGATGTTAGCTGTAGAAAGTGTACAGACCGTGTTACAGCAAGGCAGAACAATTAGTGGAAAGGTGACTGACCAGAATGGAGAACCTATTATTGGGGCAAACGTTGTTGTAAAAGGGACCTCAAATGGAGTAATCACTGATGTAGATGGTAATTTTGAATTGCGAAATGCCTCAGGAAAATTGGTCGTTTCTTATATTGGTTACCAAACTCAGGAAGTTTCCATTTCAGGGAAAAGTAATTTGTTAATACGGTTGTCTGAGGACTCTGAAGTATTGGATGAAGTTGTGGTAACAGGATATGGAGTACAAAAAAAGGCTTCTCTTACAAGTGCTATTTCTCAAATTAAGGGAGAAGAGGCTTTCAAGAACAAAGGTATTGCGAATGCCACAGTAGCCTTGCAAGGTGAGATTCCGGGACTGACCATCACGCGTTCTTCTACGTCCGGGTAGTGAAGGGGCCGCCATGAAGATTCGTGGAGATATTTCGGTGAACGGAAATTCTTCTCCGTTGATTATTATTGACGGAATCTCCGGTTCGTTGGATGAACTGAATGCGATGGATGCCAGTGATATTGAGAATATCTCTGTATTGAAGGATGCGTCGGCGGCCATTTATGGAGCCCGCTCAGCTTCCGGTGTGGTATTGGTTACGACCAAAAGGAAAGAAAGGAAAAGCGCAGATTACATATAACGGTTCTATCAGTCGCACCATTGATGGTATCCAGCCGCCTATTACGACCAATGCGGAATGGCTTGATATGTTCTTTGAAGCGCAGTATAACGATGCGGCGGCTACTCGTCCCAATCTGACTGATCCTAGAGATATTTACCAGAATATGGATTGGTGGATATTCAATTCATTTGGAGGGCCTACTTTAGATACTTCAGACATCGATCCTGAAACGGGAGCTCCCACTATATATAAAGGATATAAGTTGTTTAATGCGCTCCGTTCAGGAAAGGTGTTGACATTGCAAAACGGGGATAAAGTGGAACGCTGGAATCCGAATACATATATGCAGGACTATCTGTACGGACAGGCCACTTCCCATAAACATAACATCAGCATTTCGGGGCTGATGACAAGTTCAGCTACCGGGCCTCTTTGGGCTATGCGGAGAACAATTCTCAGTTGAAGGTGGCCGAAGATGGGGAGAAGAAATACAGTGCCCGCTTGAATGCCGATTATCAGGCATTGGACTTCCTGAAGTTTGAAACCAATATGGCGTATGAAAAGCGGGATATTGTCAATCCGTCGACCGATGTGGGGGCAGGTTATTTTGACCCATGGTTTTGGCCAATCTGGAATGAGAACGGAGACGTATATGATACGTTCAGTGGAAGCCGTAACCCAGTGGGAGGCTTGACGCAGGGAGGACAGAATAAGAATTCCTTAACTACTTCCGAGGGGACTCAAGGCTACGCTGGATTTTCCAAATGGGGACTGGAAGGGCTTACCTTGTCGGGTACCGGAAACTACAAACTGGTGCGGCGTGATCAGCAGAAAGTGTATAATAAGGTACAGTATTATGATTGGGTAGGTACGGAAACCGGGAATAAGCAAGGACCGGGTTCACTGGAAGAAATCATGGAGAAATGGGAAAACATCACGCTGGGGGGCTTTATTAATTATGACAGAATATTCAAGGAAAAACACAGTGTGTCTGCTATGTTGGGTATGACGGCAGAGCAGGAAACCTCCAAGAAGTAGGTGCCAAGCGTAATCAGGGGCCAATGTATCCGGGGTCGGATTTGACAGACTTGGATGTGTGGGTAAGTGGAGACAACAACGGCGCTTATGGAGGCAGAGTTCATGGGGATTTGTATCTTACTTGGGAAGAGTGAATTACGTATACGACGACAAATATTCTATTGAATTGTTAGGACGTCGTGACGGTTCCTCCAAATTGTCCAAGGAACAGCGCTGGAAGAACTTTTATTCAGTGTCTGGGTTCTGGAGAATCTCTTCCGAAGAGTTTATGAAAGATTTTACCTGGTTGAGCGATTTGAAAGTGCGCTATAACTATGGTAAGACCGGTAGCGTAACAGGTATCGACAACTATGAACGCTATGCGTTGATAAAAACCGGGGGAACTATTTTCGGTGTGAACCCAACATCGCATACTTCTTTGTGGATAGATGGTATTCGTTCAGACCAACGTACTTGGGAAACGATTAATAGTCATGATGTGGGAGTAGATTTCGCTTTCTTGAATAATCGTTTGCGTGGTTCATTTGATTATTTTATCAAAAGAAACAATGGCATGTTTATCAACGTGGAATATCCTTCTATTCTGGGGGCTGGTGCACCTAAAACAAATAATGGTAAATTTGAGGCTAAAGGTTGGGAAATAGCTTTAAACTGGAATGATAAGATAGGTCAGGTTACTTATAATCTAGGAGCTTCACTTTCCGATGCATGGTCTAAAGTGCTAGAACTGGAAAATAATGAAAATGTGCCTAATCCGGGTAAAAACTCTAACCGTTTGATTGGAAAGCCAAGAGATGCGCTGTATGTATACCAACTGATGGAATTTTCCAAACTCAAGAGGAAGTAGATGCTTATTATGAAATGTATTATTGGAATGCATCTCATACAGGTCCGAAACCTAATAATATTATTCCGGCTCCTCAGGAAGCTTCTGCGGAAACCCTGCGTCCCGGAGCCAGAAAGGTGGTTGACTTGAATGGAGACGGATCCATTACTACAGCTGACCTTTACTATGCCGGAGACATGGCTCCTCGTTTGACTTTTGGTATTAAGGCTGGTCTGGAGTGGAAAGGCATTGATGTGGCCGCATTTTTCCAGGGAGTAGGGAAGCAGACAATTTTGAGAAGTGGTTATCTGGCCGCTCCGTGGACGACTAATTATGTATTGCAGAATAGTACGTTCATGGGCAAGATGTGGACACCTGAAAATCCGGATGCGGAATATACCATCGCTTCACGTAACCAGAATTTTAATAAATGGAACTATAATGAAAAAGATGTGCAGGTTCAGAATAACCGCTACATTCGTTTGAAGTCTTTGGTGATAGGTTATACCATACCTAAAAAATGGACAGCTAAAGCTGGAATTAGTAACCTCCGTGTCTATTTTTCAGGAGATGATTTATGGGAGTGGACAAAAGTAAAAGATGGATATGACCCAGAATATGGAGAAAACTCTAATAATACGTTTCCTTTCAGTCGTTTGCTGACTTTTGGTGTAGATGTAACTTTTTAATTATAAAATAAGAATATCAATATGAAAACAATATTTAGAATATCTCTGATTGTTTCGGCATTGGCTTTACCATTGTGTTCTTGTAGTGATTTCTTGGAGAAAGAACCACTCTCACAGGGGACAGAGGCTATTGTATTTAAGACTCCGGAACATTTTGAACAAGCTGCTAATGCTTTATATAATATGAATGGATGGAGGAACTTGGATGGAAAAGGCTTTGAAGGAAGTGCAGTGGACCAGAATACTGATATCAACGGACTAACCAGCAATGGTGGTGGAGTTGTGCAGGAAAGTGATTGGCATTGGGATAAACCTTATTCTCATATTCGTACTTGTAACATATTATTAGCTAAAGCAAATGAATATGATGGTAATCAGGAAGATATTGCTCAGTCTGTAGGTACTGCTTATTTCTTTCGTGCATGGCAACATTTTTATTTGTTGCAATATTTTGGTGGAATTCCTATTGTTGATCATGTACTGGATGTGAGTGATCCGGTTTTGTTTGGTGTCCGTAACAGCCGTTATGAAGTTATTGATTTTATTGCATCAGATTTGCGGTTAGCTATTCCTTTGCTCCCAAAAGAAAAAGATATTCCAGAAAGTGATAAAGGCAAGGTTAGTAAAGAAGCGGCGAAAGCATTCTTGGCTCGTGTATTGCTTTATGAAGGAACTTGGGAGAAATATGTACCATCAATAAATTATGATTTGGATGGAGATGGAAAAATGATGGAGCAGGTTCTGTAAAGCCGGACAATTATCCTTCAATAACAGATATGCTTACAGAAGCAAAACAGATGGCAAAGGAAGTTATTGAGGAAGCACAGACAGGAACTTTTGCATTATGGGAAGAGTGTGATACCTTAAGTTACTATTATTTATTTAATATAGATGATAAAGGAGGCAATATATCTAATTTCAGAAATGCAGGAAAAAGCTCTAATAAAGAGTTTATTTTCTATAAGAAATATGATTATGATTTAGCTCGTGGTGGTATAAATCTGGTTCATTCGGTTCTGAGTGGATATGTGACTAATATGAGTGCACAGTTTGGGGATCTTTCCTTTGCCGTAACGGTACGTTCCTATTCGTATAAGTATACAGGTAATATGGCAGATGCACAGAATAATCCTCAGTTCTTGGGATATGAGACATTTGTAGGTGAATTCAGAAATCGTGATTATCGTTTTATTGGTTGTTGTAATTCCATTCCAGATCGTATATCATATGCGGCTCAAATCCAGGACGTGAGCGCGTGGATGCCATTTTACCTTACCCTACTCCTGTTTTCCCAAAAAATAATGAGATTTTTGACTCTACCGATCCTGTATATAGTAGTGCTTGTGCTGTATTTCATCCGACTATCAGAAACAATAGTACGATGGGAACATATAGTAGTCGTAAGTTCTTGATAGAAGGTGCTAATCGACCTGTAAATACAGAATCTGCAGATTTCCCGTTAATCCGTTTGGCTGAAGTTTATTTGATTTATGCGGAAGCTACTTGTGAACTGAATAATGGAGAGATTTCGGATGAGGACTTGAATTTTTCCATCAATCATACTCGTGCCCGTGCAGGAGTGGATCCGCTGACGAATGCTTTGATAGCCAATGTGTGGGATGCAGGTTATTGGGATCATGCACAGGGAAAGACCGTTTGTAAGAAGATGAACATGCTGGATGAAATCCGTCGTGAACGTGCATGTGAACTTTTTGGGGAAGGTTTCCGTATGGATGATTTGAAACGTTGGGGAATCGCACATATTAATCTGACAGGTCAGAAACTTGGTCGCCATGTACTTGGAACTGCATATGAGACAGAGAAGGCAAATGATGCTTCTTATTTTGGAGAGCCTTGTTATTATCCGGAAAAGTATCCGTTATTATATGGAGTATATGAAGGAACGGGCAAGACAGATCCTGACTATGGACGTTCTATTGCAACTTGGCTGGGAATCTCCATTTTTCTCAGAAGGATTATTTGAATCCTATTCCGTTAAAGCAGATTCGTCTGAATCCTAATCTTGCGCAGAATCCAGGCTGGTAATGATGTGGAACTATTTTTAATGTAAAATGAGATTATGAAAAATATAGGATTTATCTTGATGATATGTATGATGACTCTTGTACAAGTGTCATGTGATAATGAAGAACCTGGGCAGATGTCGGTGACTTCAAACATGTTTCTTCAAATAACAAACAGGAAGGCCAAAGTTTCAAATGACGGGAAATACTATATCCTGACAGAATGTATAGATGAGACTGCTGAGGCATTCCAGGTGCGAAACGTGTTTATTGTGGATTTGGAAGAAGATGCAGAAAAAGTTGCAGCTTTGAATGCAGAATATGTACTTGTAGGTGGAGTAGGGCAGAAAACAGACTACCGTCCGGCTAACGGGGAAAACGGTGATGCCTATTATATGTTGAAAATAACAGAACTGAAATCGGCTGACTGATTTTTGTCGGATACAGTGTGGCGGCTGCTTCCTTTTGTAGGGGAAGCAGCGTTTTTGTTATATAGCAGTCGGATGTGACATTTTTGTTGAGATTTGTTACTTTCGTTTTATTAGTTTGTGTGAATTCTCCTACCTTTGCAACATTATATAAATGTATCTTTGTTAAATTGGATGACTATGAAACAATGGATAATGATGGTAGGAGGGTTTCTTTCGTGGATACCTGCTTCTCTTTTTTCTCAGACTTTATGGGTCACTTCTTTGGACAGCATTGATTTGGACAAATCTGTGGCAGACTTGAAAGATTGTTATGCGGTGGAGTTTTTATTGGAGACACCGGCGGCGGAGGAACTACCGGTGGATATTTATCTGTCGGACATCCGGAAACGAGATTTGCGGGAGTTGCAATTGGAAGAGCCTTCCATGTGCGCAAGGTTTGTCTGACCGCCCGTTCTTTGGGCAAAAAGCGGCAGGTGCTGACGGTGCCGATAAAAGCTTTTGACACACCGATGGCCTCGGAGGGGGTACTTCGCCGGATACGTTCAATCTCATTGGACGTAAAAGGTGAAAAGCAGAAAGAAGCACGTCTGTTATCGGCCCGCATATTGGAGGGTAACAGTGTGCATGCGCACGCTTCACGAGCTTCTTTGGCAGCGGAACCTGGAGAAACGGTGGTTTATCCGGTGACGGTGAAAAACCTGGAGACGCGTCCGCAGACGATTCATTTCTCGATTAAGCGGTATGGGTGGGAAGCGTTTACGGCTGAACTGTCCGACAATGAAGTGTATCTGCGACCGGGGGAGATGCATACCCTGAGACTGAAAGTAACGGTGCCGGAAGGAGTTCCGGCCGGAGGCCGTGAAACCCAGAATTTATATATACTTCCTTCTGCAAACCCGTCTGCCGCCCGGACACTTTCTTTCACAACGCTTCGCCGGATGCCCTATCCTTTCTCTCTTCATACCGCAGAAGGATGGGAGGAGGTCAGGAGGAAAGCCGAAAAGTATAAATGGGCAGCCGAGCGCAAAGATCGTTATCTGGCAGACGCAGAACGTTGGGTCGTACCGGAACTTCCTGATAGTGCAGTGAACGGAGACGGGGAACGATATCTGTTTCGTACGGAAATTGAGAATGCTTTGATGAGCAGTGCGATAGCCTGGCAACTTTCACGTGAGAAACGGTATGCTCAGAAGGTAAAAGATTTTTTATTGAAAGTGTCGGACTATAAAAAAGGATTCCCGGTGACACGGAAAGTGTGTCATCAGGCATCTGTGCAGGAGGGGGGCATGTTTCAGCATCTGGCACAGGCATATGATTTAATCGGAGATTCCGGTTTATTGACAGAGAGTGACCGGAAGCAGATAGAGTATACTTTCCGCCTGTATATTGTGCAGGAACTTCGCTATAAGCAGCCCGGCGGTGCCAATTGGGCCGTTTCGCAACTGACCGGCGCTTTTTTGTGCGTTGGTGATTCAGGATTTTGCTTTGGTGGATGAGGTTTTGTATGCTCCATCGGGATTGATAGACAAATTTCGTACTTATACCATGCCAGACGGCTGGTGGTATGAATGTACGGTAAGTTATAATCTTTGGGTGGCAAGCGAATACATTCAGGTGGCTCTGGCTCTTGAGCCTTTCGGCTATTCTTTGCTGGCTGAAAAGTTTCCGGTGGACTATAACTTGACACCGGAATACGACAAGACATGGGAAATGAGCGGGAAGACCGTCGGCTTTTGCATCATGGACACAGCTTCCGTATTCAGGGAGGCATTCATCAGCCTTACGTGACCATCAAGATGATGGTGGATGCCTTGCTTCCGTTCCTGGATTACCGCGGGTGGATGTTCGGGGTGAATGACGCCACAGAGCGGGAAGTAGGAGGGGGAAGTTTTGAACTGGCCTACTATGCGTTCAGAGATTCCCGGTATGCGGAGTTTATTCGTCGCACTCCTCAGCGGAGCGATTTGATTTATGGCGTGCCGGACTTGCCGGAAGGAAATCAGGAGACTGTGAAGGGAGCCTATGCCGATAATGCCGGAGTGTTGATGTTGAGGTCGGGACAGAAAGAGCCCCGGGAACGGATTCAGGCGGTGCTGAGATATGGCACGCACGGTGGTTATCACGGACATTTTGACCATACGGGCTTGCTCTCATTGATGCGGTATGGGCGCAGCTTTTATAATCCGGAAATGGTGTGGTATAGTTATGCCCCTTATATGTATAATTTTTATGTGCAGACAAGCCTCTCGAAAAATATGGTGATAGTGGATTTGAAGCAGCAGGAAGCGGAAGAAAGTCACCGTTGTTTTTTTCATACGGGAGAAATGTTTCAGGCGGGAGGCGTTGAGACGGAGGCCGCATGGAGTTATCCGGCTTATGGAGGATTGCGTAGCAGCATGAAAGGTCCCCGGTCGTTCAAGGAAAAGACAGAGCGTGAAGCCCGTTACTTCCCGGATGCGAAGAATCCTCCAGCCTTTGGTGTGTTGAGCGGATTTACCGAACCGATATTCCAGCGTCGTTTGATGCTGGTGACCGATGAGTATGTGGTACTGGCGGATTATGACAAAAGTGTGGACAGTGTTCCTCACCGCTTTGATTTGTTGTTTCAGATAAAAGGCTTGAGAGGGATTGCCGCTAAAGGTAAAAAAGAGAAAGGGCATACCGCCTGGTTGAGTACCGATTCGTTGAGTGCCGCTCCTTGGTGACGGATGTGAATCATTATCAGGTAGAAGGTACGATGAAAGCTTCCTTTCTGACCCGCTTTGGAAAAGACGCAGACAATCGGGGAACACGAATCTTCGGCGAACCGGGTGATTTGTATCTGGATATATATAATGCCTATCCCTGTTATTCGCGCCGCATATTTGAAGGCCGTGCGCCGGAAGAGCATGGCACCCAGCGTATGCTTACTTATCAGGTGAGAGGAGATGGAAAGACATTAGCGGAAGGAAAGTTCGGTTCCTGGATTTTAGGCGACGGAAAGGTGGATGTGGATATTGCGGGAGTCAGGAATTTAACTTTGTCCACTTCGATTAAAAGCCGCTCCAAGGGTGTTTATACTTTGTTTTGGGGAGAGGCCGTGCTTTTGTTGGAGGACGGAAGGGAAATTCCGCTTTCCCGGCTTGCCTGCCGGAAAGAAAACGTAATGGAAAATTCTTTTGGCTGCGGCAAGGATTACCTTGGAGGACGTATCAATATAAACGGTGAAAACTATGCGTGGGGACTTCCTGCAGACCCTCTGCATACAGATGCGGAAGCGGCTTACACGTTTGATCTTACCGGACTGCATGCGGTTCGTTTACGGACTGTGGTCGGTGGAGACTATCCGTTAGGTGATGAGACAGAAAGAAGGAAAACATTGGGAGTGACTGCTTATGGTCCGTCCGCTCGTTTTTTGACCGTGGTGGAACCTTATGAGTCGGAGGGTAAAATAGCATCTGTAGAGGCGACTTCTGCGGATTCCTTGATAGTCCGTTTAAAAGATGGCAGGGAACATCGGTTCTTTTTCTCCGGAATGGATGCGGAGAAAGACAAATTATCTGTGATTATGCAGGAATGGGTAAACGGGAAATTGGTGAAGAAAGAAAAGGCTAAATAAGGATGTTACGACTCTCCCATTTAAAACCACTCCTCCCTGAAAGAACTGAGATTTAAATAAAAGAGGCGTGGGAGGGTACGATGCGGCGTACAATTTTTGTTTCGGTGTACACTCTCGCGCATTTCGGCGTGTCGGAGAAAACTCTTCGGCGTGCGGAAAAAAGATCTTAGGTGGTATTGGGGAACCGTCAGCATTCTGATATCGAACGTCTCAGGGGAGCACTTTGACGTTTACGTTAAAACGCAAAGGCGTTTTGGAGCATGTGTGACAAGTCTTTTTGCGGCAGAACCGGCGGCTTGAAGGCAACGGAACGGCCAGGTGGTAAAATCGTTGTCAAAGCGGACGATTTAACCACCTGGCGTTTCTTCTTTTTCTATATAGAGAAAATTTTTTTCGTCCTTCACTTCACTTTT
>ENA-OQHP01000720-OQHP01000720.1-human-gut-metagenome-genome-assembly--contig:-NODE-720-length-10478-cov-1.449232_pt1 | contig 10478 bp, 15 predicted proteins | sample MGYA00242563_ERZ504717 | MGnify/ENA primary metagenome ERZ504717 (study PRJEB26092, sample SAMD00036212) | human gut metagenome | host: Homo sapiens | study: EMG produced TPA metagenomics assembly of...
CCCTTGCCGCGCGGCTTGAAACCCTTGCCGCCGCGGTTGCCCGGTCGGCGATCGCCATACCCCTTATGGCCGCCGCCGTAAGACTTGCCGGAACGCTCGTTACCTTCTGCCATTACTTGTTTTCCTTAATTCGTTGTTGATTAACGGTTTTCCACGGCGCCGAGCGCTTCTTGCCACGACGGATAAGCGCGAAGCGGCCTGCCAGGAAGTCGGCTTCGGCCAGCACCTGCTCCTCATCCTCGATACGGTTGTTGTTGAGATACACGCCACCGGACTTGATGGCGCGGCGTGCCTCGGAAGCGGACTTGAACAGTCCGGCAGCCTGGGCGGCGTCGATTACGCGATCGCCGGGCTTGGAGACGGGGAAGACGTGCTCGCCGTTCTCGTCGACCACCTTGAAACCGTCGAGCACGGATTCCAGCGTTTCCTCGTCGATGTCTTCGAGGTTGCCACCGCGGCCGAACGAGCGCACCGGAAGCATCGATGGCAGCTGGGTAGCGGCCTCGCCATGCACGAAGCTGGTGACCTCCCATGCGAGGGTGCGCTGCGCCTCACGCGCGCCCGGATTGGTCTTGCTTTCCTCGATAAGCCGTTCGATTTCGGCCTTTGGCAGGAAGGTGAACGCCTTGAGCAGGTTCTCCATCTCGCTGTCGGGACGGTTGAACCAGACTGGTAGAACTTGTAGGGCTGAGCATCGTGCCATCCAACCAGACGGCGTTGCTTCGGACTTGCCGAACTTCTTGCCCTGCGCGTCGGTGATGATCGGCTGGTGAACACGTTCACGTCCACGCCGCGCACCTTGTGGATCAGATCCAGACCGGAGGTGAGGTTGCCCCACTGGTCGGAGCCGCCGATCTCCAGCACGCAATGGTACTCGTCGAACAGGTGCAGGAAGTCGTTGCCCTGAAGCACTTGGTAGCTGAACTCGGTGAAGGAGATGCCTTCCTCGGAGTTGAGGCGACGGGCACGGTGTCCTTGGCGAGCATGGTGCCCATACGGAAATTCTTGCCGACGTCACGCAGGAAGTCGATGACGTTCATCGAAGCAGTCCAATCGTAGTTGGACACGAAACGCACCGGATTGCTGCCTTCGGTCTCGAGGATGCCGCCGATCTGCTTCTTCAGACGATCGGCCAGCCGGCCACGACGTCCTTCGGGTTGAGCGTGCGTTTCGCCCGACTGGCGCGGATCTCCGATCAGCCGGTGGCGCCGCCGACCAACGCGATCGGATGGTGTCCTGCGGCCTGCAGGTGGCGCATGTTGATGAGCTGAACGAGGTTGCCGATGTGCAGGGAGGCGGCGGTCGGATCGAAGCCGCAATAATAGGTGATGGGCTCTCCGTTCAACGCTTCGGCGAGTCGATCCCTGTCAGTGGACTGGGAAATCAACCCGCGCCATTCCAGTTCATCGAGGACGGAATCGAAACCGGCCTCCTTGAAATCGATGACGTGAGCCATAACTGTGCTTTCTCCCTATCGAATTGTGGACATTACCGCGTTTTACGCACCCTACAGTTTCGCAGAAGACGCAGACAGCCGCGTGTGCCGTTTTCCATGTTTTTATCAAAGCGATCACGGAACATGCCGGTTAAAATCGAAAACGGAATCTCATTGACGAGAAGAAGGGAGGCCTGCATGGATCGCAAAGGCATGAAGGCCAATGCAAGGAAAGCCTATAAGAGACACTATTGGATGATAGTCGTCATCTGCCTGTTCGCTTCGGTGTTCGGTGTCGCCTACAGTTCGTCGACATGGTCGGTGAACGCCAGTTCCCCGTCCGCAACCGTGCAGGAGGATGGCACAGCGCAATCCGACAACGTGTCGAAAGTGTTGGAGAACCTGCTTGTCGGCGATGAAAGCCAGGCACGCAGGCAAGTGGAGCACAATCAGGAGCAGATCGTGCAAAACGACACCAATGCCATGATGGGGCGTAAACGCGGCGTGTTCGCGTCTCTGCTCAACTCGTTCTCATCGGGTTCGGTCATTCTGTCGATGGCCGATGCGGCCAATTCCATCGTGCATAATGACGGCGTCGCAGTGGCCGTACCAATCGTCGTATCCCTGGCCGTTTACCTTTTCGTATGGCTGTTCGTCCAGCAGACATACCGGGTGGTCATGATGCGCATGCTGCTTGAGGGGCGGACCTACGACAAACTTCCCGTGAGCCGTTTCCTCTACCCGATCACCACGCGCAAATGGTTGTCGATGGCGAAGGTGATGCTGCTCGAGAACGTGTTCCTGTTCCTGTGGACGTTCACCATCATCGGCGCGTTCATCAAACCGTATTCCTACCGTATGGTGCCCTACATCGTCGCCGAAAATCCGAATATCGGGGCACGGGAGGCCATCAGCCTGTCCAGGCGCATGATGAAGGGTCACAAGTGGGAGTGTTTCGTGGCCGACCTGTCGTTCCTTGGCTGGTGGCTGCTCAATCTGTTCACGCTCGGCTTGAGCGGCATCTTCTATTCCAACGGCTATAACGCGGCGTTTTTCGTCGAATATTACGTGCATGTGCGCGGATTGTCCAAGGATTCGGGATTGGAGGGAAGCGAGCTGCTCAGCGACGAATACCTGTACAGCAAGGCCTCCGCTGAGACATTGCATGCCGCGTATGGTGATGTTGCCGAAACGGTGGAGCAGTTGTCCAGCAATCTTGTTCCAGTGGACAAGCCAAACGGTTTCGTCGGGTTCCTGTCCGAATGGTTGGGCGTGCGTATCCTGCATGCGGCGGTCGGTGACCAAGTATGAGGAGTATCGCGAGCAACTGCACCAGATCGATACCGGCAGGGAGATTCTGGACGGCGCTATCTATCCTGGTCGTCTGGCTCCGGCGCCGATGGCGTTCCGGTTCCGCGAATCCCGCACCGTCAGCTCCGATCGCAGCTATTCGTTGGTCAATCTGGTCATGATGTTCTTCATCTTCTGTTTCGTGGGATGGGTATGGGAGGTGAGCCTCGCTTCATTTCCGAAGGAACGTTCGTGAATCGTGGCACGCTGCATGGGCCATGGCTGCCGATCTATGGCACCGGCGGAGTGATTATCCTTATTCTGCTGAAGAAGTTGAGGAAGAAGCCCTTGTTCGAGTTCCTGGCCGCCATGGTCTTGTGTGGCGGGTTGGAGTACTTCTCGTCCTGGTATCTGGAGAAGACCCACGGAGGACAACGCTGGTGGGATTACACCGGTTATTTTCTCAATCTCAATGGTCGTATCTGTGCCGAGGGTCTGCTGACGTTTGGTTTGGGCGGTTTGGCGATTGTGTATCTGCTGGCTCCTGCATTGGACAACTTGCTGAGTCGTATCGATACAAGAAAGCTCACCGTTGTGGCCGTCGTGCTTCTGGCGTTCTACTGTGTGGACCAGGCGTATTCGGCGCAGCATCCGAACATTGGTGCCGGCATCACCGATTACAAGGGGTCGGCCACATCGCAAGTGTCGTAGCCCTATCCGATGTGATGCATAAAGGGATTTTGCCCGTCAGCGTGCGCAACGCAGGTTGGCGGGGCAAATCGTTTTTGGACACATGCTATACGACACGTGTGGCCGGTGGAAACTTACTTTCGGCGCAGCATCTCACGCACGGTTTCCATGATCTTGCTGTATTTGGTGGAGTCCGTGGAACGCATGCGTGGGAAGGAGCGGATCATACGACGTTGCTGCCAATTCAACGCGGAAGAGACAAGCTGACGCATATTGGCGACACGTTCCTGCGACGATTCCGACAAATCATGCATCTTTTCCCGGAACTCCTCTTTGCCCCACTGCCAGGAGTCTCCGGCCTTCTCCGCACGATCCTGCACCGCTTCGCTGAATTTGGCGAGACGCTCGGACAGGCCGACGATGCCCACCACGGTGACGATGGTGTCGATGATAACGACGATGGCGGCGACCGCGCATATCACGTGCACGGCAAGCAGCGGAATCATGGCGGTGAGCCGTTCGACCTGCGGCTGGACCACATCGATGATCAATACTCCGCCGAATCCGAATACGATTGCGCCGAGCAGACAGATGCGGCCTTGGATGTTGAATCGGTAATGGCTGTAATCCCACCATCTGGCGTGGAACAGCTTTTCCATGCCCCAAGAGGTGATGTACTCGAGTATGCTCGCGCCAAATGAGGAGATAAGGAAAATCTCGATGGGATTCGTGAAGTCATGCAACAGCACGATCGCAAGCACCGCGCCGCATCCGTAAATTGGGCACAACGGCCCGTTAAGGAAACCACGGTTGACCCATCGACGTTCCGAAACGGACACGAGAACCGACTCGTACACCCATCCGATAAAGGCGTACAACAGGAACCAAAGGAACAAATATTCGAGTGTGAGCGCCACAGCCATCAGCTCCTGTCCATCGGTTGTCCGGATGCGGGTTTGTCGAAACGATCGAAAGAGAGCGTTTCCTTCGTGGCGCTGATTTTGTCGGCCGCGGTGACAAGGTATCCTTCGATGTACTTCGGCGGATAGGGAGTCAATGGGAACATGTGATGTTCGATGCTGTCCCGTTCGATCTGGTTGAGTTTGAAATCCCGTATGGCGTTGCGCATGGCCGTTTCACCATGTGTGAATCCGTGTAGCGATGGTGCCGTTGTCCCAGTCATGCCAATCGTAAAGGAAGTAATCATGGAGCAAAGCGGCGCGAATCAACGAATGTAGATCAACCCTATTCCACAGGTGCAGTCTGTCTGCCAGCCAGACGGACAGACAAGCCACACGAATGGAATGGGCGAATGTGGTGACCACGCCATGCTGGTAGCAGACCCTTTCGATGGCCATGTGGTCATGTTCCAGAATCTCCCGGCCGTGCGCGTAGACCAGCCGTCGTATCTGCGTGCGCGTCAACAGCACCGCTTTTTGCTCCTTGCTTGATAGGGATTACTTGAGCAGGGATTCGGGCGACTTGTATGCGGAACCGTCAGACACGGAGTTGGCGAAAGCGCGTAGCTGCTCGATGGTGGTCTTGGCGGAAACGATCTGTTCGCGCACGCGCAGCGGGGAGGTGCCTCCCTTGCCGTTGCGGGCGGAGACGGAGCCTTCGGTGGACAGCACTTCACGCACCTTCGGGGCCTTGTCCGCCGGCAGGAAGTCCTTGAACACGTTGATGAAGTCCTCGTCGGTCAAATCCCACAGCTCCTGGCCACGGTCTTCGGCAATCTTGACGCAGGCGCCGGAAAGCTCGTGCGCGTGACGGAACGGCACACCGTTCTTGACGAGCCATTCGGCGATGTCGGTGGCAAGGGCGAAACCGGTCGGGGCTTCGGCTTCGAGGCGTTCCTTGTCGAAGACCATGGTGGCGACCATGCCGGTGAACGCCGGCAGCAGCACTTCAAGCGTGTCCACTTGGTCGAATACGGCTTCCTTGTCTTCCTGCAGGTCGCGCGCATAGGCTGTCGGCAGGCCTTTCAAGGTGGCGAGCAGGCCAGTCAGGTCGCCGATGAGTCGTCCGGACTTGCCGCGAGTGAGTTCGGGCGATGTCCGGATTCTTCTTCTGGCGGCATGATGGACGAGCCGGTGGAGTAGGCGTCATCAAGACGCACGAACGCGAATTCCTGGGTGTTCCAGATGATGATCTCTTCGGACAGGCGGCTCAGATCGACACCGGTCATGGCGGCGATGAAGGCGAATTCGGCGACCAGATCACGGCTGGCGGTGCCGTCGATGGAGTTGGCGGTCACCTTGGAGAAGCCCAGCTCACGGGCCACAGCCACCGGTTCGAGTCCAAGGGTGTTGCCGGCGAGGGCACCGGAGCCGTACGGGCTGGCGTCGATGCGCTTATCCCAATCGGCGAGACGTTCCACGTCACGCAGCAGCGGCCACACGTGGGTCATGAGCTGGTGGGCAAGCAGAACCGGTTGGGCGTGCTGCATATGCGTACGTCCCGGCATGACGGTGCGACCGGCTTTTTCGGACTGCTCGATCAGTGTTGCGGCGAGACCGAGCAGCATTTTGGCGATGATGCGGCTGTGGCGGCGCAGCCACATGCGGATGAGCGCGGCGATTTGATCGTTGCGGGAACGGCCGGCGCGGAGCTTGCCGCCGAGTTCGTCACCAGCGATCTGGAGTAGACCGCGTTCGAGTGCAGTGGGCCTCGTCCTCGTCATCCTCGATCGGAGCGAACGCTCCGGAATCCACGCGGCGCTGCAGCTCGTCAAGGGCGTCTTCCATGCGCTGCAGCTCATCGGCGGTCAGCAGTCCGGCGGCGGCCCAATGCACGGGCATGGGCACGCGAACCGGCGATATCGTCATCGGCGAGTCGCCAGTCGAATTGGGTGGACTTGCTCAGCCGTGCGAGTTCCGGCGACGGACCAGACTTGAAACGGCCGCCCCACAGGCAAGATGCTCACCATTAGTAGTGCTCTCGGTCATTGTTTTTCCAAATCTCCTTGCAGATATGACTGAGGGAGAGCTTACCAGTCAGGATGGTCCCGACCGGTACGCTCTCCCCATTATCAAGACGATTCACAACGTGAATCCGGATGATGCTTACTCGACGCTGTTCTCCGGAACCTCGATGCCGTTGCCGAACTTGACGTCGCGGGCTGCGGCCACGCGGCTCGGCAGACCATAGATGTCGATGAAGCCGTTGGAGGACTTCTGGTCGAAGCTGTCGCCGGAATCGTAGGTGGCCAGGTTGTAGTCGTACAGCGAGCTGTCGGAGCGACGGCCGGTCACGACGGCGCGGCCACCGTGCAGAACCATGCGAATCTCGCCGGAGACGTACTTCTGGGTGTCTTCGATGAAGGCGTTCAGGGACTGAGTGGCCGGGGAGAACCACTGCGCATCGTAGACCAGTTCCGCCCAACGCTTGTCGATGTCGCGCTTGATGCGGTGCTGCTCGCGTTCGAGGCAGCAGTTCTCGAGCTCCTGGTGGGCTGTGATCAGCGCCACGGCACCCGGAGCCTCGTACAGCTCGCGGGACTTGATGCCGACCAGACGATCCTCAATCAAATCGATACGGCCGATGCCCTGCGCGCCTGCACGACGGTTCATCTCTTCGATGGCCTGCAGCGGAGTGACGTCATGACCGTCGATCTTAACCGGGACGCCCTGCTTGAATTCGATGACGACCTCATCCTCGACCGGTGGGAACGCCGGATCGTCGGTGTAGGAATAGCAATCCTTGGTCGGACCGTTCCACGGATCCTCGAGGAAACCGGTCTCGATGGCACGGCCCCACACGTTCTGGTCGATGGAGAACGGGCTCTTCTCGGTCTGCACGATCGGCAGCTTGTGTTCCTTGGCGAAGGCGATCTCGACGTCGCGGGTCAGGGACAGGTCGCGAATCGGGCTGATGGCCTTCAGCGTCGGGTCGATGGAGGCGATGGAGACCTCGAAACGAACCTGGTCGTTGCCCTTGCCGGTGCAGCCGTGGGAAATGGTGTCAGCGCCGAACTGGTGGGCGGCACGGACGAGATGCTTGGAAATCAGCGGACGGGAGATGGCGGAGACCAGCGGGTACACGCCTTCGTACATGGCGTTGGCCTTCAGGGCCTTCATGCAGTATTCGTTGGCGAATTCATCACGGGCATCGACCACGTAGGCTTCGACCGCACCGCATGCCAGCGCGCGCTGCTTGATGGTTTCGAGGCTTTCGCCGCCCTGGCCGACGTCGAGGGACACGGCCACAACATCCTTGCCGGTGCGTTCCTTCAGATACGAAATGGCGACGGAGGTGTCAAGACCACCGGAGTACGCCAGGACGAGACGATTCTGATCGCTCATGGTTTCCCTTTCTAACATCCAACGTTATTCATCAGTATATGCACAGCTCTGTATATTTATGCATATTTGGTGCGTCGTGTCCACTATATGGCTATTCACGCTTTGGAAGCGACATCAAGCAGCCATTGCGCACGCCGTTTGGCGACATCATCCTCGGAGCAGATAACCATGACCGTGTCATCTCCGGCGATGGTGCCAAGCACGCCTTCGATGGGCTGCTTATCGATGACGCTGGCCACATATTGCGCGGCGCCGGATGGCGTGTGCACGACCACGAGATTACGTGCCGCGGCCACGGATGTGACCAGTCCGGACAGTACCCGGCTAATCTGCTGCTCGGTTTTGGCGTCCGGGTTAGAAACCGGATGTTCATCAATGTTCTGTTTGCCGACGGCGTAGGCCACGGTTCCGTCGGCAAGACGGGTCTTCGTGGCGTGAATCTCATCGAGATCACGGCTCAGCGTGCTGCGTCACCTCGATGCCCTGGTCGGCGAGAATCTGCGACAGTTGCGATTGCGAGGTGACGATGCGCGTCAGCAGCGCCTGCTCAATGGCGCTCAGTCGAGCGGTTCGTGTGGCAGGACGCTGCAACGCGGGAGTGTGGTCAGTCATCAGACCAGCAGGCTTTCATCGCCACGGGCCTTGCCGGCCAACCAGGTCAGCAACGCCTTCTGGGCGTGCAGACGGTTGCCTGCCTCATCCCAAACCACGGACTGAGGACCATCGATAACCTCGGCGGTGACCTCCTTGCCGCGATATGCAGGCAGGCAGTGCTGGAAGATGGCGTCGTCCTTGGCCTTGGCCATGAGTTCGGCGTCACCTGATAATCCCAGAACGGCTTGGAACGGACAGCGTATTCCGCTTCCTCGCCCATGGAGACCCACGTGTCGGTGAAGACGCAATCGGCTCCGGCAACAGCCTCATTCGGATCAGTAGTGACGAGGATGGAGCCGCCGGTTTCAGAGGCAATCGCTTCGGCATCGGCAACGATCTGCGGATCCGGCAGGTATCCGTACGGTCCTGCCACACGCACGTTCATGCCCGCCACAGCGCCGCCGAGCAGGTAGGAGTTGGACATGTTGTTGGCCGCGTCGCCAAGATAGGCGATGGTCTGGTTCTTGAGGTTGTCTACACCGCCGCGATGTTCCGAGATGGTCTGGAAGTCAGCAAGAATCTGGCACGGATGGAATTCGTCGGTCAGTGCGTTCACCACCGGATGGGTGGAGTACTTGGCCATTTCCTCAACACGGTCCTGACCAAAGGTGCGCCACACCACGCCGTAGGCCATACGGTCAAGCACGCGAGCCGTGTCGGCCACCGGTTCGCCACGGCCCAGCTGGGAGCCGGACTTGTCAATGACCAGCGGATAGCCACCGAGTTCGGCCACGCCAATGGAGAAGCTGGAGCGGGTACGGGTACTGGGCTTGTCGAAAATCACGGCGATGCTGCGGGCCAGCGAACGGCTGGTGATAGAAACGGTTCTTGTGGAACTTGATGGCCAGTTCCAGCACCTGCTTCTGTTCTTCGTGGTTCAGATCGTCATCGCGCAGCATATGGCGCAGTTCAGGGGTTGCCATTGGTATAGAGGCTCCTTTCAAATTCTTCGGGTTCGTCCGAGATCAGTCGTTAGGCAGGTCGGACGGAATCTTGGCGAGGATGGACACCGCTTGATCGACGTCCTGAGCAGTGATGACCAGCGGCGGGGCGAGACGCAACGCATTCGGAGCCACCGCATTGACGATGAGACCGTGTTCCAAAGCCCAGTTCATGGCCGCATGCGAGCAGGGGTGGGCAAGTTCGATGGCGTCGAGCAGGCCACGGCCACGCACGGAGACGAACAGCGGATTACCGCAGGAGCGATACCGTCGCGCAGCTGCTTGCCGCGTTCTTCGGCGTTGTCCACGAGGTTGTCCTCTTCGATGACTCCCAGCGTTGCCAATGCCGCCGAAGCGCCCAAATGGATTGCCTGCGAAAGTGGAGCCGTGGGAACCGGGGTGAACAGCGCGGACAGTTCGGCGCCGAAGGAAATCATGCCGCCCATCGGGAAACCACCGCCAACGCCCTTGGCGAAAGTGACGATGTCCGGGGTCACACCGCCGGAAAGATCCTCACGCTGGAAGGCGAACCATGCTCCGGTGCGTCCGATGCCGGTCTGCACTTCGTCGATGATGAGGAGCGCCTTATGTTCGTCGCATAGTTTGCGGGCGGCCTTCACATAGTCCGCTCCGAGCGGCATCACACCGGCCTCGCCTGGATAAGCTCCATGATGACGGCCGCGACCGGCCCTTTGCCGTACTTGCCTTGGCCGGTTTCGGCGAAAGCGTCGTGCAAGGCTTCGACGTTGCCGGCTTCGACGAATTCGATGTTCGGTACCAGCGGCTCGAATTTCTCACGGATGGCGGGCTTCCACGTTGCGGACAGCGCGCCCATGGTGCGGCCGTGGAAGCCGTGGGTCATGGAGATGATGCGTGCCGGTTTGCCGCCGATCTCAGGCAACGCGCCCGGCAGGACCGGACAATCCCGCTTACAAAACGTAGAACAATTTGAAAACATTCTAATTCGTGTCAATCAAGACGGAAGCAAAATCCACTTAAAGGACATTGCCCGTATTGAGCTGGGTTCTGAAAGTTATCAGGTTCGCGGCTCCTACAACCATTTGCCATCTTCAGGTATTGCTATCCGCTTGTCATCGGGTGCCAATGCTCTTGATACGGCAAAGCGCGTTAAAACACTTATCAACGATCTGAGCCAATATTTCC
>ENA-OQHP01000721-OQHP01000721.1-human-gut-metagenome-genome-assembly--contig:-NODE-721-length-10470-cov-2.442425_pt1 | contig 10470 bp, 14 predicted proteins | sample MGYA00242563_ERZ504717 | MGnify/ENA primary metagenome ERZ504717 (study PRJEB26092, sample SAMD00036212) | human gut metagenome | host: Homo sapiens | study: EMG produced TPA metagenomics assembly of...
AGGAAGTCAGTAGTGTGTGAATAAACTGCTGGCTTCTTTTTTTGATAGATACAGTCACGCCAAGAGGCGTGTCGGATAGTAAAGTAATAATATCAATAGAACAATATAGAAAATGCGGGGAAGCATGGTATTTCAATGAGTTTGAGATACAGTGTTTTGCGTATTAACAGGAAGCAAATAACGCGTTATATGTGATATTCTATTTCACAACAAAAAAAGGTCGGTTCACAACATGGTGGCTAGCTATTAAAAGAACTTTTCCGATATAATAAATATAATTGTATGTAAGCAAGGAAGTGACAAGATGCAAATTGCAATCTGTGATGATGATAAGTCTATAGGATTGATATTAGAAGAAAAAATAAAGAAATTATTACCGGATGCAGTAATAGAAAAATATTTATCTGGTGATGAATTGATTGCAAGTGGTTGTGAGCCGGATATTCTATTTTTGGATATTCAGATGCCAGGAATGGATGGAATGGAAACGGCAAGGATTCTGCGTCAGAAAAATGAAAGAATGGTATTGATATTTGTAACTGCTGTGGAGGAGTATGTTTTTCAGGCATTTGATGTTGCAGCATTTCATTATCTGGTGAAACCGTTTTCAGATGAAAAATTTGAGGAAGTTGTGAAACGTGCAGTCAGAAGCATTGAAAAATATTCTGAAAATCAATCGGATGAAAAATACATGATGGTGCAGTCCGGAGGAAGCCATATGAAAGTGTTTTTGAAGGATATTGTGTATGCCGAGGTATATAATCGAAAAGTCATTATCCATACACGGGATACGAATATTGAATATTATGGAAAATTGCAGGAACTGAGTGAAATTGCGGGAGCAGATTTTTTTCGTACACACAGAGCCTACCTCGTACATTTCAAATATGTTCAGAAATATGATGCAAATTGTGTGACGATGGAAATGGAACTGCATTGATTGCAAAACAGAATTATTCTGAGTTTGTAAAACAATATTTGAAATATAATCAGAGGAAAGGAAAAGAAATCGGATGAGTTTGGTAGAAAAATGCTGGATGGTTACATCGAAAATTTCTGTTATTGCACTCCTTATGATTACAGGAATCTATTTTGGAAAATTTGTTTGTCCCTATATAAAAAAGAAAAAAGGGGCTGTGGCAGTCAGTATTGTTTATATTACGATTATGCTTGTTTTATATATGATTCCGCCACAGATTGATAATTTTTCCGCATATCTGATTGGAGTTATAGCAGCGTTTCTTGCAATGTATATAGAGGACAGAAGAAATATATATCAGAAAATATTTCTTGCAATTACGTTCTTTTCGATCCGATGGTTAACGGTTGCAATGGCAGCCAGACTTGATGATCTTGTTACAAAAGCACTTGTATTTCGGAATATGAGTGCAGAAAAAGTGTGGTTGCAATACGGACTATATGTTGGAACCAGAGTTTTGGATATTGTACTTTGTATTGCTTTTATTGCGGTTGCAATAGGACTGATCAATAAAGCGTATATATACAAAAAGATGAAATGAGCGTCAAAGAGATGGTAATGCTTATTATACCTTCACTTGTAGGCGTCACTGGGTATGGCATTTTACAATATTATCTCATGATATACGAAAGAGATACTGGAAAGAACTTGATTGATACATATGGATTTTATGGAGCTTTAAGCTTTTTACACTATCTGATTTCCATAGTTGCTATTCTTGTTGTGATTGTAATGTTTCAAAACTGGAAAGAGATGCAGGAAGAACAGCGGGGACAAGAGCTGGTATTAAATCAGATCAGTGACATGAAAAAGCATATCGAGGAAGTCGAAAAGTTGTATCGGGATATCCGCTCCATGCGCCATGATATGGGAAATCATATACAGACACTGGAACATCTGGTGGCACATAATAATATGGATGATGCTACAGAATACTTGGAACATCTGAAAAATGAATGGGACGAGGTATCTCCGGAAATAAAGACAGGAAGTCCGGTAATTGATGTCATTTTGATGGAAAAGCTGAGAGAAGCAAAAGAAAGGCAGATTCGGTTTCTGTCGGATTTTCATTATCCGCAGAATACGAAGTTAAATGCATTTGATTTGAGTGTGATCATGAATAATGCCTTGAATAACTGCATGGAAAATGTAAGTGGAGATGATCCGTATATCAGCATTTCTTCTTTTCGGAAAAACAGTATCTTTATGATAACCATAAAAAACAGTTTTGGGGGTCAGCTTAATTTTGGTGATAGCGATTTGCCAGAAACAACCAAATCTGGGAGGGAACATGGAATGGGTCTGAATAACATTCGCCGGGTTGCCAGAATGTATATGGGGAGAATATATCTTTGGAGCAGGGAAATGAGGAAGTAATCCTTAGCATTATGATGCAGGTAGAATAAAGAAATAAATTGGCACTATGTATTTTGTAAATTACAGAAATTACAGAAATATGTAGTGCTTTTTTTGCGCAGGTAGCGATGAAAATATGTTGCTTGCAACAATATTTGAGGAGCACTGCGACAGTCTGAAAAGCATTTTCAGACTGCTTCACAACGAAAAAAGGGCGGTTCACAACATCACAGTTTATTGTGAAGAAAGATATGCCGAAAGAAAAAATAAAGAGAAATCATGTTATACAGATTTTCAGGAAACGGATTTCAGAGTATAGCTCAAGGAGGATAACGAAATGATGAAAATTAATGGATTTAACGGAACGAATACGCAGACAGGAGCAATGGGAATGGCACAGGCGAATGATTCTGTGAGTAAAAATATTCAGAATCAGATTGCAAATGCACAGCAGAAATTGCAGGACTTATCATCAAATGAAGAACTGTCATTAGAGGATAAGATGAAGAAACGTCAGGAGATACAACAGGAAATTACAAATCTCAATCAACAGTTAAGACAGCACCAGATTGAACAGAGAAAGGAACAGCAGAGTAAAAAATCATCTATGGATGATATGGTGGCTGGTACAAAAAATACATCTGCAAAGAAAGGAACAGGCTTGTCACAGGCAGGTATGCGGGCAATGATTTCCGCAGATTCATCTATGAAGCAAGCAAAAGTGCAGGGTAGTATGGCAACACAGATGGAAGGAAGAGCCGGTGTGCTTGAGTCTGAAATCAAGCAGGATGCTGGAAAAGGCAATACCGAAAAGAAAGAAGAAGAACTGGCAGATTTGCAGGCAAAAGCGCAGTCTGCAACAGCATCACAGATGTCTTCACTTTCAGATGCAAATAAATCTATGGAAGAAGCAGCAAAGGCAGACAACCGTACAGATGCAGCAGAAACAAAGAAGGATCAAACGCAGAAAGCAGAGAATACACAGGAAAATGCAGATACGGCAACAGATGCATCAGAGAATGCAGATGTTAAAACAGAAACAGCAGAAACAATAAAAATCCAGCATCAGAAAGTGGACAGTCGGTAGTATATACACCGATCGATATACGTTTATAGTTCGGAAAGGAGGCTGGTGTTATGTCAGAAATCAAAGTTTTAGTGATTATACAAGTAAATATAACAGCAATGTAGATTTTTCAGCGTTGTTTAGTGGAACGTCAGATAGTTCATCAGTAGGCAATACAAATATGCTTTCTGATTATGCTGCAATCAAAAATGGAAGCTATGGAAAACTTATGAAAGCATATTATGCAAAACAGGATGCTGAAAAATTATCGGGAAAAGGTGATACTTCACAAAAACTTACCTTGATGAAAACAAGTGCAGATTCTCTGAAAAAATCAGCAGATGCTTTGAATGACTCTTCTCTTTTGGAAAAAAAGAAAATAAAAAAGAAAGATGAAAAAACGGGGGAAGAGATTGAGGTAGAGGATTATGACTGGGATAAAATCACCAAGGCAGTAAAATCTTTTGTTGAAGATTATAATGATGTAGTTAAGGAAGCCGGAGAATCTAATACAAAGGATGTATTGCGAAATGCTTCATGGATGACTGGAATGACAGACAAAAACAGTAATATGCTTGCCAAAATAGGTATTACCATAGGAAAAGGAAACAAGTTGGAATTAGATGAGGATGCTTTAAAGCAGGCAGATATCAGTTCGCTGAAAACGGTCTTTACAGGATATAATTCTTTTGTAAGCAAAATATCGCAGAAAGCAACTGGTATATCGAATGCTGCAAACCGGGCGAGTGCAACCTATACAAATAATGGTACGTACTCTAAGACGGATTCTTCTTTGACATCGAGCAAGATAGATAAAGAAGTATAGAAAGTGTGGACTAACTTAGGGAGGTTGCTATGAAAGTTCAAGGAAATAGGTATATTAATAATCCAGAGATGATAAAAAATAAGGTTGAGAAGAAAACAACTGTTCCTCAGAATATTATTTCGGAGGATGATGTGAAAATCAGTGATTCAGCAAGAAGTTAGTTGAGACTGCTCGTAATAAGGTATCGGATTTTCATACAATGCATTTTCATCTATTAATGGAGCAATAAGAGAGATACCAGCAGAATATAAATGTGAAAATTTATTCAAATTAGATTTGAAAGCAACTTCCATTTCTGGAGAACAAAGTGCGTTTGAAGGCTGTTCGGAAAATCAGTCAGAGGTTTTTGAAAAATGGCTGGACGAAAATGCTTCTGAATATTTGACAGAAGATGAAATGAAAGATTTAAAAGAGAAGATTAATGCAATGACAGCAGATGTAGATTCTTTGAATGCTCAGGAGGGATATAGAGGAACTTCTTATGAATCTGTATTTTTGTTAAGTGCAAGTGAAGCTGGGCTAAGAAAAGTAAATGAAATGTATGTTCCAGAGCAATTTCAAGCTGGTTTTTCAGACATGATTGACGAATATGTTCATTTTAATGATTCAGCACGTAATTCCATCATGGAGAGAATGACACCAGATTACATGGTTGTTGGAATTGGAAGCAAAACAGAATCTTATAAGTACAAGTCGGAAATAATCTCAGATGAGACAGCTTTTTATACCAATGAGAAGAATGAGATAAGTGGTATCTGCAATCAGTTTTTAAATGGTAAAACAGATCAAAAATTATTTTGTAATGAGATGAAAGACCGTTTAAATGATTACTATGGAAGCAGGTATGAATTAAGGAATCAGCCAGAAGCTGTTGAAGGCAGAGTAAATAATATGCTGGACAAATTGCAGCATATGTTTGGCGTTTAATGTTGAAAAAGGGTTTGGAGAATAATTATGAAGACAGTGACAGATGTAAACACAGTAAACCAGCTATTGACATATTCAAAGCAGGCAGAGGCAGGAATACACCAAAAAGCAATACAGATGTTGCTTGGAGCAGGAAATAATAAAAAACAGGACAGTTTAAGTATTTCTGATGCTGCACGAGGCTTTTCAAAGCAATCCATAGCTGCACTGATAGATAAAAATGCGAATATTTCTAACAGTGAATTAGCTTATTATTTTGCAAACTATAATAATTCAAGTGCTATTTTGGATGCAATCAATTTTGGGGAGAATGTTTCCTGTGGATATAATTCTGATTTTAAGGAGTACGGGGTTATTTCCTTTGACCTTAATGGGAGCAGACAGGTAGTACCTAATTATGCAGTACCGAAAATGAATACAAGCACCATGTCAGGCATTTGTGCTGCGAATAATTCTCTGGTACTAAGTAATAAAGTTATTATGCATGGACAACATCAAGTGGCGGTAAATATACATGGACGGTCAATAATGGAAGAATAGGCTGGGCAGCCTCGGAATCGTTGCTTGCAGAGAATACAAATCAAAAAGGAACAAATTATAAGTGGGAAATGTGTAAGGCAGGCAATATCCTGTCTGATCTGGCACAGGGAAAGAGTGTGTGGGGGTATCTCTACAGCAATGAGGAGGTATTGTCCGTCTGTGAGAAGTCGGGATTTCTCCGGGATTCTTTTCTATAGATGCGGGAGCAGGAAAACACACTTATTTATTGCAGGAATCAGGAAAGACCATAAATGTTGACGCAAAGATAAAACAGTTAAATGATATAAACTGGATAGAAATCGGATATAAAGAAGGAGATACGTTTTCCGTTTATGGTAAAGAGTATGCTATTGACAGCAGTGGGCATATCAATGTTTCGGCGGAAGATGAATTTACATCAACGGAAATTAAATATCCAAGTCGTTCAATATAATAGAAATTATTTTAAGTTTCAATAACAGGGAGGTAGGATTATGGCAATTACAGGTATCAATAACAGCAGTTACACATCGTATTATGCTTCAAATTATAAGAATACTGTAAAAAAAACAGATAGTGAAAAGGATAGTACAAATACAAAAGATGGCAACGTGACAACAAGTACAGTTGAATTAAAAACATCACGTCCCGGTGTGACAAAAACAGAGCAGATTAAGACAGGGTATAGTAATGTAAATGATTATTCAAAATACTTGCAAGGAAAATACCATTATATGAATATAGGGCTGACTTCAATGCAGGGTATTCCGACAACGGTATCTGTTTCAAGTGCATTTTTACAAAAGTGCATGAATGATCCGGAAAAAGCAAAGTATTTGGAGGAAAACTTAGCAGCCATTCCGGATTGTACAAAAGATACGATTAATGGATGTTTGGGCACTGTGACAAATCAGAGTTATATGATTGATGCAAACGGAAATATTATAGAGACAGCATCTTGTACAAATGATCCAGATGGGAAAATAGCGAAAGAGAATGCTGAACGAAAAGCAAAAGAGAACAGAGAAAAAGAGGAAAAAGTAAAAGAGAAAAGAGCTGCTAAAAAAGCAGAGGAAGAAAAAGCTGCAAAGAAACGTGCAGAAAAATCGGCAGAAAGAAAGGAAACGGGTGATTATACCTTATCCGTAACTGGTACTGATGTAAAAAGTATGACACAAAGCCTTGTAGCAGGATCTGTGAGTATTTCTGTACCTGATAGATCGAGTTTGATATTAAGGCATAAGAAGGTTCGGTAAAAGGAAAATATCAAATCGGTACTTGGTTGGAAGTGCTTGTTTCCTATTATGGCATATCCAAGCTAATGATAGCAAAAATGGCTGGTGTTGAGGAAAATGATATTGACAGGCTTTTAGTCAATCCACCAGAAAAAGTTGAAATCGAAGTAAAGTATAAAATTGATGTGACGGTTATGGAGGGAGTATCCCAAACAATATTAAAAAAGGTAATCTTAGTGCTGTTGAAAATAAGCCGGATGATCAAGAGTAAATGTACGTTCAGATTTTCTGGGTGCTCTTGACATACCGGCTTATTTTTGCTATTAAATAAGCAACGGCTTAACAACAGAAAACTGCTGTTAAGCCGCATCAATTATCATAGAAGATCTGAATTTACAGAAAAAATTTCACACCGTCGAAAAATCACCATAGTTCTAATGAATCTTCTGCATCTACCCACATCTGCATATTCCCGTCCAAATATAATCGTACATATTCAAGTGGTTCATCAATAGCAAGTGCGTTTAATGCACAGTCTGATCCGGGTGTAGTTTTTAAATTCTTTTCAGCTTCCCAGCAATCAATGCGGAGCATATAGCCAGCAGAGGTGTAAACATCAATACTATTGCGCTGTGGATTGTATTCTGCAAATATTGTTCTCATCGTATCTTATCTCTCCTTATCATTCAATCAATTATCAGTTACAAAAATCAGAAGCATTTCAATCAGTTCACCATGTCACTTTTATTTTGTGTTATACTGTTTTATAGATTTTTCTTGCCCTTGTATTTGCCCTTATCAGAGTTCGTAAACACTGATGGGACGATATAACACAAGGGAAACAATAAGGAAAAGCTCACCTGCGATAAATCCAGTGTTTTCAAGGGCTTGTGGAGAATTTAATAACAAAATATAACAGTTATTAAATCTCTTAAAACAGGTGAAATCTCAATTCAAGTTTGCAGAACTAATAGAGAAATAACATATAAAACAATAAATATGGTCAAAAAATCATCGACATCCACCCAAAATTAAAAATTTCCACCCAAATGAGAGGTAATGATTTCCACCCGGTATTTTCAAGTATTATGTAATATAGGAAAAGGGTTGTCAAAATCTGTAAAATTGGTTTTCTTGTCTGAGAAATCAGAACTGAGAGATATAAATCGCTCAGATTAGATTTACAAAAAATCTAGTCTGGGCGTTTTTTTAGTTCAGGGAAAAGGAGGTCAAAATGAATATAGGTAACAGTTTGTTGTACAAAGAAGATTTTGCATGGATGAAAAAACAAACCTTGTTGAGGTTAAATTGAGTTTTCCATTGTATTGTATTGCTAATGAATAAGAATAAGAAAAAGAACAGACAATGCTGAATGCTCTGGAAACAAGAATATCTGAGTATAGTATGTAAGTTCGTAACAGAATGAAAGGAGCGATTCAAATGAGCAATTTGGAAAATTATATGAAACAGCAAGCAATTTTTTGTGAACAATGATAGCATTAGTAAGAATCTGTATTCAGAGTATGGTGTAAAAAGAGGCTTACGAGATGAAAAAGGCCAAGGTGTGTTGACGGGGCTTACAAATATTTCTGATATAAAAGCTTTTGAATATCATGATGGAGTAAAGAGTCCATGTGATGGCGAGTTATCTTATCGTGGTTATAATATAAAAGATTTAGTAACAGGAAGTAAAGGAAAAAGGTTTGTCTTTGAAGAAGGAGCATATCTTCTTTTATTCGGAGAATTGCCAACTGATACACAGTTAATGGAATTTCAGGGAAGACTATCTGATTGTATGGAACTACCGACTAACTTTACCAGAGATGTCATTATGAAAGCACCTACATCAGATATTATGGGTTCTATGACTCGAAGTATTCTTACATTGGGCTCTTACGATAAGGAGAAAGAAAGTCTTGAAATTCCGAATGTGCTAAGGCAGAGTATGCAGTTGATCGCAGCATTTCCTATGTTAGCAGTATATGCATACCATGCTTATTGTCATTATGAAAAAACGAAAGTATGTATATTCATAGACCTGAAAAAGATTTATCTATTGCTGAAAATTTCCTGCGCCTATTAAGACCAGATACAAAATTCACAGAACTGGAAGCAAGAGTACTGGATATAGCATTATTGTTACATATGGAACATGGTGGTGGTAACAATTCTACATTCACTACACGGGTAGTAACATCTTCAGGTTCAGATACTTATTCTGTTATTTCAGCAGCAATGTCATCCTTAAAAGGAAAAAAACATGGCGGTGCAAATCTGATGGTAATGAATATGATGGATGATATTAAAAGTCATGTGAAAGATTATGAAGACGAAGAGGAAATTGCATCATATCTGAGTAAGATTTTGAAGAAAGAGGCGTTTGATCAGAAAGGACTTATTTATGGAATGGGACATGCTGTATATTCTATTTCAGATCCGAGAGAAAGGGTGTTCAAAGGCTTTGTAGAACAACTCGCAAGGGATAAAGGACGTGAGAAAGATATGACCCTTTATAACAATATTGAGAAGATTGCACCTAAGTTGATTGCAAAGCAGCGTCAGATATTCAAAGGAGTAAGTCCTAATATAGATTTCTATAGTGGTTTTGTGTATGACATGTTGAATATTCCAAGAGAATTGTACACGCCATTATTTGCGATAGCAAGAATTGCTGGTTGGAGTGCACATCGCCTGGAAGAATTGATAACTACAGATAAGATCATTCGCCCGGCATATAAGAGTCTAGTCAGCAAAAAAGAATATATAGAAAGAGAGGAACGATAATATGGGAGCAGGAACCAGTGCAGAGGAGTTTTTTTTAAAGAGCATCAATGTTGAAAGTATATTTGAATTTGTTGAAAGAACAGATTATTTGTTTCTTTATAGTATAAAGGAATGTGTTGAAAAATCAGACTGTCATGAAGGAGTATATCTTTCAGAAGTGGCAGAATACATGAAATTATCGATTCCAGAAACATCTAAGATGGTAAAAAGTCTTGAAAATAAAGGATATATTATCTGGAAATTAGATGAAAAAAAAGAAAGAACATACCTTGTTTTGACGAACAAGGCAATTGAATTAAGCAATTGTCAGAAAGAAAATGATAGAAGCTTATGAAAAAATCATATCGAATATACAAGAAGATGACCTGGCAGTTACACGGTGTACATTGAGAAAAATCCGACAGCTTATGGAAGAAATAAAATAGTGATTAATACAACGGAGTAAGAAAAGCTCCTTCATATATTAGAATAAAAATATGACTGTTTCTTTAAAAAGAAGCCGGTCATATTTTTTATGAAAAATAAATTTTGTTGAGGTTAAATTGAGATTGACTTTGTATTGTATAAGTATGAAATAAAAAGGAATCAGGTGATGTACAATGAAAAAGCATAAAATATGTAAAATCCTTCTTGTTATACTGGCAATTTTTTATGTGTGGCTTTTTATGAATTTGCTCGGAATCTGCGTTGCATATAAAAAGCAGCCGGAAGTGTCCAATACAACCAAAAAAGAAACAAAAAATGGGTCATGGAACGAATGCAGTGAAAATACAGAACG
>ENA-OQHP01000722-OQHP01000722.1-human-gut-metagenome-genome-assembly--contig:-NODE-722-length-10466-cov-1.900280_pt1 | contig 10466 bp, 13 predicted proteins | sample MGYA00242563_ERZ504717 | MGnify/ENA primary metagenome ERZ504717 (study PRJEB26092, sample SAMD00036212) | human gut metagenome | host: Homo sapiens | study: EMG produced TPA metagenomics assembly of...
GGTCCTTGAGCCATTGAAGACTTGGAGCAATTATCCTGACCACATGCGATGAAAATTTTGAAAAGAAATTTGGGCGACAAGCGGATAAAAAACGAAAATTATATAACGGAACCTTAAAGGTTGATTTGTATCAGTCTTTGGGGAGCGAGTGCGTCGACAAGCGACTAGTGAGAAAGGAAACATATGACAAAAGAAGATAAACAACAGTTGGGCCAAGAGGCAGAGTCAGTTCTTGATTTTAAGGACGCAAAAGAGATGACGATTGGCCAAGCGAACCGCAAAGCTGAAGAAATCGAAGCAGGAGTCAAGGAAACAGACAACGTCCTCGATAAATACATCAAACAGCACCGTGACGAAATCGAAGCTCACAAGTTTGATACCATCGTCATGCAAAAGGAAATGTTGGCTGAGGCAGAGGAAGCAGCCACTGTGGAAGCAACAGAGTCAATTCCAAATGAAGAACCTGCAACAGAAGCAAGCTCAGCAGAAGCAGCTAAAAAGAGTATCACCCTTGTAAAGATACTCAGCACAATCTTCCTGTTACACCAAAAACTCATAAGAGAGCATATGCTTTTGTAATCAGCAGTCCACCTATCTCACGTAAAACCAGCATGATCCTGTAAAGCAGCTGGTAAAGGAGGAGATGGAGGAGGTTTGGTTATGAAACCACCATGCATGAAAGCTATTATGATCTAGTATTGGATGATGGCATTACAAAAGAAACTGAGCTGCGTTCCGTGATAATCGGAAAGGTAGAAGAGTTTAAAAAGAAATACGATGTGGTATTTGTATTTATCAATATGAAGGGATATGCTCAAGCCAATAATGTGCGTCTGGAGTGGTCCATCGGTCATTCTACGGAGATTCCGTGGTATGTAAAGAACTTCCTACCATATTTATTTCTTTAAATTATACCAACCATCTGTTGGATGTGCCTATGGCTAAAACCTTTATCAATGCCTATGCCCCAACCAGAGAAGTAATCCGCCAGACCATTGAAAAGGCAGCCGGTGAGGCAGCGTTTGAAGGAACCTGCAATGATAATGTATTCTGCGGCCGCTGGGATACCAGGCTGTAGAGAGAAAGGGGGAATTAACCTATGAATACAAAAGGATCAAAGAAAGCGCGCAAGGACTTTTTTACAGGTATGGGATTTATTCTTCCCAGTCTTTTGGGATTTTTGATTTTTACCTTTATTCCTGTAGTAATCTCCCTGTGCCTGAGCTTTACAAGCTGGAACTTTATGGAAGGTATAGAGGGAATCAAATTTAATGGTCTTGCAAACTATAGAGACCGTTTCAAGTTTTGTGTAAACTCAAAAAACTGATATAAGATATGTCATTAGTTATTCTGGGCAGAGCCGATTTTTTGAGGTTCTGCCCTTGCTTGTATTATAATGCAGTTTCCAGACATGTCAAGCAGGGCTGGCTGGGCCAGCCCTGAAAGGCCAGAAACAGCTTATAATCCGGATAATCGTTCTTCAAAAAATATTTCCAGCTGCGAATGGATCTGTCCCCAATCCTGTCGGTGTCCAGTCCATTTTTCGTGATATCCACCATGGCCAGATACAGCATTTTCAGGAGACTCTCATCCGAAGGGAATACCGTCTTGGATTTCGTGACCTTCCGCAGCTGCCGGTTAAATCCCTCGATGGTATTCGTGGTATAGATTAAGCGGCGGACCGCTTCCGGATACTTGAAATACGTTGAAAGATTCGCCCAGTTATCCTTCCATGATTTTGCGATTTTGGGATATTTCCCGCTCCATTTCTCATCAAAACTATCCAGTTCAGCCCGTGCGATTTCTTCCGTTGGAGCTGCATATACACGTTTCAGATCAGCCATCAACGGCTTGAGTTCCTTATAAGAAACGAACTTTGTCGTATTCCGGATCTGATGAATGATACACTGTTGGATCTCAGTATCCGGGAAAACGGCTTCAATCGCCTGTGGAAAGCCTGTCAGGCCGTCTACGCATGCGATCAGGATATCTTCTACGCCACGGTTTTTCAGTCCGTTCAAAATGGAAAGCCAGAACTTTGCACTCTCATTTTGCCCTACATACATGCCGAGCACGTCTTTATGCCCTTCCATGTCGATTCCGATAGCGACATAAACCGCACGTTTTACAATCCTGCCTTCATTACGGACATGGTAATGGATAGCGTCCATGAAAACGACCGCATAGATTTCCTCCAAAGGCCGTTCCTGCCATTCTTTTACGATGGGCAGGATTTTATCCGTGATCCTGCTGATGGTGCTGTCAGAAATCTCGATGTCATAGAGTTCCCGCATATGGCTTTCGATATCATTCGTAGTCATTCCTTTGGCATACATGGAGATGATCTTTTCTTCCATGTCCTGAGTGACCGTATTCTGATACTTTTTGACGATCTGTGGTTCAAACTCTCCTTTCCGGTCTCTTGGGATATCAATCTCCATATCGCCGTAGCTGGTATGCATGGTCTTCTGGGAATGGCCATTTCTGGAATTATCTGTTTCCTTGTTCCGATAATCATACTTGGAATATCCCAGTTCCTCATCCATTTCCTGATCCAGGGCACCTTCCAGGATGATGGACATCATATCCCGCATAATGGAATTGACATCCGTTCCATCCTTGACCGTTACATTGTTCTCTTTCAGGTAGTTGCCCATCATTTCCCGAAGAGCTGCTTTTTGTGGGGTATCCTTTTTTCTTGCCATAAAATAAACCTCCAAACTGGTAAGTCTATCTTACATCAGTTTGAAGGTTTACACAAACTTTGGGATACTCCCGATTTGTAAGCTTCTCACCATTCATTATCATAGAAGAATCTAATTTACAGAGATTTTCTCATAGTCTCAAATATAATTTTTATAGCTGAAAAAGTAACAGATATAGGAATAATTTTCCCTTAAGTTTATGATGTTGACCACAGCAGGTTCTAAGACGTTTCTCTTTATTTCATCGTAAGTCCGCTTCCGGAATCATCTCTGCCAGTAATAATAGACTTCATGAGTGCACTGATCCATGGTGTTTAGTCCTCCTATTTGAAAAAAGCTATTATTTTTCTCAAGTATACACTAATAATGGATTTAGTGAAAGGTGAGCGGTTTGACCTTTACATCATATCTGCCTTCTCATGCTCTTGTATGTACTTTTTAACTGTGCTTCATTTATTCTCACCGTAACTTTGGTAGATACCGATGATGGCATTACCATTGTCACCCCAATCAGGAAGGCAGCACCCTGCATCTACCTGTTTGATTCTCCCCACCAGACGTTTTGCTTCCCAAAGGCCATGGTAAGCGATGAGGTACTGCGGGATTTTCTGAAGGAAAGTTACCAATCAAAAAATAGAGTGTTTTAAAAAAATAACACAAGACACAATTTCTTATGATATAAAACAGGCTACTGCAAAAGGCACCTATCACACAAATTCCCCTCCTAAGTAAACAAGCTTATCATTTCACCTATCTACCTAGAAGGGAGCATTTCATTTTACAAAAAATGTAAGTTAGTTGTCTTTTCTTAAATAATTCTCACATCAATAAAACCTCGTTCTTCTGCAAGAGAAGAAAGCTTTTCCATATATGATACAGTGGGAATTGGTTTCCTTTCCCATCCCCCCCGTACGCCAACCGGACGAAAACGAATTAGTTTTAATAGTGTTTTTTTAATCTCATCCATACCAAGGGTATCCGCAATTCCACAGATACATTCTTCTGCATCCACTTCTCCCTCCACACATACAATGCGGATTTCTGTCAGCTTTCCCAATGCTGCAATCCTCTGAAGATTTTCCCTCAATACATCATTTGTGCCACCTGTCAATGCACGAAAGCATTCCCCAGACCATGCCTTCACATCTAGCATAACACCGTCACAGTAATCCATCACCTGATGATTCCACACTGGGATTGTACCATTACAATCCATCAGACAACTCAGATTTTTTTCTTTGCATGCTTGAAATAATTTTATGAGAAAATCCATGTATAAGCTGCATTCTCCGCCAGACACGGTAATCCCCCGGATAAAAGGCATGCTACTACTCACCTTACCCATAATTTGGGAAACTGTCATCCACTTTACCTTAGGCGAGCTTTGATGTGAGCAGACTGAAATACAGGCATCGCACCCAATACATCTTTCTTCATTCCAAACAACCATTTCGTTCTCCATTGAAAGTGCTTTTGGCGGGCAACTTCTATACATACACCGCAATTCAGACAAATCTTCTGCGTTTCCGGATTATGGCAATAATGGCAGGCAATATTACACCCTTGAAGAAAGATAACTGTCCGATTCCCTGGACCATCTACCAAAGAATACTCCAAAATCCTGTTGACAGGAACACTCTTTTTAGTCCAAAACTGCTTCTCATTCATTAGTACGAACCTTTCTTTGATTCAAGCGATTAAGCTATAATTACTACTTCCATTTTGAATCGTATCCTGCAACACAACCTCTCCCTGATCATATTTTTCAATATCACTGCGTTTTACAAGATATCCAGTAATACGAACAAGATCACTGTCAGACTGATAAATGGCAAGATATTTATCCCCTTCTAAAAATGCACCTTTTATTATATCCAGAACTGCTGCCGGATTCCTTTTAGCTGTTTCCTCAAAAGGAAAAATATCTGAACAACCTGTAGGAAAAAACTTGTGAAAACGTGCACTATGTCTTAGATGTGCATATAAGCTATCCGGTTCGTCTCCAACCACAATCCGAACACCAGAGGTCACACCTGTATCTGTAGAAAGGCCCGCCTGTGCATGCAGTAGATAATGTCCACCAGAAACCTCACAATATTTCGCCGGATATGATGCGGCAAAATCTGAAATGATCTTCATAATCTTTCTGCAAGATCATCTGCCTCTGGATCGTTTCCGTAACGCTTTCCGCTCTCTCTCATCAGATAGTTCACACCATCGCATAAACCTGCCACACCAAACATAGCTGTAAAATTCTCTCTCTCAATCAATCCTTCCTTTACCAAAAAAAGAACTTTGGAAGAAACCTGACTTATCTACTAAGAAACGAATTCTTTCATCCATATATTGACCAAGCCCCAAAAGGGCCTCTGGAAGAATCTCATTCAGAAATTGCTCCGTACTGTCAGCCATTTTAGCAAGACGCGGAATCACTACTCTTGATAAAATATAGGATCCCCCCGCAAAGGCAGTATATTGTAGCAACTGGAAACGCCATAATCCCAGTATGTGTTTTTATGCAACTGATGATTAGCAATAGCTGGGTTAGCACAATTCAGTGCACATAAAATCGCCTTTTCCATAAGTTCATCTGGCGTATTCTCCAGATCATACTTTATGGTAATATTAGGAACTGCATTTTGAAGTTCCTGTTCACACTCCAAAAAAGCCTCGTAGCCCGTAAATCTGTCGGCCCCAAATTTGCATGGCAATAGCCATCTGCAATCGTACGATCAATGTAATTTAAAAACAGTTTTAAACTTATTTTTTTACCTCCTCATCACTCAAACCGTCTAGAAATGGATTTAACAAGGTATCCACATTTCCAATATAAACAGGCATTGTGGTAATAGATGGGATATGGTAATAGAGTGTAAGCAAAGCAAAAATTGCTTCATCCAATTCTTAGGAGGAGTTATTTTTAAAAATCTACTTCCCTGTTTCATGAATCTTTCAAAATCCACCATAACATAACGAGGTCTGTAAGGAGCACTTCCTTCATTCATATCACATAAAGCTCTGGTTTTAAAATATTTTTCAAACTTTTCCGGGATATCTAACACATCAAGACTATCTTCAGCCTGTCTAGCCAATTGAATCAGTTTCTGGCGATAAGTCAACTGCTTCGATGTTAAGATATCATATGTAGCCTTTGCCAATCTTTCTTTATCCATAAATTCTCCTTCCTAAACATCCATATACCTCAAACTATGTCATTACAGAGTTCTGCTTCTTTCAAAAACTTTTTAATTCGCAAAATCCCATTACTCTGCTGTAGAAAACATTCCCTCCTTCAAAAACGAATATACCTGCTGATGCAGACATATTCAAACATAAAAATTTATTAGAATTTCCCAAGTTTCTTTTGTGACTCCAAGCGGCTGATGGACGCCTCAATTGACATTCTAGCATAGATAGCAGCTACCTCTGCATTACGCTCCTCAATGGCCTCCAACATTTTCCCATGATAATAAATCGCGTTCTGTGGTCCTATTTTATGATACATCTGATCCTGATTTGCCTCAAAAATATCCGTAAACGTTTTTGAAATCTGAATAATCATTGGATTTCTTGTCCCAATTGCAATGATATCATGAAAGCGCTGGTCTATTGCCCGGAATTTCTGCATATTATCCTTCATATCTACCATTTCCTGATAATTTTGCTTCAGAAGTTCTATTTCTTCATCTGTTGCGTATTTCAGAAACAGTTCTACATTATAAGAATCAAACATCTTTCGAAATTCAAGAATCTTAAGCATATAATCTGCATCTGCACCCAAAATAGCTGCACTCATAAAGGACATATTATCCTTTTGCTCTACATATGTTCCTGATCCTCGCACTTTATTCAAAACAGACATGGTTACCAGACGTTCAATTGCCTCTCTTACTGCAACCCGACTTACCCCTATACTCTCGACTAGTTGAACCTCTGTTGCTATTTTGTCACCTGGCTTCCATATTCCAGAACGAATTTGATCTACTATGTAATCATAGGCAATCTCCGAAGCTTGATTTTTATACATGATATCCCCTCCTACTTATTCTCCTTCGTATACAAATAAACCATTCTTTCCGTAAATCTTGGTCGTCAGATGTTTCCTTATTTCAATTTTGTTCTCCTGCTAGATTTCTTTTAATTTTTCAATGAACAGTTTTATACAGATATCCCAGTAAATCCAATCGTGAAGTCCATGATTCCCATAAAATTGTGTTTCAAATCCACAGTCCTTTAGTTTCTCATAAAACTTCGATTCATCCTATAATTATTTGTATCTTCCTCACCGCAAGTCACAAATGCAAATGGCTTCTGTTGAAGCTCTCTGCAGGCTTCTGCAAGCACCAAAGGATCATCCTTACTACCTGTTACCTTGTCGCTTCCGCCAAAAATCAAATCATACCGAAAAAACCAAATCCCATTTGATTCATCAGCGGCTCTAAGGTCTCCGGATCCACGGCTCCTGAAAAATCACCAAATGCTCCGTAACGTTCGGGATAGGTCAATGCACATTTACTTGCCCCATATCCTCCCATAGACGGACCTGCAATAAATCTGTCCTTGCGGTCTGTAGAAACCGGAAAGGTATATTCTATCATTCTGGGCAGTTCTTCTGTTATATAGTCAAAATACCTTAAGCCATATAAAGCATTACTATAGAATCCATTCTGCCCCGATGGCATGACAACCGCAATTCCCGCCGCTTCGGCATATCGCTCTATATTTGTATGTCGAAGCCACATAGTATAATCATCTAATGCTCCATGGAGAAGATACAATACTCTAATTTCCCTTTTCTTATATATTTCCTCATAATCATGAAAAAAATAATCATTATCTGGCAAAGTAGGTAGTAAAACATTGACATCCACATGGTTTTCCAATGATTTTGAATAAAAATTGCAATGGTTTAAAATCATACTGCCTCTCTCTCCTTGGCATGTGCCAGACTTGCTTTTGCCCGTTTTTCATTTCCTTTCTTCGCTGCATATCCAAAAAATCCCAATCCTACCAATGTTGCCACGTAGGGCATTGCCTGAATAATCTCAGACGGCATATTTAAAGTCTGAAGAACATTTGCCAATGCTGTTACTGCACCAAAGGCCAACGCTGCAAGAAAGCTTGGTAAGGGAAGTGCCGACACCTAAGTTTTGTGCCGCAATAGCCATAAAACCACGGCCTGCTACCATGTCTCTAGAGAACCAACTTAAATATCCCATGGACATATAAGCTCCTGCCAAAGATGCGACCACCGCACTGATTGCTAATGTAATAAATCTTACCTTCATGACATCAATTCCAACAGAGGCTGCCGCATTGGGATTTTCACCTACTGTTCTGATTCGAAGTCCAAGCGGGGTCCGAAAAACAATAATATAAGTAAGAAAAACTGTCAAAAATGCCACATAAGTCAACGCATTATGTCCAGAAAGTGCAGTTCCCAAGACAGGTATATCTTTCAAAATAGGTATATCCAGATTAGGAACTACCAAAGACGGCAGGGAACTGGAGGTTCCTTTATCCTGAACCAGAAGATACAATGCAAACACAGTTCCAGCTGAAGCAAATGTATTCAATGCAATACCGGTTAATGTTCTGTCCGAATTCAAAACCAGATGAAAATAACCAAGCATCATGGATATCAGCAGGCCACCAGCAATAGCTCCCAGTACACCAATAAGCACATTTTGTGTCAATGCACTGGTAAGCATTCCCAAAAATGCCGCAGATAACATAATTCCCTCAAATGCAATATGGAGCATTCCACCCCTGTTACAGATTAAAGCTGCCATAGCACCCAGAATCAGCGGAGTCGATACGCGAATGACTGAAAAGAGAAACTCTGGTGTAAAAATCGCAACAAATATTTTATCCATCTATTACACCTCCGCCATTTCTACTAATTCTTTTTTAGCTTCTGCTACAATTCTCTTATGCTTCATCTTATACAAAAAACGTTCTGCTACAATCATAATTACAATGATTGAAATCATAATATTGGCAAGCTCCACCGGCACATCACTGTTTCTTTGCATACAATCTGCCCCCACACGAATATACGCCAGAAAAAGAGCTGACAGAGGAAGCATTTTCGGGTTATAGGCTGCCATAATTCCGATCATTATTCCGTCAAAGCCATGATTGGTCAATGCCTGATACTGGAATCTTTTATACATTCCAAGAACCTCCACAGCACCACCCATGCCTGCTAAAAATCCGCCAATCAACTGTGCCTTTGCAATCACATAATTTACATTGATACCTGAATATCTTGCAAAATCCACATTCCGCCCCACTGTCCGAATCTCATAACCGGCTTTGCTTTTATTTAGGTACAAATATCCCAACACCAATATTACAATACCAATCAGAATACCATAGTGAATGCCGGTTCCCTGAATCATTTCCCCAATCTTGCCGTCTTATCGAAGCGATAAGATGCCAGAAAACCTGCACCTGGATCTCTTACTAGATGGTTAATTACAAAAAGCCCCACATAAAGACACATGTTATTTACCATAATCGAACTTACTACTGGTTTGGCATTATATTTAATAAATAAAAATGCCGGAATTGCACAAGCTGCTGCTCCTGCTAGACCACCTACAATCAAACATATCGCTGTATGCAGACCTATCGGAAGATGTAGCAAGTTGCTGCAACTGTTGCCAGCATGGCTCCCACAAAAAATCCACCTTCCACTGCCATATTAGTCTGATTAGCAGAAAAAATCAGGCACACGCCAGTTCCCACAAACAACATGGGTGTTAAATTGGTAATGATATTTCCAATTTTCTTTTTGATTCTAATGGCCCCAGCACAAATGATCTAATCGTTTCCAGCGGGCTTTCACTTGATAAAGCAAATAATCACAAAAGCAATAACCATTGCGATCCCGATTGCCAACAGGGTCCTTAATATTGAAATTGCTGTTCTATTTTCTTTGTACTCAATTGGATGCCTCCTTATCTCTTCGGGAGTCATCTGTTTTAACCCAAGCATATACAGTCCCATTTCTTCTTCTGTAATATCTTCTGCATTTTCAAAATATGCTGAAATTTTTCCGCCGCACATGACAATCAGGCGGTCGCTGACCTCCATTACCTCACTTAAATCAGCTGAAATTAAAAGAACTGATGCTCCTGCATCCCGAAGTTCCACTAATTTATTGCGAAGGAACATACTGGCTCCGATATCAATGCCTCGCGTTGGTTGATTAGCGATAATCAAATCTGCATGATTGGTAAATTCACGAGCAGCTACCACCTTCTGCATATTACCACCAGAAAGCATTCTGATTGGCTGATCCTTTCCATCACATTTCACATTGAATTTATCAATCAATTCCTCTACCATATGATCAATTTTTTTCTGATCTAGCAAGAGTCCTTTCTGGAATTTCTTTTTATAATACCGGTCTGAGATAATATTTTCAGCAATGCTTCCGTCTCCTACAATACCATAAGTCATTCTATCTTCAGAAATATGAGCCACCCCATTTCCCTAAGTTCGCGAACAGACATGTTTCTGGTACTTTCCCATTTACTTCCACTTCGCCATCAAAATCTCGATCCATTCCCGAAATGATTTCAGAAATCTCGCTCTGCCCATTTCCTTCAACTCCTGCAATTTCCCAGAATTACCCCTCTAGGAATTTGAAAAGAAACATCCTCAGCACCTGTTTTCCTAATGCATTTGCCTTATTGTACATGAGATACCTTCAACACAGTTTCCTTCGCAACCGCCCTCTCTTTATCGATA
>ENA-OQHP01000723-OQHP01000723.1-human-gut-metagenome-genome-assembly--contig:-NODE-723-length-10448-cov-1.323515_pt1 | contig 10448 bp, 19 predicted proteins | sample MGYA00242563_ERZ504717 | MGnify/ENA primary metagenome ERZ504717 (study PRJEB26092, sample SAMD00036212) | human gut metagenome | host: Homo sapiens | study: EMG produced TPA metagenomics assembly of...
AACGGAGATTAATTATGTATGACAGTCTTCCCTTCGGAAAAACCAATTCGATATTTGCGGTGATTTTCCAAAAAGCGATGCAGACAGCCATCTGTATGTTCAGGAGATTCTGAATGGATATTTTCAGGAAAGAGAAGAGATTGAACCATATAATATTATTTTTCAGGAATATTATTATCCGGCCCATGATTTGGAGAGTATGGTATTCTTATCCTGTCTGAATAATATTTATCAGGAACGGCCATTTCGCTATGACGGAGTAATCGTTTATAAAGAGGATCTGGGAGATGACAGGCGGTATACCGCTATTTTGAACCGTATTATGGGAAAACGGATTCCTGTTGTCATTCTGCAGAAATGCGGGATGATACGCAATATTCCTGTCTGGTAGGTCCGGATGAAGAGCTTGCAGGTAAAATGGCCGCAGAGCTTATGGACAAGATGACAGTTGGGAGGGAAACATAAAGATATTCAGTCAGGATCTTCCGTTTGCAGATAAGAATGCAGCTGTATTTGCAGAAGAATTAAAACGCAGACGTCCGGAACAGAGGTGCAGTATAACTGCACTGAAACTGAATGAAGAGCAGTCAGAACGAATCGCCCGGGAGCTGTCAGAAGGAGAGTACCCGTCAGGCATATACTTTACATGTGCCCGTCATACAGCGGCATTTCTCAGAATTGATCCGAAGATACGAAGAAATGAGGAACGGTGATTGGAAGCGAACTGTTTGAGGAAAGCTGTCAGGCATTGCAGACAGGCGCGCTGGACGCTGTGATTGATAAAAAACCCTTCAGTGTAGGATATCAGGCTCTGAAACTGCTGTTTAATAATATCGTTAAGAATGAAAAGCTTCCTGTAAGGTACAGTGTTCTTCCGCGTATTATTATTCAGTCCAACAGTTATGTCTACTACAGAAGAAGGAAAGAAAAGTATGGAAGCAGCGAAGAAACGGAATATAGCATATATTGAAAATGTGAAAAATGCCCCGGCATTGGACTGAGAGATAAGATAGGATACCTGTGCGGCGACCTTGGCTTTAACAGCATGCAGGTTATTGTAAACAGTTATCTGATGTTGTTCTGCGTTAATATTTTAGGTATGAATGCAGTTCATTTTGCAGGTATTGTGTTTATATGTAAGGCGTTGGATGCGTTAAATGACACATTTATCGGGAGAACGGTGGATCGCCGTGCACCTGCTAAAAATGGAAAAATGAAGCCGTATCTGCTGTGGTTTGCAGTTCCGTATGCCATATTTACGCTGATACTATTTATGAATGTTCACGCTATGCCGTATGCAGCAAAAATAGCATGGGTATTGATCATTCTATTTTTGCTGGGGTATTATAGGTACCTTTATCAATGTTCCTTATGGAGCAATGTCCAATATTATTACTACGAATCAGATTGAGAGAACGGAGCTTTCCAATTTCCGAAGCATAGGAAGTTTTGCAGCCAGCATGGGAACGACAACCATTGCGCCTCTCCTGCTGTTTGACCAGAATAATGATCCAATTGCCGGAAGATTTATTCTGCTGTCTGTTATTTTAGGAGTGTTCTGCACAGTATGTCTGTTTTTGGCACATACCCTGATTCATGAACGCGTTCTGGTGGAAGAAGTTAAGGTTAATGAAAATGGAGAGAAGATTAACTATCTTCAGGTAGCAAAATCCTTTCTGCATAATCGGGTTATGATTGCGGTAGTTGCATCATATGTGATCGTTAAATTATTTATACAGCCGGTATCTACTTTAAACCAGTATGTATTTATGACATATTTTCAGGACACATCCAGTCTTGCTATGGCATCTCTTACTACAATGGGGCCAATGCTTTGGGAATGGTATTTTTGAAGCCTCTTGTAAACGCTTTGGAAAAAAAGGCGCTTGTTACATGGCCGCTTCTGGGATCGGCACTTATGCATGGAGCAATATGCTTCTTCCTCTTGGACCTAAAGAATGGATTTTCTGTCAGCTTATGGCATCTGCATTTATTACCTGCCTGAATCTTTTATTATGGTCTCTGATCGCAGACGCAGTAGATATCAGGCGTATCTGACCGGACAGAGAAATGATGGAACGGTCTACGCAACGATTACATTTATTGTATTTTTTGCTGCAAGTGCCAGTACATCGATCATCGCTCTTCTTTTGGAGGCAGTTGGATATGATCCGACTCTGGGTTCCATGGGACAGCTGGCAGGCGTACCAGAAAAATCAAAATGCTGGGAGGCGCGTGGCCTATGATTGGCGCTCTTCTTTCATTTGTCTGCTTTAAATTTATTTACAATGTAAGCGATGCACGAATGAGAGAAATCAGCGAGGAACTTCGCAGAAAAAGCGAGGAGACAGAGGAGAGAATTTTAAATGAAAATGCAGAAAATGAAGCATGAAATAACTGAGATTGCGCCCAATACCTGGTGTCTGAGTGAGTTCAGGCTGGTGAATGCCTTCTTGGCAGAAGGAAAAGAAAAGGCCGCTTTAATTGATACCGGCTGCGGGATTGGAAATCTGGGAGAGACGGTAAAAGAGCTGACGCAGAAGCCGGTTGAAATTTTTCTGACCCATGGTCATGCAGATCACAGCGGAGGGATCTATACCCTTCCCCAAAGCCCGGTATATATGATGAAAGAGGATGAAAAACTGTTTCAGGAAATGCCTGCTACGAATGAGATGCGCCGGTTTTATGTAAAGACCCGGGTGCCGGTCCGTTATCCGGGTGAAGGCAACGTGGAAGCGATAACCGCTCTGATACCTGAGCAGGAACCGGAATATACAGGGGAATATACGGCTGTTAAGGATGGGGATATTTTTGAGCTGGGGGAGAGAACATTAACAGCATTACATACGCCGGGACATTCAGAAGGAAGCGTATGCTATCTGGACAGTCAAAGCCGCGTGTTATTCAGCGGAGATACGGTGAACCACAGCATTATTTTAATGCGTCAGCCTGATAATGACAAACGTCTGATTCGGATTTATCATGAAAGCCTGAAGAAAATCTGGGAACAGCAGGAAAAATTTGACAGACTTGCAATCGGACATGACGGAATCCTTTAGATAAGGCAATAGTAAAAGATTATCTGGAACTGACGGGAGGACTTCTGGATGGAAGCATTGTGGGAAAATATGAAGAGATAGGATTCAGAAAGGGAGATGTTGCACGTTTGGGACAGGCAGAACTGTGGTATCAGTGTGATGAATAAGAGGGGGTAAACGCAAAAGGGAGCGGTTTAAGGAATCGCTCCCTTTTGACTGCTTCTGTGCTGCCAGAGTATTAATAACTGCGGTGAGGCATTCCAGTTTAAGCCCTCGTTTTTTGGCGAGTTTCAGATCTCTTCTGATTGGTTGGAGGGAACAATGTTAAGCATCTGCAAGTACCTCATCCATTAAATCCTCAAAAGATGAGTATCTCTTATATTTGTCCGGATGTTTCTTCATCTCACCATACTCTGCAAGTGCCGCTCTGGTTTCAGCATTTGGTGTTATCCGCTTTACTTCAAAAGGTATACCATCGTGGCTGACAGCGCTTTTAAGAAACATAGTAATTGCAGATGACATATTAAGTCCGAGATCCGCAAACAGTGCTTCAGCAGACTGTTTTTAGTTCTGTATCAATACGAACATTGATATTAGTTGTAGCCATGAAAATTACCTCCTTTCATTTAACTTTAGTATATGCAATGATGCAAACATTGTCAATAAAATGTTTTACATTGTTTTGCATACATATAATTTACTTCACCAGCCACTTCACAAAATACGTCCGGATTACCCCAAAAGGCGCCGGCCCCATATCCAGAAGAAAGCGGTTAAATTCCAGCTGGGAGTAATTTGCGCCAAGTGTCTGTCTGGCCTCCCGTTCCATGGTGAGGATTTCCAGATAACCCGTATAGTAGGTAAGGTAATTGGCGGGATTCTCCATTATTTCATAATAGATAGAGGATACCACATCAGGGTCTGTGATCTTAAAGTAAAGATCCAGATAATTCTTTACCTGCTCCATATCCCAGCCCTCATAGTGGATGCTGATATCCAGAAGGGCATACAGCGCCAGTGTAAAGGCCGAATTGTGATGCAGCAGTTCGCCTACGCCTTCCTCAAGGCCATTCTGTTCCAGCGTATAGGCATAGTGCTCCACATAGGTAGCCCAGCCTCGGAATAGCCCTTAAAATCAAGGATACTTCTTAAATTACAGTGCTGATTCTGGTTAAAATACTGGTTCTGATACATATGGCCCGGATGGCCTCATGGGCAATAGTGGTGTAGAGGCTGGAGCTTCCGGTGGAACCGTTGTTGATGTAAATGGAATTGTCCTGAGGACGGTCTAAGGGCACAGTGAGATAAAAGGCCGGACTTAAAATACTTTCCAGAGGCTTGGGAACAGACTTAATGGTGTAGGAATAGCCGGTTAATTCGGGAAAATCCTGCTGGCACTGAGTTTTTAAGGCTTCCAGGATCTCTTCGGGCTTTTCGGGAGAAAAGCGGTAGGAAAGGATTTTTTCACTCAGAGAGGGATCTGCTGTGAGCAGCTCATCGACTGCGGTGAGATCATCCGCCATTTGATCCATCACTGCCTTTTTCAGGGAAGGGATATCCTTATAGGACGTGCCGGTCTGGGCGTTTACCAGGTATTCATAGTACCTCTTTCCTTCGGGAAAATGACACAGGCCGCCGCCATTGGTTCCCTTTCCCTTCAGGGTTTTTAAGCCCTCGATCAGGCTTTCGTAGGCAGGCACGAAATGCTCGTTCAGAGCAGCTTTATTTCGGGAGATATAGTCATTTTTTCCTGCTCTGTAAGGCCGTCGATCCTATTTAAACGGGAAGCAAAGGTTTCTGCCATAAAGCTGTGATCTGCGTCGATCAGATAGCGCTGCAGGATGGAATGATCCGGTCGATGACTGCGTCGCACAGTCCCAGGCTGGCCTCGGATTTCTGCTGTTCAAAGGCAATGATGCTGTCGTAGTAGGTTTTTATGGACGATAAAAGAGACAGGTAGTCTTCTACATCCTGACGGGTATAAAACTGGTATTCAGATAAGAGAATGGGAAGCTGGGATTGTATGCCCAGAGTAGCAGAGAGCGGCTGGTCATAGAGTTCCAGTCCCTCCAGAGACAGGCAGGTATTTAAGTATGATGAAAGAATGGTATAGGTAAGAAGCTGGTCCTCGCGCAGCTTCCGGCTGTCCAGCGCAGTCAGGCGGCTGTACAGCTCCCTGACGTCGGTCAGGTCTTTTTTTATGTCCTCAACAGAAACAGTCCCCAGATCTCTGGGATAGTCGGTGATGCCGTATGAGGATGGATCTGCCAGAGTGTAGTGAAGCGTAATCGGGGACTGGGCGACTTCAGAGCAGAAGAGCTGGTCCGTAAAGGCGTCGAAGTCACTTTGGACTTTTAAGGTGTCCTCGTCATACTGTTCATAGGCTGAGGCAGCGGCTTCCGCCTGAGAGGAAGCTTCAGACGGGGCGGGCGCAGCGGGAGCGGCGCAGCCGGTCAGCAGGGAAATGGACAGGAGCAGGGCTAAAAGAGTCTGCAGCCATAAATGTTTTTTGTATGGTTGATAGGGTCATGTGTTATATTCCTCCGAAATTTGATAAGGTATGTTTTTGCGGGATATTCATCCGATGTGAACTCAGGTACAAAGGCGGGCTTACAAGCGGCTTGACGCCCGACTTGTACCTGAGTTCTCGCCATCCTGAATTGTAGTATATATTATACGAGCGGAAAAAACAACTTATGAGGGGCGCTGTCTTGACGAAAATGTGGGAAACGCTTATACTTAAACCATTAAAACGGGCAGGAGCGCCCTGCGCTTTGAATGACCCGAATCCAGAAAAAAGAGGAAAATAAAATGTGTCAGGACTGTAAAAACCATATTATATTACAACAGCCATTGCATATGCCTCCGGTAAGCCCCATATCGGCAATACCTATGAGATCGTGCTGGCTGACAGTATCGCAAGATATAAAAGAGCAAAGGGCTATGATGTATTCTTCCAGACCGGTACGGACGAGCATGGACAGAAGATCGAGGAGAAGGCAGAGGCTGCAGGCGTTACGCCTCAGGAGTTTGTAGACCGCTCCGCAGGAGAGATCCACCGGATCTGGGATCTGATGAATACCTCCTATGACAAGTTTATCCGCACCACAGATAAGGATCACGAGGCTCAGGTTCAGAAGATTTTTAAAAAGCTTTATGATCAGGGCGATATCTACAAGGGCGCTTATGAGGGCCTTTACTGTACTCCCTGCGAGTCCTTCTGGACCCCGTCCCAGCTGGTGGATGGAAAATGTCCCGACTGCGGCCGTGAGGTGCAGCCTGCCAAGGAGGAGGCTTATTTCTTCCGTATGAGCAAATATGCTCCAAGGCTCATTGAATATATCAACGAGCATCCGGAGTTTATCCAGCCGGTATCCCGCAAAATGAGATGATGAACAACTTCCTGCTTCCGGGCTTACAGGATCTGTGCGTATCCAGAACCACATTTCATGGGGTATCCCGGTAGACTTTGACCCAAAGCACGTTACCTATGTATGGCTGGACGCTCTTACCAACTATATTACGGGAATCGGTTATGATTGTGACGGAAATCATAACAGATCAGTTTAAGAAATACTGGCCTGCAGACCTTCATCTGATCGGTAAGGACATTATCCGTTTCCATACTATTTACTGGCCTATTTTCCTGATGGCTCTGGATCTGCCCCTGCCAAAGCAGGTGTTCGGCCATCCGTGGCTTCTTCAGGGCGACGGCAAGATGAGCAAGTCTAAGGGAAATGTGCTTTATGCAGATACTCTGGTGGATTTCTTCGGCGTAGACGCTGTGCGCTACTTGTGCTTCATGAGATGCCATTTGAAAATGACGGCGTGATCTCCTGGGAGCTGATGGTGGAGCGCATGAACTCTGACCTTGCAAATATCCTTGGAAATCTGGTAAACCGTACCATTTCCATGACCAATAAGTACTTTGGCGGCGTTGTGGCTGATAAGAGCGTGACTGCTCCTGAGGATGAGGACTTAAAGGCCGTTGTGCTTGAGGCTGTTAAGAAGGCTGACGCCAAGATGGATCAGCTGAGAGTGGCGGATGCGATTACAGAAATCTTCAATATTTTCAGAAGAAGCAATAAATATATTGATGAGACTGCTCCCTGGGTACTGGCAAAGGATGAGGAGAAGAAGGACAGACTTTCCACTGTTCTTTACAACCTCACAGAGGCTATTACCATCGGAGCATCCTTACTGGAGTCCTTTATGCCTGAGACCTCTGCAAAGATCCTGGCTCAGTTAAATACTGCAAAGCGCAGTCTGGATGAGCTGCAGACCTTTGGCCTGTATCCGTCCGGAAACCAGGTAACAGACAAGCCGGAGATCCTGTTTGCCCGTATGGATGTAAAAGAGGTACTTGAGAAGGCAGAGGCTCTGCAGGCAGCTCAGGCGGCAGAGGCTGCAAAGGAAAGCGGCGCTGATGCAGAGAACGCAGAGGAAGAGGACGGGATTGACCTGGAGCCAAAGGCAGAAATCACCTATGATGACTTTGCAAAGCTTCAGTTCCAGGTAGGCGAGATCATTAAGTGCGAGGCTGTTCCCAAGTCCAAGAAGCTGTTATGCTCTCAGGTTAAGATCGGAACGAAGACCCGCCAGATCATCAGCGGAATCAAGGCTCATTACACACCAGAGGAAATGGTAGGAAAGAAGGTCATGGTAGTGACAAACTTAAAGCCTGCCAAGCTTGCGGGAATGCTTTCTGAGGGTATGATTCTCTGTGCAGAGGATGCAGAGGGAAATCTGGCGCTGATGACGCCGGAGAAGAAGATGCCGGCAGGAGCTGAGATCTGCTGATAATGACTTATATAAAATTTGGGATAACATGAGGTCTGTGAGATCAGAACCGGATTAAGTCCCTGCTGCCGCAGGATGCAGGCCGCCGTCAGGAGGTTTGTGTTCTGCGGCAGTTTTTAACTGAACAGAGGAGACGGCAAGATGATTTTTGATACACACGCCCATTATGATGATGAGGCATTCGATGATGACAGAGAGGCACTTTTAGGCAGTCTGGCATCTCAGGGCATACAGGCAGTGACCAATGTGGCTGCCAGCTTAAAAAGCTGCGAAACGACTCTGGCTCTCACGGAGCAGTATCCCTTTATCTATGGAGCCATAGGAGTCCATCCCAGCGAAACAGCAGAGCTGGATGCCTGCGGAATGGACCGGATGAAGGCCTGGTGCGCTTCAGAGAAGATCCGGGCAGTAGGAGAAATCGGTCTGGATTACTACTGGGAGGAACCGGAGCATGAGATTCAGAAGAAATGGTTTGCAGCCCAGCTTGATCTGGCAAAGGAGCTGAAGCTTCCTGTGATCATCCACAGCGGGATGCGGCAAAAGACACTCTGGATATTATGAAGGCCGAACATGCAGAGGAGCTGGAGGCGTGATCCACTGCTTTTCCTACACAAAGGAAATGGCCAGAGAATACCTGAATATGGGCTTTTATCTGGGAATCGGCGGCGTCCTCACCTTTAAAAATGCTAAAAAGCTGGTGGAGGTGGCAGAATATGCGCCTTTAAGCTCCATTGTACTGGAAACGGACTGCCCCTATCTGGCTCCGGTGCCATTTCGTGGAACACGCAATTCTTCCTGAATCTGGGAATTGTAGCGGAGCGTCTGGCACAGATCAAGGGAACCGACCGGGAAACCGTGGAACGGATCACCTGGGAAAATGCAGAACGGTTATACCGGCTGAAGGAGAATTGAATTAATGGATAATAAATTAGTAAACCCGCAAAAGACCATAGAAACCATTCAGAAATACCAGTTTGCATTTCAGAAGCGGTTCGGACAGAACTTCCTGATCGACAGCCATGTACTGGATAAGATCGTAAATGCCGCTGGTATTACACAGGACGACTGCGTTCTGGAAATCGGACCCGGAATCGGAACCATGACCCAGTATCTGGCAGAGCATGCGGGCCGGGTGGTAGCGGTGGAAATTGATACCAACCTGCTTCCGATCCTGGCAGAGACCTTAAAGGACTATTCCAATGTGACTGTGATCAATGAGGATATCCTTAAGGTAGACATGAATCAGCTGGTAAAGGAGTATAATCAGGGAAGGCCAATAAAGGTAGTGGCAAATCTTCCTACTATATTACTACGCCAATTATCATGGGACTTTTTGAAAGTAATGTTCCGATCGAAAATATCACGGTAATGGTCCAGAAGGAAGTAGCAGACCGGATGCAGGTAGGGCCGGGCTCCAAGGATTACGGCGCTCTGTCCCTGGCGGTGCAGTACTACGCCAGCCCCTATATCGTGGCAAATGTGCTCCAATGCTTTATCCCCCGGCCAAATGTGGGTTCTGCAGTAATTCGTCTGACCCGCTATCAGGAACCGCCGGTTCATGTAAGGATACGGCGCTTATGTTCCGCCTGATCCGTGCGTCTTTTAATCAAAGAAGAAAGACACTGCAGAACGGATTAAACAACTCTCCGGAGCTGTCATTTTCCAAGGAGGAGATCGCGGCAGTGATCGAAGGACTGGGGCTTCCTGCAGCAGTGCGGGGAGAGGCTCTGACGCTGGAACAGTTTGCAGCCCTGGCAAATGCATTTTCAGACCTGAAAGGAAAATAAAACAGGGTAAAATGGGGAGTTCTGTGATCGGATGAGCAGGTAAAAGAAAGGAAGGGATCGATATGGCTATGAACAGACGGACGGCCCGCATCCTTGGGGCGGCAGCTGCAGGTACAGCGGCGCTCGTTACGTTAAGAGAACTGAAAAAGGTAAGGCACAGAAAGGAAGAGGAGCGGCAGGCAGCAATTGATGCCGCACTGGTGCGAAACCGCGACTACGGCAGCCGCAGGGCGTACCTGATCGGCGGCGGCCTGGCGTCCATGGCTGCAGCCGCTTATCTGATCCGGGATTGTAATTTCCCCGCTCCCACATTACCATCTATGAGGGAACCCATATCCTGGGGGGAGGAAATGACGGAGCGGGAACACCGGAAAAGGGTTATGTATGCCGCGGCGGCATATGCTCAATGAAAGACATATGAGAATTTCTGGGAGCTGTTTGATACCATCCATCCTTAAAAAAAACAGGGCGCAGCGTTGCAGAGGAAATTCAGGAGTTTGCCCATTCTCATTCCGGACGTACCCATGGACGTCTGGCAGACCGGGAGGGAACGTTTTTAAATGTAAATCCATGGGCTTTGATCAGGGGGACAGGATGGCTCTTTTCCGGCTTCTGCTGACAGATGAAAGAAGCTGGACAGCCTGACCATAGAGGACTGGTTTAAGGAAACGCCTCATATATTTGAGACAAGCTTCTGGTATATGTGGCAGACTGCTTTTGCTTTTAAAAAGGGGAGTAGCCTGTCTGAATTCAGACGCCGTGTGAAGAGGATGCTGCTGGAGTTTGGCCGTATTGACACCAGGGAGGGCATGATCGGCCTGCC
>ENA-OQHP01000724-OQHP01000724.1-human-gut-metagenome-genome-assembly--contig:-NODE-724-length-10448-cov-1.158609_pt1 | contig 10448 bp, 13 predicted proteins | sample MGYA00242563_ERZ504717 | MGnify/ENA primary metagenome ERZ504717 (study PRJEB26092, sample SAMD00036212) | human gut metagenome | host: Homo sapiens | study: EMG produced TPA metagenomics assembly of...
TCTGCTTCGGTTGGGTCTACCAGTTCGCCATCTCTTACATAGAATACATAAGAACCATATTCGCTCTTCTTACTGTAAATAGTAACTTGATCAGATCACCTGTTTCGTAAGCATCGAAACCATCCTTAGCAAAATCAATGTAATCTTTTCCTTTTCCCATACCATCACTTCAGGTGTTGTACCTACTTTAAACTGCTGATCTGATATAGAACCATAACTACAGCTTTCATACTGATGCTGTCCTACCATTATATAATCTATAGCACCAAGATAGGTATCTCTTGAAATATCGTTTATGGTGTCTACTTTAAGGAGTAAACGATATGCTTCATACTTCGCCAGGAAACTATCTACTGAAACTTCTTCAAAAGTGATATCCTTATCACTTTCATCGTTTCCATTATCTCCAGAATTATCTTCACCAGGTGCTGCAACTAATTTGCCTGCTTTCAGATAGAATACATATGAATCATAGTCTGCTTTAGCAGTAGAGTAAATAGTGACTTTAACCGGAGTACCGTCTGTACCAAAATCAGCAAATATCAGTTGTAAAATCGATATATTCCTGCTCTCCGGTTTCTGTATTAGTGCCACCCTGCTTAAATTTATTTGAGTTTTTGCTAATATCTGGAGTACCATAAGAATATTTTACATCTCCAACCTCAATATAATCGATAGCTTTTAAGTAAAGATCTCTGCTGACATCGTTAATTTTCTCATCAGTAAATGTTAAGCGATATGTATCATAATCATCAAACCAATATTTCACATGAGCTTTCTCAAAGGTAAGTCCCTCAACGCCCTCATCTTCTCCGGCATTACCATCAGACTCAATAATTACTTCAATTACCTGGCTCTTGTATCCATCTGCTTCAATTGTGAGTTTATGTGTACCAACCGGTAATTCAGATGTATCAATGGTAATCTCTGTGTCATTTACTGTTGTGTCAAGTTCTTCTTCTCCATACTTAACAGAAGTAATTGCTTTCAGATACTCTGCATTACCTTTCAGTGTCCATTCATTTCCTCGCTGGATATTAAGCTGTCCAGTAAGCTTTGGAGCATCCTTATCTTCTGCAGGAGGAACAATTTCGGAACCATCTTTCAGAACATATCTGCCATTGCTGTTCTTTACAGCAGTAAGAGTAATGGTATCATATCCCTCTGCCTCAACAACAATTTCAACTGTATCACCTGTAAATCCAGTATCAACAGTCATACGCAGGCAGTCATTAATGCTACCGTAACCACTGTCTACAACAGAAGCTGCGAACTCATTATTATTATATCCAAGTCCAAGTAATGCCTTTGTATAAGTCACATCACCAACCGTAACAGATTTTACTGCGTCAAGATAATCTGCCAGCACCTTCTTAGCATCAGTATCTGTATCATTCTCGAAAGTAATGTAATAGTTGGCAGGAGACATGAAGAAGCCAGCTTCCTTGTACTCCAGGCTCTTTACAACCGGAACAAAAGTAACCTCAGGCTCGTCAACACCTTCTGCAACTACGATCTGTGCTGTTAACGCATCTACATATCCCTTTGCGCGAAGAGTCAGTGTATGTGTTCCAGGTTTGATGTTTCCGATAGTCAGGCTCTTCTTGTCAGCAGATATCTCATAATATGCTGCATCGCTTCCTTCATAGCCCTTTGTATAAAGGGTATCATCCTCATCTAAAACTACAGAGGTCAGATACTTTAAGAAACCGCCTTCAGAACCGGTTACATCTACTTCTGCGTCTGCATAGTATCCCTGGATCTTGCCAAAGGTTCTCTTATCAGATGCATACTCATTCTTGCCATCTGGATACTTCACAGTCAGAGTCAGTCCCTCTTCCAGAAGCTGATCATAAGTAATCTTAAATGCATTCATCTGGTATCCGTCTGCTTCTACTGCGATCTTGTATTCTTCTCCCGGTGTGAACAGGCTCTGATCCAGAGTTAAAGTTCCCTTTTCTAACATCTACTGTATACTTGTCTTTTGCAAGTCCGGTCCAGCTGTCATTGATCACAACATTTTGATAGCAGCCAGATACTGTGCATTTTCATGCTTCAGAACAACATTTTCGCCTTCCTTGTTCTGCTCTACTGTGAATGCACCAGCTGCCGGGCGGGCAAATCACCGTTATTCTGGATCTCACCTAAAAGACCATCTTCCAGAACTTCCTTTGCAGTTGCCGGACTGTTGCTCCAGGTCACACCGGTTCTCTTGTAATCCTCAAAGGAAGGATCTGATCGTCTTCGTATTTCTTATTTTCTACGCTGGATACATAATCGGTCCAGTCATAGTATTTTCCTTCTGCTCTGTCAAATACTGCATCCTTGATAATGTTGTACCACCAGTCTACAACTGCCTCAGACTCAGCTGTAGATCTTCCAGCTTCTTCCAGAAGTTCTGCATTTACCAGCAGGTCGGTATCAAATACCAGATTTGCAGAAATAGCGCTGCTTCCGGAACTGCTTTCGCCGGAGCTGCTGCCTCCGCCTGAACCTGTGGATGCTGTGGAGACGCCATCAAATGAATACTGGGAAATTCCCATTTCATCCTTGAATGGAACATTTTCACCATTTGTTACTTTAAATCTGACAGAGGTTGCCTTAAATCCGTCTGCATATACAGTCAGCTTGTAATTGCCCTTATATTTTAAATGATCTACATTATCATTATAAAGGACAAAACAGATCCTGGCTGAACAGGAACCAGTCATCGATCTCGTTTAATTCTACCGTCTCAGTTGGTCCTTCCAGAACCACACGCTGATCGGTGTCTCAATTCCGTATACCATGTTTTCAACCTGGAAATGTAGGTTTACGCCAGACTGGGCTGTTTCCTGTAATTTCAGAACAGGTGCCTGGGCATTTACTACATGGATCGGAACAAGAGCAGATGTACCTGCCTTGGACTCTACGCGGACATAATATCTTCCGTTGTTTGTGAAATTGCCCTGTCCGCTCTTAATGGTCAGTTCGCCTACGCGGCCACTTCCATGAGCTACATCTTTTGCACGGTCAAATACAAGATCACTGTTGATGGTGTTCTTATTTTCATTGTACTCTACCAGCTGAAGGCGGTTAATTCCGTCAAACCACTCTTTCTCATCGTCGGTATTGTAATTGAACATAATGGTTACAGTTGCTTTTCCATCTTCGCTTAATTCTGCATCCGGTGAATAAGCAGGATGAGCCACCGGCTTTTCTCCAAGAGCGAATGTTGTCTTAGATGGTGAATATCTTACAGAACCATCATCTGCATAGTTGGTCAGATAGTAATCCCAGATGGATACCGGTCCGTGTGTCATGATCTTTTCAGGAAGATAGCTGTCTCCTGTGTAGATAATACCATCTGCTGCAGTATCATCTAAGGAAACGGTCTGTACCTGTGCCCCGTCATCATTGCTGCTTACAGTAAGAACAGCCGGTGCCTTTGTAACAGCCAGTTTGCATATACTTCCATCATCAGTTACATTTGAAAGAGCTGCAGTTACATCTACGCCATCTGCATAGACCTTTGTATTGCCTGCATTATAGCCATCTTCAAATGCTACCGTGATCCACCAGCCAAGGGAATTTAACTCTGTCAGTTTGTCTGATCCTGCTTTACAAAAACTGCTTTATTCTGGTCTGGCTGGTTATTTCCATTGTTGGAATTGTTGCCATTGTTTGTATTGTCGTTGCTGGAATTACTGTCGTTGGTATTTCCATTGTTAGTGTTTCCGTTGTTGGTGTTTCCGTTGTTGGTGTTTCCGTTGTTGGTGTTTCCGTTGTTGGTGTTTCCGTTGTTGGTGTTTCCATTATTTGTATTGCCGTTATTGGCATTATTATTTCCGTTATCTGTACTGCCGGAGCTGCTGTGGCTGCTTCCACCGCCACCTCCGCCTCTTACAGTGGTCTTAGAATTGGTATCTTTTCCAGGATTACTTGAAAATCCTTTTCCAGGCACTACCTGAATGTTTCCATTTTCATCTACACTGTCCGTCTGCATTGACTTTGTAGCCATCTGGTGTTACACCATTTGCAAACATTTTTCCAGTGTTCTCTCCTGCTGCCGGCTCAAAATAATAGCTGCGGCCATCGACCCACTGCCATCCGGTTACTGCTGCACCTTCGGTGCTGTCTGCAGTAGTGCTGAAGAAATACCATTTGCCAGCTGCATCCTGGTACCATCCGGTAACCATTTTGCCTTCTACAGCATCTGGTGTCTGATTAAAATAATAAGTACGGTCATTAATACGGAGCATGCCGGTTGCCATAATACCTGTCTCAGGCTGCAGATAATACCAGCCGCTTGCAGTATGGACCCATCCAGTTGCCATTTCTCCTGAAAGGCTTTCTATATTTCCAGCCTGCATCTTCTTTTACCCAGGTTCCCGCCTGCAGCTGTGACCCGGTTGCTGCCTGTGCACCAAAAGCAGTTCCTGCCTGCAAGGATGCAGCTGCAAGAAACATGGCTAACAGTGCTTTTGTTCTTCCTGTTTTTCTCATAAGTATAAAACTCCTCTTTTGTAGATTACTGAACATGTGAGTTAATGCATACTAACTCGCATGCCGCATTAGTATACACTAACTGAAATTTTTTCGTCAATTATGAGGGGCAGTTTTATTTTGATAAAATTTTTCAACAAGAAATCGTGCAGGTTATTGGAAAAATTTCCATTAAAAAAAGTTGTTATCAGTTTATTGTTATAGTTTGGTGAGAATAACGCAGAATTGGCTTAAATAAAGGATTTTTCTGAATTTGTTAAAAACAGGACAAATAGAAAAGGGACCGCTTATAGCAGTCCCCTTTGTTATCAAGAATTTTTCTCATTTTTTGAAATATCATGTCTTTTTATGACGGACATCCCAGTTGTAACCACTTGGCATCGTCTAAATAATACGTTCCATTTTTTGACGAAGGGCTCGGGTAGTCCCTTCAATATCTCTTGCTGCAAAATACCGGATACAATGGCAGCTCCTGCTGCACCGCTTCCCTGCAGTTTTTCAATATTATCCAGGCAGATACCGCCAATGGCTACTACCGGGATCTTTACAGATGCGCAGATTGCCTGCAGCTGTTCCATCGTCATAGGGCGGGCATCTTTTTTGGTTGATGTGCCAAATACGGCACCGCTGCCCAAATAGTCAGCCCCCTGTGACTGGGCTTTTAATGCCTGTTCTACCGTTTTGGCTGTGACTCCCAGGATCTTATCCGGTCCAAGAAGTTGTCTTGCAAGACCGGCATCCATGTCATTCTGGCCTACATGGACACCGTCTGCACCACAGGCTTTTGCCAGTTTTATATTGTCATCGATCAGGAGAGGAACATTGTATTTTTCTGTGAGAGCGCGCATTTTCTTCGCCTCTTCCAGATATTCTTCCACGTTGTCATCCCGCAGTCCTTTTTCACGAAGCTGCACCATGGTGGCGCCGCCTTTTAAGGCTGCTTCTGTCTGCTCATAAAGACTCATTTTCCCGGTCCAGGCCCGGTCGGTTACTGCATAGATCAACAACTGGCTTTTGTCAAATTTCATGGTTCTCTCCTTTCTCATATCCATCATCCACTCACAAACCCGCGCTAACGCGCTCTACTGTCTGCTATCGCAGACTGTTTGTTCGTTAATGGCCCAAGAAACAAATGTCTGCTTCGCAGCCGCTTGTTTTCCCTTCACTCATTACATTATAACCTACCATAGTTACACATTTCCATAGTTTTCTTGGGAAATTGCGCCAGTTTTTTCTTTTTTTCGCTCTTTTCTCCCTTAATTTGCTATGCTATACTTGCTCTAGTATATAATTTCATAATTTGATACCAGGGTCAAAGGTCTAAATCCGATGCAAGCTTGCTTGCAGGAGGATTTTGAACTTGGGACCGCCAAAACATGAGTAAGAAGCCATTTTTGAAGAAAAATGAGCGAATTACGAATGTTTTTAGAATTGCGAGAGTGCAAAGCACGTAGCAATTCGGTATCAGAGGGGGCAAAATACCTTTTGACCCCCAACATCATAATTTACAGCTAGTATAGCCGAACAACCGCCCTGATGCAAGTGTGACACCGGTATCACAAATGTACTGCAAAGTTTCCTGCAACGCAAAAATCCCCTCTCTGTAACAGAACCGCCACAGAAAGGGGATAAATTTTTATGTGAAATTATGCAAATGGATTTTCTGTCTTGTACAGCATTCCAGCCGGCTGGTTAAAGCCGATCTCCTCTACATCTACACCGATGTACTTAAATACCTCATACAGGCTCTTTCCAAAGTGACCGAAAGCAACAGCTCCGTGATGTGGGAAGCCCTTTTCGATCAGCACATGACGGTAGAAACGTCCCATCTGTGGAATTGCAAAGATGCCGATGGAACCAAATGACCGGGTTGCCACTGGCAGTACCTCGCCCTGTGCTACATAAGCGCGCAGAATGTTGTCAGCTGTACTCTGTAAACGATAAAACGTAATATCACCAGGCATGATATCGCCTTCCAGAGTTCCCTGTGTAACTTCTTCCGGCAGAGAACGTGCCATGATGAACTGATACTTCATTTCACAGAATGCCAGCTTCTTGGAATTGGTATTTCCGCAGTGGAAGCCCATGAAGGTTTCCTTTAAGTCATAGTTAAACTTGCCCTTAATGTCCTCATTGTACAGATCTTCCGGTACAGAGTTGTTGATATCCAGAAGGGTTACTGCATCCTGGCTGATGCAGGTTCCGATAAATTCACTTAATGCACCGTAAATATCTACTTCACAGGATACCGGGATGCCACGGCCAGTCAGACGGCTGTTTACATAGCATGGAACAAAGCCAAACTGGGTCTGGAATGCAGGCCAGCATTTCCTGCGATCGCAACATACTTGCGGTAGCCTCTGTGGTCACGGATCCAGTCTAACAGAGTAATCTCATACTGAGCCAGCTTTGCAAGGATCTCCGGCTTCTTATTGCCTGCTCCTAACTCTGCTTCCATGTCTGCCGCTACTTCTGCAATTCTTGGATCACCTGCATGCTTATTAAATGCCTCAAACAGGTCCAACTCAGAGTTTTCTTCAATCTCTACACCCAGGTTGTACAGCTGCTTGATAGGAGCGTTGCATGCTAAGAAGTTTAATGGTCTTGGGCCAAAGCTGATGATCTTCAGATCAGACAGACCGATCACAGTTCTTGCGATTGGCAGGAAATCATGGATCATATCTGCACACTCTGCAGCGGTTCCTACCGGATATTCCGGGATATAAGCCTTGATATTTCTCAGCTGTAAGTTATAGCTTGCATTTAACATACCGCAGTATGCATCGCCTCTGCCGGATACCAGGTTGTTCCGGTCTCTTCAGCTGCTGCAACAAACATTTTCGGTCCGTCAAGTGCTTTGCAAGAAGGGTCTCAGAAATTTCAGGTCCGAAGTTTCCAAGGTAAACAACTAAAGCGTTGCATCCCTCTTTTCTTAATATCTTCTAAGGCCTGTACCATGTGGATCTCGCTCTCTACGATACAGACTGGGCACTCATAAATGTCCTCTGGATCATATTTTGCCTTGTAAGCGTCTACCAGGGCTTTTCTGCGGTTTACAGATAAAGACTCCGGGAAACAGTCACGGCTGACTGCAACGATACCAACTTTTACTTTCGGGATATTCTCAAACATGTTTTTTCCTCCATATTTACAGGGCTGTTCCACCACAGCCCTTATTTATACTTTTTTATGCTCTAAACTTCTGTATTTTCACCTTTCAGTCCGATAAAGCTGCCTTCCGGAAGTCCGCCTTCTGCATGACCGATCAGCCACTTATTGACAGCTGCCAAAAGCTTCTCTTCGCCGCTCTTATTTTCCGGCTTGTGGCTTAACTCCCCGTTAGTTCCCTCTGGAAGGACAACTACACAGCGGAAACCTTTATCAGAGGTCTGGCATGGCGCATAGTGAAGAGTCGTTGCATACACTTCGATCATGGTGCCTGCAGGAACGAAAAATGCTTTTACCTTAGAGGTATCTAATGTATAGTCATCCTCTACTTCCTCTTCTTTTGCTAAAGCAGTACCATATCGCTGACTGCAATATTGATCTCAGAGTCTCTGTGATACTCTAACGCATTTAATTTACGGTTGTGTCCGTTGCAGTAACCGATCTGGATCGGCATCTGTCCGTAAACACCGTCTGCCAGTTCTTCTGCTATCTTTAAATCTTCCAGTTCCTTTACAGAAGCCACATATACTACATCATCCGGGCATGGAGTTTCTTCCATTTTCTGTAAATTTCTTTCAGGTCATAACCTCCGATGACCTTGCCGTACTTTTTAATTCCGGCTCCATTACACTTATCTGTTTGATCATGATAATTCTGCCAGCTCCTTATAATCATTTTTCAGGCTTGTATACAATTTCTGATACAGTCTGTGATATTTTTCATAAACAGCCACATCTTCTGCCTTTGGCTCTGTGCTGTCCCTGCGTGTGATCAACTGGTCACATGCTTTTTCCACACTTTCATAAGACCGCAGGCAACTCCTGCTAAATGGCAACGCCAAGTGCCGGACCTTCATCCTGTACCACACGCTCTACGGAGCAATTGTACAGATCCGCTAACATCTGGCGCCATACAGGGCTCTTTCCGCCGCCTCCGCAGGCTTTCATACAGTCAACCTTAACGCCCATTTCCTGAAGGATCTCATTGCAGTCGCAGAGAGAATAAGCAACGCCTTCCATTACAGCCCGCAGCAGATGCTTTCTTGTGTGGATCGCAGACAGACCGAAAATACGCCTCTGCAGTCCGGATCCAGATGCGGGGTCCTTTCTCCCATTAAATAAGGAAGATACAGCAGACGGTCACTTCCAGGTGCTACAGACGCAACATCCTGATTGATCTGGTCATATACATCTACTCCCTTGGCCTCTGTCCTCTTTACATAATCCTGGCAGAACTGGTCTTTAAACCATTTTAAGGAAAGTCCTGCAGCCTGGGTCACACCCATCATATGCCATGCACCCGGTACTGCGCAGCAGCAGGTATGGATCCTTCCCTTCGGATCAATGGCAGGCTTGCTGGTATGTGCAAATACAACACCGGAAGTACCAATGGTAGTAAAGGCAGTTCCGTCTTTACAACACCGGTTCCCACTGCAGCTGCAGCATTATCACCGGCACCGCCGGCTACGATACATTTTTCAGAAAGGCCTAATTCCTTTGCTACATCCGGAAGCAGTGTTCCTGTTGCTTCGCAGGACTCATGTACCTTTCCTAAAAGGTTCTTGTCAATATTTAATGCTTTCAGCACTTCATCAGACCAGCAGCGGCCCGGAACGTCTAAAAGCTGCATACCGCTTGCATCAGAAACTTCAGTTGCAAATACACCGGTAAGTATGTAGCGGATGTAATCCTTCGGCAGTAGATATGACGGCAGCGGTTATAATTTTCCGGCTCATTTTCCGTACCCAGAGAATCTTTGCTGCAGTCCAGCCTGTCAGTGGCGGGTTAGCTGTGATACGGATCCATTCTTCCCTTGGCATGATCTTTAACATGTCCTCTACTTCTGCGCCTGTTCTCTGGTCGCACCAGATAATAGAAGGACGGATCACCTCTCCGGCCTCATCTAACATGACCAGGCCATGCATCTGTCCGGAAATACCAATTCCCTTTACTGCGTCTTTGTCTACACCTGACTGTGAAACAACTTCCTTTATGGTCTTAAGAACTGCATCTCTCCAGTCCTCGGGCTTCTGCTCTGCCCAGCCATTTTCCGGCTGATACAGTGGATATTCCTGTGAAGCAGAAGCGATCACGGTTCCCTTTTCATCAAACAGGACCGTCTTTGTTGCGGAAGTTCCCACATCTATTCCCAAGAGATAATTCATGATATTCTCCCTTCTCCTCTTATGACAGCCATTCCTGCCAAACATATTCTAAAATGATTATAACTTATCCTAAACCGTCATTCCAGAGCAGTTCTTATCTTTATAATAGCACTTCTTATCCTTTTACATCATTCTTATCATATGGTATACTTTATTGCAGGATCTGCGTGTTCTGACCGGCTTTTTAAGCCTTATGTACACCTGGAATTTTTACGGAAAGGAAGCTACAGGATGGATTTTAAATATGAAATGGTCGTTCCAAACGAAGACCTGCCCTGTAAATTTTTCATTTTGAAGGAAAAACGGCAATTACCGCCGCGCCAACACTGGCACCAGTCTGTGGAGATCTTCCTGGTGCTGGAAGGGGAACTGAAATTTTACATTAACAACCAGTCCCAGCCCTTAAGTGCCGGAGAACTGATCATTGTCAATTCCAATGAGATCCACTCCATTGAAGCGCCAAAACCCAATCTGACCCTGGTGCTCCAGATCCCGGTTTCTTATTTTACCCCTTATATGGGAAAAGAGGACTATGCCATATTTGTAAGCCAGTCCCAGGAGAAAAACCGCGCGCTGGCTGTTCTTATTGAAAAAATGTATCATGTATATACAAAAAAGAAAAGGCCTATCT
>ENA-OQHP01000725-OQHP01000725.1-human-gut-metagenome-genome-assembly--contig:-NODE-725-length-10437-cov-1.511348_pt1 | contig 10437 bp, 21 predicted proteins | sample MGYA00242563_ERZ504717 | MGnify/ENA primary metagenome ERZ504717 (study PRJEB26092, sample SAMD00036212) | human gut metagenome | host: Homo sapiens | study: EMG produced TPA metagenomics assembly of...
CGGCAGTGCATGGATGCGGCGCGCGCGGTGTGTCCCGAGGCAGCGTCGCTTGTCAGCGCCGGGCGCATTTCGTCGACGAGCAAGCACCCCACCGAGACGAACATCGTGTTTATGCTTGATACCCTTGAGCTCTACACCATCAAGCGCCGCATGCGCGCCGCACAGGCCAAGCTTCGCCAGGACCGGTCGCTCGACGATGAGGCACGCCGTGTGCTGACGATGCAGGCGATGCAAGATTCTCAGCGCCAGCGCGAGCTCCAAAAGTCGATCGGCGGCGTGGCAGACCCGTTCCGTTTGATCGGTTTGGAGACCGCGGACGCCGACCAGGCCTAGATGTTGTGGTCAACCAGCGTATTCGCGCCTATATCCAGTCTGAATTTTGGGTATAGACGTCAATGTGTGTGCTAAAGTAAAGAGTCCTGTGGACTATGAAGGGAGAATCTGTGCCAAAAAGAGTGAGAGCACGGGTACTGGGCTGGAATCCTACGTTGCAAAGCTCATGGGCAACGGCTCAAACAGGACTTCGGTAACCGAGGACGAGATTCAGGTCGCCCTGAAGGATATCGATGTGTCTGACGAGCAGCTCAACGCGGTGTATTCCGCGCTGCGCAACAGCGGCATCCAGATTATCTCCGCGAGCGGAAACGACGACGCCCCATAGACGTCGACGATGACGATAACGATAGCGATACCGACGATTTCGATGACGACGAGCACGATTCCGGCTCGCTCGACGATCACGAGCTTAAGATGGCCCGTCAGGCCGACGCTGAGATGGGTTCTTCCAAGAGCAAGAAGAAGCGCACCGTGCGCACGTCCCGTTCGCGTTCGCGCGTGCGTGGCATCGATGCCTCCACGGTGATGCTGACCGGCGACCCGGTTCGTATGTACCTTAAGGAGATCGGTAAAGTCGACCTGCTGACCGCCTCCGAAGAGGTCGATCTGGCTATGAAGATCGAGGCCGGTCTCGATGCCACCGAGAAGCTCGAGGCCGCCGATGCGGGCGAGATCGAGCTCACCCGCGCCGAGATGCGTCGCCTGACCCGTATCGAGAACGTCGGTCTCGAGGCCAAGCAGGCGCTCATCAGCGCCAACCTGCGCCTGGTCGTCTCCATCGCCAAGCGCTATGTCGGTCGCGGCATGCTGTTCCTGGACCTGATCCAGGAGGCAACCTCGGTCTGATTCGCGCCGTCGAGAAGTTCGACTACCAGAAGGGCTTTAAGTTCTCCACGTACGCCACATGGTGGATCCGTCAGGCCATCACGCGTGCTATCGCCGACCAGGCCCGTACCATCCGTATTCCCGTGCACATGGTCGAGACCATCAACAAGCTCGTCCGCGTGCAGCGCCAGCTTCTCCAGGACCTGGGTCGCGACCCGACCCCCGAGGAGATCGGTGCCGAGATGGACATGAGCGCCGACCGCGTCCGCGAGATTCAGAAGATTTCGCAGGAGCGTGTCGCTCGAGACCCCCATCGGCGAGGAACGAGGATTCCCAGCTGGGCGACTTCATCGAGGACTCCCAGGCTATCGTTCCGCCCGATGCCGCCAGCTTCTCCATGCTGCAGGAGCAGCTCACCCAGGTGCTCGACTCGCTTGCCGATCGTGAGCGCAAGGTTATCGAGCTGCGCTTTGGCCTTGTCGACGGACATCCCCGTACGCTCGAGGAAGTCGGCCGCGAGTTTGGCGTCACGCGCGAGCGTATCCGCCAGATCGAGTCCAAGACCCTGGCCAAGCTCCGTCACCCCAGCCGCTCTAGCAAGCTCAAAGACTATATCGAAAGCTAGTCAAGCAAGAAGCGCCCTCAAGTACATCCGCTTGAGGGCGCTTTCATGTAGTTGTTGGGGACGTTCTTAAACGACTAGGTTGGAAAATTCTCAAAAAGTTCTTGCCCTGAGCTGATTCGTTCGTATAATAACTTCGTTGCTTGAGAGCACGCACCTATTCCTCGGTAGCTCAATGGTAGAGCACGCGGCTGTTAACCGCGCTGTTGTAGGTTCGAGTCCTACCCGGGGAGCCAGGTTGTAAAACCCGTCGCTATGCGGCGGGTTTTTTCATATCGCGATCGCCAGGCGCGAACGTTGCCGTATCAACATTTCGTGTCGAGGATGTAATCCCGCGACCCACCACCTCAACATGGCGCGCTCGTTGTAGAATATTGCAATGATTGCTCCCACGAGATGGTGCCGCGAGCACCAGATAAGGAGATTCTTGTGTCTGAGACCATTAACGGCAGCCTGAGCGTCTCGAACGACGTTATTGCCGATATTGCCGGTTATGCCGCGATGACGTGTTATGGCGTCGTCGGTATGGCCGAGCAGCTCCAGGGCGCCGAGAGCGTGCGCCTGCTTGCCGGTCAGCGCCTTCGCAAGGGCGTGCTTGTCTCCGCCGACGAGAACGGCCTTACGGTCGATCTTCACGTCGTGCTCGAGAACGGCGTCAACATGAAGTCCGTCTGCCACAATCTTTCGAGCTCCGTTGCCTTTACCCTGCAGGAGATCGCCCAGATCGATCCTGCCAGCCTTAAGATCGGCATCCACATCGACGCGCTCAAGAGCCGTCTGAACTAGCATCCGAAAACGGAGATTCAAATACCCATGATTGCAAAGACCATTCGCACCTGTTTTCCGATCGCTGCGGCTGCCGTTTCCGACAAGGCCGAGGAGATCAACAAGCTCAACGTCTTCCCCGTACCCGACGGCGATACCGGCACCAACATGTCACTCACGCTCGCCTCGGTGACCAAGGAGCTTTCCGCCCTTCCCGCCGATGCCGATATGGAGGCCATCGCCGGCGCCATCACCCACGGCTCCCTGATGGGTGCCCGCGGCAACTCCGGCGTCATCACCTCGCAGATTCTACGCGGCGTGGCCGAGGGCCTCGTCTCTGCCGACGAGCCCATCACGTCTGTCAACATCGCCTTCGCCTTTCGTCGCGCCGTCAAGGTCGCCTTCCAGGCCGTCCGCAAGCCCATCGAGGGTACGATTCTCACGGTGCTGCGGTGATGTCTCGACTAAGGCCGACGAGTGCGAAAAGAAGAAGTTCTCGGCCGAGGACGCGCTCGATGCTATCGTCGTCGAGGCTATCAGTCCGTCGCCCGCACGCCCGATCTGCTGCCCGTTCTGAAAGAGAACGGCGTGGTCGACTCCGGCGCCTTTGGCTTTGCCATCTTCCTTGAGAACTTTGTTGCCGCCGCGCTTGGTCGCAGCACCGTTGTCGAGGATTTCTCCGCCACGTTTGATTCCGCTGGCTCTGCCCGTGACGCGGCCCTTGGTCGCGTTGAGATTGAGGCTAACGACGACTGGGAGGGCTCGGAGTTCCGCTACTGCAACGAGTTCCTCTTTAAGGCCGACGCTCCCTTTGATGAGGATGAGTGCCTTAAGTTCCTGGGTTCCATGGGCGACTGCGAGCTGCTCGTGGGTGCTACCCCGACTACAAGATTCACGTGCACTCCAACACCCCCAACCTGGTGCTCGAGCACATGCTGCAGCTTGGTCAGATCTACGAGGTCTTATCCACAACATGGAGATGGAGCCCACGACCGTACCGCCAAGATTCATGAGGACCAGGAGAAGCTGCCGAGCCCGCTAAGGCGTTGGGCTTTGTCGCCGTTGCTGCTGGTTCGGGCGAGGCCGACATCCTCAAGTCCCTCGGCGTTGACGTGATCGTCTCGGGTGGCCAGACCATGAACCCCTCGACCGCCGACCTGCTGGGCGCGGTGGACCAGGTCAACGCGACCTCGGTCATCATCCTGCCCAATAACGGCAACATCCGCATGGCTGCCGAGGCCGCCGCTTCTGCCTGCACCGACAAGAAGGTCGCCGTCGTTCCCACCAAGACCGTCCCGCAGGCGTTCTCCGCGCTGTTCGCGGTCCTGCCCGATTCCGAGCTCGAGGACGCCGTTGCCGCTATGGTTGACGCCATCAGCGAGGTTCGCGATGGCGAGGTCACCCGTGCCGTGCGCGATTCCAGCGCCTCTGACGGCTCTCCGATTCACTCCGGTGACGTCATGGGTATCATTGCCGGCTCCATCGACGTGGTCGGCTCCGATGTGAAGCAGGTCACGCTCGACTGCATCAACCGCATGCAGGAGGAAGAGGAGGGCGACGCGCTGACGATTCTGGCCGGCGAGGAGCTGTCCGATGAGGCCTTCCAGGAGATCGTCGACGCCATTGAGGAGGCTCAGCCCGACTTGGAGATTGACGCCCATCGTGGCGAGCAGCCGCTCTATCCCGTGATCTTCTCGATCGAGTAGGCATCTGCCCATGTCCGAGCTGTGCTCCGTGCCGCGCGTCTCGGAGCGCTTTGCCCAGAGCAATGCGCTCGACGAGGATATCGCGCGACTCAAATATGTTTCGGGTAAACGTGAGGAGGCCCTTCGCCGTCTGGGAATTCGGACGGTGGGGGACCTCCTTCTCCATATCCCTCATCGATATCTCGACTTTACGCGCTCCTGGTCCATCGAGATGGCTCCCATCGGTACTGTGTGCACGATAGTCGCCACGGTCGATCGTATCGTTCAAAAGCAGCCCCGTCCGCGTATGCAGGTGACCGAGGTCTCGCTGGTGGACGAGACGGGCGTGCTGCAAGTCGCCTTTTCCGTCAGCCCTGGATTGCCCAGCAGTTTAAGCAGGGCGACCGCCTGGCCGTGATGGGTAAGGTCGAGTTTGCCTACGGCTTTAAGCAGATGGCCTCGCCGCATTTCGAAAGCTCGAGGACGGGCGCGCCGCGGCACTATCCTGCCGGTCCATTACGTGAGCGATGGCGTGAGCCAGGCGTGGATGCGCCGCATCGTGAGCGGCGCGCTCGAGGTCGTCAGTAATCCCTTCGACCCGATTCCTGCGCGCTTACGCGTCAAGCGCCGGCTGATGAGCAATGCCCGTGCGTTGCGCTCGATCCACTTTCCTTCGAGTATGGCCGAGCGCGATATCGCGCGCCGGCGTCTTGCCTACGAGGAGTGTCTCTGCTTGCAGCTCGCGCTGCGTCTGCGCAACGATGGCGGCTTGGTCGAGGTGGTTCCCTACGCCCACGCCGCGGGCGAGCACTTGGTCGCGCTTAGGCAGGCCCTGCCGTTTTCGCTGAGCGACGAGCAGGAGGCCGCGTTCCAAGACATCCTGCACGATATGTGCGATGGCGGGCGCGTGATGAACCGCCTGCTACTGGGCGACGTCGGTACCGGCAAGACGGCCGTCGCCGCTTGCGCGCTGGCCGTCGCGGCGATTCGGGAACTCAGTCCTGCGTTATGGCGCCTACGGGCGTGCTGGCGCGTCAATATGCCGATAAGACCGGCCCCTTGCTCTCGCAGGCTGGCATGACCTGGGCGCTCCTGACGGGCGCCACGCCGGCGGCCGAGCGTGAACAGATTCATGCGCAGCTGGAATCGGGCGAGCTCGACGTCCTCTTTGGAACCCACGCGGTCCTTTCGGACAACGTGGCGTTTAAGCATCTGTCGCTTGTCGTCATCGACGAGCAGCACCGCTTTGGTGTGGGCCAGCGCAATGCTCTGCGTGCCAAGGCCCGGTGCCGACCTTCTCGTTATGACGGCCACGCCGATCCCGCGCACGTTGGCGCTCTCGGTCTACGGCGACCTGGACACGAGCATCATCCGCCGTCGACCTGTTCCGGGGGCGGGCGTTACGACGCGCGTGCTCACCGAGTCGAGCCGCGATTTGGCCTACGGTGCCATCCGCGAGGCGTATGAAAAGGGCCAGCAGGCTTACGTGATCTGCCCGCTTGTGGAGCCGAGTGACTCGGCCGATGAGCTGGAAGACGTACCCGGTATCGCCCGCGACGACGAGGGCCGCGTGACCGTGCCTGTACCGCTGCACGATACGGCAACCGAGCTCGACCGACTGCGTCTGGCCCTGCCGGGACTTACCATTGAGCGCCTTCATGGCCGCATGCCGGCGGGGGAGAAGGACCGCGTGATCGATGCCTTCAAGCGCGGTGAGATCGACGTGCTCGTCTCGACCACGGTGGTCGAGGTAGGCGTCGACGTGCCCAACGCCACCGTCATGGTCATCGAGAACGGTGAGCGCTTTGGCTTGGCGGCCCTGCACCAGCTGCGCGGCCGCGTGGGCCGCGGCAGTGTGTCGGCACTTGCCTGGTCATGACGCACTCCAAGGGCAACGGTGGCGCGTCGGCGGCACAAGACCGTCTCCAGTCGCTCGAAAAGACCTCTGACGGCTTTGCGCTCGCCCAGATGGACCTGCGCCTGCGCCACGAGGGCGAGATTCTGGGCTACCGCCAGCACGGCGGCGTGACCCTGCGCTTTGTGGACCTGGACGCGAGAGGATCTTATCGAATGGGCCCATTTGGACGCGGTCGAGCTCTTGCGGTATGCTTGCAACCTTGACTCCGTGGCGACGCGCCCCTTGCGCGACGCGGTCGCCATGCGTTATCGACATATCTTTAAGGAGGTCAGCGGAGGATGAGAATCATCGGCGGTGAATGGCGCGGCCGCAAGATCGAAGAGCCGCGTGGGCGCGATGTCACCCGTCCCACGACCGATCGCGTGCGCGAGGCATGCGCGTCCATGGTCATGTCGGCGTTCGACTTCGATCTGGACGAGGTCCGCGTGCTGGAGCGCCTTTGGCGGCTCCGGCGCCTGGGAATCGAGATGCTCTCGCGTGGCGCCCGCTCGCTCACCACGTTCGAGATCGATCGCAATGCCGCCCGTCTGATCACCAAGAATATCGAGTCGCTGTGCCGCGACCGCTCGCGTTGGCGTGTCGTTACCGGCGATGTGTTGGCGAGCGCCTCGCGCGGCCGTGTGCCGGGTGGTCCCTTTGACCTGATCTTGCTCGACCCGCCTATGCCTTTGGCGCCGAGCCGGTCGAGGAGCTGCTGCAAAATCTTTCCCAGCAGGGACTGCTGCGCCCGGGCCTTTGCCCTGTTTGAGCATGCCGCAGCCGATGCAGGTGCTCATCCGGCTTGTTTTAAGACCGTGCGAGAGAAGCGCTACGGCATTACCTCGGTTGACTTGCTGCGCTCGGTGGCCGAGGACGAGAACGACCATGCTGACGAGAACGAAAATGACGAGGATGTGCCTTCGGAGGACACCCATGAATGACACCATCAACCGCGTAATCGTCCCGGGCACCTTCGATCCCATCACCTTTGGCCATATCGACGTGATCCGCCGAGCTCGCCGTATCTTTCCCAGCGTGATCGTCGCCGTGGCCGAATCGCAGGGTAAAAACGGCGTGGGTACACCTTATGCTCGACGAGCGTGTGGCGCTGGCCCGCGAGGCCCTCGGTGATTTGGACGGCGTCGAGGTACTGCCTTTCACCGGCCTGCTGGTCGACTTTGCACGTGAACAGAGCTGGTGCCGTCGTTAAGGGTCTGCGCGCCATGACCGACTTTGAGTACGAGTTGCAGCAGGCGACCTCAACTATCGCCTGGATAGCGAGCTGGAGTCCATCTTTGTCATGAGTGCTCCACAGTACGGGTACATCTCGAGCTCGGTGGTGCGCCAGATTGCGTCGCTTGGCAGCGACGTGTCGACGTTTGTGCCGCCCAACGTGGTCGAAGCACTCAAACATCGCTTTTCGTGACGTTTTTTTATTGCCTGGTGGCATGTGGTAAACTAACACGATGATATGTTACCTATGAAAGGAGACCGGATGCCGGGCGAGAATTTTCCTGGCGACAGGATCGTGAGTCTTGTCGACGAGCTCGAGGGGCTCATCGAAGAGGCTAAGACGCCGTTCGCAAGAACGCCCAGATGAAGGTTATCGACGCCGACGTCTTCTTTAACATCCTCGATGAGATCCGCATGAGCTATCCCGAGGAGTGGCAGAAGTCCCGCCGTATCCTCAAAGAGCGCGAGGAGCTTATGGCTTCCGCCGCCGCTCAGGCCGATTCCATCATTGCCGATGCTCAGCAGCAGGCCCTCACCATTGCCGGTGAGCAGGAAATTGTCCGCCTAGCGCAGCAGCAGGCCGACGACATCCGCGACCGTGCCCAGCAGTACGAGCGCGAGACGCGCTATGCCGCCGAGGATTACGCCGAGCAGGTCTTTACGCACCTCGAGGAGAACCTTAAGAGTCTGACCGGCACCGTCACCCGTTGCCGTCAGCAGCTCAACGAGGGCGCCGCCCAGCAGAACGGTCAGTGGTAATGGCTGAGTTCCCGAGCGTAACCGTCGATCTTTCCGAGCAGCTCGAGTTTCCCGGAGACTCATACCCGCTGACCGGCAAGGTCGATGTCGCCACCTACACGGTGGGCGAGAAGGAGTACCAGCTGCAGGACGGCATTGCCTACGACGTGGTCTTTACCAACGCCGGTACCGGTGTTCTGCTTTCGGGCATGGTCCGCGCTCACGCCACCGGCGAGTGCGATCGCTGCCTGGAGCCCGCCTCGTTTGATATCGCAGGCGAGATCGAGGAGTTCTACCTCTTTGAGGAGCCCGAGGACCCCGAGGCCTACGAAGACGGCTACGAGTTGCTGGGCGAGGATCGCATCGTCGATCTGGGTGAGCCCATCAACGACGCGGTCGTCATGGACACGCCGTTCGTTGTCCTGTGCAAGCCCGATTGCCGCGGCCTTTGCCCCACCTGCGGCAACAATCTCAACGTCGAGCAATGTGAGTGCGCCGCCAAGGGCGGAGGCCGAATGGGCCGCTGCCACGGAAAATCCATTTGCAGCATTGAAGAATCTCAAGCTTGACGAGTAAAACTGTGGTAGTATCGCTACTTGCGCGTAATCGCCACACTGGATAGTTCATAAGGAAGGTCACTATGCCCGTACCTAAACAAAAGCAGGGTCGTATCCGCACCCATACCCGTCGTTCCGCCCAACATGAAGATCTCGGCTGCGGCTCAGTCCACGTGCCCCCGTTGCGGCGCTGTTAAGCTCCCGCACCACGTGTGCCCCAGCTGCGGTTTCTACAAGGACCGCGAGGTTATCGTTACCGAGTAACTGTATACTCTGGATACGATGCCGTTCCAACTGGAACCACAATGGCCGGCTCAATGAGTCGGCCATTTTTGTATAAGGAGCATATGAAATGAGTAACGTTCGCGTTTGTGTAGACGTTGTGGGCGGAGACGAGAGGCCCCAGGTTGTCCTCGACGGTATCGAGGCTGCGCTTGCGGCAGATCCCGAGATTGAGGTCTTGGCCGTCGGTCCCGCTGAAATCGTCAACCCCTTTGCAGCGGCGCATGCCCGCGTGGAGGCCTTGGAGGCCCCCGACGTCATCAGCATGGAGGACGATCCCATCCGCGCCGTGATGACTAAGCGCAAGTCCTCGATCGTGCTTGCATGCCGTGCCATTAAGAAGGGCAATGCGGACGCGTTTTTCTCGGCCGGCTCGACCGGTGCCATGACCGCTGCCGCCACGGCCTACGTCACGCCGTTTAGGTATTTGGCGGAGGGCAAGAAGCAGCCGGTCCGTCCGTGCCTGACTAACGCACTGCCTAATCGCGCCGGCGGCCTGACGGTGCTGTGCGATATGGGCGCCAATCCCGATGTCACGGTGGACGACATGGTGCGTTTCGCCCAGATGGGTGCTGCCTATGCCCGCGTGGTTTTGGACATTGAGCATCCGCGTGTGGGCCTGCTTGCCAACGGCACCGAGGACGAGAAGGGCTCCAACTTACCAAGGCGTGCTTCCCGGCCATGAAGGCCGCGTTCCCGGCTTTGTGGGCAACTGCGAGGGCACCGATCTTACGTCGGGCAATTTTGACGTCGTGGTCGCCGACGGTATGTCGGGCAATATTGCGCTCAAGGCCACCGAGGGCGCTGCCAAGTTTTTGCTGCAGGAGCTCAAGGGTGCCTTTATGTCTTCGCTCGGCACCAAGATCGCCGCGCTGCTCATCAAAAGCAGATGCGCCAGATTAAGGCCAAGCTTTCGGGCGACGCCAAGGGCGGCGCGATTCTGCTGGGCCTGCGCGGCGTCGTGTTGATCGGCACGGTGCCACGTCGGTCGAGGCCGTCAAGAACGGTACGCTTGCCGCGGCCCAGGCCGTGCGCGCCGGGCTTGTCCAGGACGTTGCCAATTCTATGGACGGTATCGTTTTATAAAGGCCGCGTTACGTGGCTCAACCTGTACCGCGTGGGGTAGAATCGGAGCCGTATTGCAACGCGGCTCCGATTGCCGTGTTGTGTTGTGTTCCATGACATACGAGAGGAAGCGCTATGGATCGCTCCGAAATCTTCGATAAGATCGCCGAAGTCGCCGCTGACGTGCTGGGTGTCGATGTCGCCGACATTAGCGACGAGACACTTTTGACGATCTCGATGCCGATTCGCTCGAGCGTCTGCAGCTGGTGACGGCCATCGAGGACGAGTTCGACCTCGAGATCGATGACGAGACCCTGCTGTCGCTCAACTCTGTCGCCGACGCTGTCGACGCTATTGAAAACGCCAAGGAGGCCTAAGTCTTGGCTTGTCTGAACGACTCACGCGCGCCAGGAGATTCTGGGCCATGAGTCA
>ENA-OQHP01000726-OQHP01000726.1-human-gut-metagenome-genome-assembly--contig:-NODE-726-length-10436-cov-1.160636_pt1 | contig 10436 bp, 17 predicted proteins | sample MGYA00242563_ERZ504717 | MGnify/ENA primary metagenome ERZ504717 (study PRJEB26092, sample SAMD00036212) | human gut metagenome | host: Homo sapiens | study: EMG produced TPA metagenomics assembly of...
TGGAAACGAAGGTACTTTATTCTTACGGACAGTATTTCGGAGAGCAGGTTAAGAACGCATCCGGGAATCCGTGCAAGCGAAAAGAAGTTCTATCAGAAAATCACAGATATTTATTCATTACAATACTGTCCTATCTGCTGATCTGGGCGGTTGCATGATTGTGTTCTGGTTCTTTACAAGCGGAAGTGATGCTATGGGTTATAGTTTGATGTTCCTTTGGATTATTCTTCCTGTAACTACATTCGTTGTGTCCATTGTTATCGGCAAAAATGACTTTGGGAAAAGGAAAATGGGCATTTACCCTTTTCTTCGGAGTAATGTATATGCTTGCTGAATACGGAACATTCAAAATGGCAAACAACATTGCTTTTGACAAACTGAATGCACCGGATTGGGGAATGATTGTAGGTGGTGCAATAATTTCTGCAATCGGTATGCTGATAGGTTCGTTGTTTAACAAGAAGCGAAACAAACAGAAGAAACAAGACCTTTAATGGAGGGGCGAATATGAGCAAGTTTAGAACGGTTGTGGCTGTAATTATAATGATTTTGTGCGGAGTGGCAGGATTGTTCCTTGGAGCCACGCTTAACAATGCTATTGGTGGAGGTATCTTGGTGTTTTGATTTCTGGTATCGCCTGCATTATCTATGTGTTGGATAACCAAGACAAAAAATAAGGCAAAAGCAGTTTGATAAGGAGCGTGATGGTATGAAAAGATTGGTATCAATAGTTTTGATTTTAGTATGCATATTCTCTTTATCGGGTTGTGGGAAGAATGACACTTATAAAATAAGCATTACAGTTCCTGCAGGTACTGCAGGTGAGTTTACCTATATAGAGGACTTTATTTATTCCGACGAAGAAATATCTCCGATTGGTGATACAATTACCGTTTCTTCCGTTGAAGGATTACCAGATACGGAAGTTGTATTGAAGCCGATTGAAGTCAAGGAAGAGAATGCGTATGAATGCACATATCTTACTCCTGGTATGCCAGTAGAAATGGATGTTGAAAAAGGTGCTTGGTTCAAAATCGGTATATCTATGAACAATGACACTGATGAGGATATAACCTTCTATGTCGAAGTCGAGGGTGTCGAAGTGCGAATTGAGTAAAGGAGTGTGATTGTATGAAAGTTGATTTTTGGCTGCATCTTAATGCTTTGTGTGGAATTATTGGTGGAACAGGTTGGTTGATTGCAGTGCATCTATTGTTCAAGGTGGAGCATGGTCTGTGGATGTACTCTCAGAGCCGTCTCTGACAATGCCAAGAGATTCAATTTATAACCATCTGGGTTACAACATCGCTATCATCAATGTGAATGACCGGTTCAGAAGGAATCCACTTTTTAGCATCTGAAGATAGGAAACCGCAGCTTTTGCAGGGGTACCTTTATCAAGATGTCTGGAAAGACGGTCAACAATATTTATTTTTTAGAGTCCTCGTGAAGTTGGTCAACGACATCTGTTAAAAGGCAACTTTGGGAAGCTAACATACCATAAGTGATATCTGCTGTAAATTTACGATCAGGCTTGGAAAGCTGTTTTGAAATTTTATTTGAAAAAGTTAAAATTTTTCGTTTCAAAGTGTAAGTATTTGATGTAAAATTAGCCATAGGGAATCTCCTTCTTTTTTGTTTAGTAGCTTAATTTTACATCAAAGAAGTCAGATTCCTTATATTTTGGACACTTTCATAAAGTTGTGGATAATGAATGGAGCAAAATCAGAGGTCTGTGGATAAAACTGCGGAAACTCAAGGGCAACATTATATTTACTCCTGAGGATAAGAGTGGTATAATTGTCTGTAAGGCTGTCCAAAGAAGAGAAGGACGGCAGAATGAGAGAACCATCGCAGTATGAGAGGTACGGCGTCTGGCAGACAATTTTTGAAGGAGTTTTAATGGTATGGAACTGACAACAATTCGTGAGTTATTTAAGAACAGAGAAGAATATCTGGACAAGCAGGTGACAGTTGGGGGCTGGATCCGAAGTATTCGTGATTCTAAGACATTTGGATTTATCGTGTTAAATGATGGATCTTATTTTGAGACGCTTCAGGTAGTATATCACGATAAGATGGAGAATTTTGCAGAGATCTCCAAATTAAATGTAGGTGCAGCAGTAGTCGTAAAGGGAACGCTCGTAGCGACACCGCAGGCAAAGCAGCCGTTCGAGATCCAGGCAGATGAAGTTGTAGTGGAGGGTGCAAGTGCCCCGGATTATCCGCTTCAGAAGAAGCGTCATAGTTTTGAGTATCTGAGAACGATCTCCCATCTGCGTCCGCGAACGAATACATTTCAGGCTGTATTCAGAGTCCGCTCACTCGCAGCGTATGCGATCCATAAGTTTTTCCAGGAGAGAGGCTTTGTATATGTGCATACTCCGCTGATCACAGGAAGTGACTGTGAAGGTGCGGGAGAGATGTTCCGTGTGACCACGATGGATATGGAGAATCTTCCGAAGAATGAAGATGGAACAGTAGACTATACACAGGATTTCTTTGGAAAAGAGACAAGCCTTACTGTAAGTGGACAGCTCAATGGCGAGACTTATGCACAGGCATTCCGCAACATTTACACATTCGGACCGACATTCCGTGCCGAAATTCCAATACGACAAGACATGCGGCTTGAGTTCTGGATGATCGAGCCGGAGATTGCATTTGCAGATCTGGAAGATGATATGGAGCTGGCAGAGGCCATGCTGAAATATGTCATCAACTATGTGCTTGAGAATGCACCGGAAGAGATGAACTTCTTTAATTCCTTTGTAGATAAAGGACTTCTTGACAGACTTCATAATGTAGTAAATTCTGACTTTGCACGTGTGACTTATACAGAAGCAATCGAGATTCTTGAGAAAAATAATGACAAGTTTGACTATAAGGTTTCATGGGGATGCGATCTTCAGACAGAGCATGAGCGTTATCTGACGGAAGAGATTTATAAGAAGCCGGTCTTTGTAACGGATTATCCGAAGGAGATTAAAGCGTTCTATATGAAACTGAATGGGGACGGAAAGACAGTTGCCGCTGTTGACTGTCTTGTTCCGGGAATCGGTGAGATCATTGGAGGAAGTCAGAGAGAGGATGACTATGAAAAGCTTCTTGCAAGAATGCAGGAGCTGGTCTGAAAGAGGAAGATTATGGTTTCTACCTTGATCTGAGAAATATGGTTCTACAAGACATGCAGGGTTCGGACTTGGATTTGAGCGTTGCGTAATGTATCTGACAGGAATGTCGAATATCCGTGACGTGATCCCGTTCCCGAGAACTGTAAATAACTGTGAACTGTAATATGAATGGATCTTTCTGAGTTTATAAATAAGGACAGACTGCCGTCTGATGCACATTTCTGTGTGAGAGAGATGGTGGTCTGTTTTTTGATTGCCAAAGCTCAGAAAAATGCCTTATAGTATAGAGTATCAGATTACGAAAGCAGGAGAATTGGAAATGAAATTTATTCATATAGCAGACCTCATCTTGGTGCAGAGCCGGATGCAGGCAGAGCATACAGTCAGAACCGGTCACAGGAATTGTGGGAGACACTGCAGTCGGTTCTTGAGGTTTGCGAGGAAGAGCAGACAGACCTTCTGCTGATCGCAGGAGACATTTTTCACGGGCAGCCGCTTCGCAGGGAATTAAAAGAGCTGAATTATTATTTTGCAGAGCTGACGCATACAAAAGTAGTCTTGATCGCTGGCAACCATGATTATATAAGAAAGGATTCTTATTACAGAACGTTTCAGTGGAATGAGAATGTAATCCCTTTATTCGGGCGGGAACTGGAATATGTGGAGTTCCCGGAACTGAGGACGGCAGTGTATGGTCTGAGTTATTACAGCAGGGAGATCAGAGAGCCTCTGTATGAATCGGCGTTTGCGGGAGGAATCCAGGAGTATGAGATTCTTCTCGCCCATGGTGGAGATGAGAAGCATTGTCCGTTCCGGGTGAAAAAGCTGGAAGAGTCAGGATTTGATTATATTGCACTGGGACATATCCGACAGACCGCAGGCACTGATGGAAAGACCGGATCATTTATGCGGGAGCGTTAGAACCCATTGACCGGAATGATGTAGGGCCGCACGGCTATGTAAAGGGAGAGATTACGGAAGCCGGGTTCATACGCAGTGGATTCCGTGTGCAATGAGATCCTATATTCATCTGGAAGTTCCGGTTAATACGGAAGATACAATGGGGAGCGTGCGGAAAAAGATTCTGGAGGCCGTGAAGGACTATGGAGCAGAAAATATGTATAAGATCATTCTTACGGGATATCGGGGATCCGGATCTGCGGTTTGATACAGAGCGAATGGACCGGGACGGGAATCTTCTGGAAGTGATCGATGAAACCGCTTCGCAGTATGATATGGAAGAATTGTTGCAGGAAAATGAAGGAAATCTGCTGGGAGAGTATATCCGTCGGTTTAAAGACTGCGAAAAGGACAGCATAGAATATCAGGCATTGTATGAGGGAGTTGAAGTACTCCTTAAGAATAAGGGGTGACGGAAAATGAAGATAACGGAATTATATATCAAAAATTTTGGCAGATTTTCAGAGCAGCATTTCTATATCAAGGATGGCGTTCAGGTCATTTACGGAGAAAATGAGTATGGAAAATCTACATTGCAGGCATTTATCAGGGCGATGCTGTTCGGAATGGAGCGGGGAAGAGGAAAAGCTGCGGCAAAGGATGATTTCAGTAAGTACCAGCCGTGGGAAAATCCGAATTACTATGCCGGAGTAATGCGGTTTCGCTGTGGTAACAGGAATTTCCGGCTGGAACGGAGTTTTGACCGGATCTCAAAGCAGGTTTCACTGGTCTGTGAAGATGATGGGGAAGAGCTTTCGGTAGAGCATGGGGATCTGGATATGTTGCTGGGAGGGATCACTCTAGGGATGTATGACAATACAGTTTCAATCGGACAGTTTCAGAGCAGACCGGGACAGGAACTGGCAGAAAGTCTGAAAAATTATGCGGCAAATTATTATGAGACCGGTGGCGGGGAACTGGATTTAAGCGGTGCGATTTCAGATCTGAGAGAACGGAAAAAAGCAGTAGAGCAACAGTGCAGATTTGCAAGAGAACAGAGAGAAAAAAGTATCTTTCCATGGAGCAGGAATGTACCTATCTGGAAAAAGATATGAGAAAGTTTCAGGCACAGTATGAAGAAATCAGCAGAGAATCCGTCTGCTGCAACAAAGACAGAAGGAAAATGATTCAAAAGAAACGGATTTGCATCCGGGTGAAACGGAATCTGCTTCTGAACAACCGGAAGAGAACAGCCGTGGAATGATCATTGGTGGCTTTTTAGGAATCATAGCCGGACTGGCAGGGCTTTTGTGGGGGATATTTTTAAGAGATAAATCCGGAGTTGACGTACTTTTTGGAGCGGTCTTCCGCGTTTGTACTGCTGGCAGTACTTTTTAGTGATCGCGGGCTGTGTGCTGTTTGTTGTGGGAATCCGTAAGCAGGCAGGACAGAAAAAAATAATAAAAGAAACAGAAAAATCCAGCGGAACCCGCACAGTGCAGGAAAAAGAGAAGGTTCAGACCGGACAGCCGGAGCAGAATGGTGAGAAGTCTGGCGGGAGCAGAACGATCCTGAGGAACAGAAGCTTCAGTGGCAGCAGGAACAGATCAGGGAAGAGTGGAAAGAAAAGAAGCTCCGGTACGAGAATTTGAAGGAGCAGCAAAGAGAACTGCAGCCGGATGAAGCAGAGGAAAGACTCTATGAGAGGAGAGAGGCACTGGAACTGGCAGAAGAGACGATGAAAAAGGCGGCAGAGCATCTTGGAGAGCGGACAGCAGCAGGACTGAACCGGAGAGTGTCTGAGATTTTTCCGAAATTACGGAGGGAAATATCCGGGAGTCAATATCAGTGACAGACTGGAAATTTCTGTATGGGACGGAACGAGGCGGATTCCGGCATACCGGCTGAGCAGAGGAACGGTGGAGCAGATTTATTTTGCCCTGAGGATGGCGGCAGCCGAAATGCTTCAGGAGGAAGAACTTCCGGTGATCCTGGATGAAACCTTTGCATTTTATGATGATAAAAGACTGCAATCTGTACTAAAATGGTTGAGTCAGCAGGAAAAGACAAGTTATAATATTAAGCTGTCAGAGAAGAGAAATGGAATTTTGAGAAGATGCTGACGTTTCAGGAAGAAGATAGATACATGAAAATAGAACATGCCAAAAAAGTTTTATTTATAATCAAATAATCTGCAGCTTCATGGGTAGTGAGGCATTGCGGTAGGGGGCTGCGTGAGAGATTCGATCCTTGCAAGACGGCCACAGGACTGGATATTACGACTTCGGCAAAGCCGGAAGAGATAAAAAAGCTGTTCCGCAGGACGATTGATACAGGGATCGAGCATGGAACGGTTACGGTTCTTTTCGGTAAGGACAGCTTTGAGGTGACGACCTACAGGATCGATGGTGCATATGAGGACAGCAGACATCCAAAGGAGGTACAGTTTACCAACCGGCTGGAAGAGGATCTGAGGAGAAGAGATTTTACGATCAATGCCATGGCGTATAATGACCAGGTGCGTCTGGTGGATGTATTTGGCGGAATGCAGGATCTGAACCATCATCTGATCCGGTGTGTGGGAGATCCTGAGGAGCGTTTTTCGGAAGACGCACTGAGGATTCTTCGTGCGGTACGTTTTTCGGCACAGTTGAATTTCCCGATCGAGTCGGCTACAGCGGATGCCATCCGCAAACTTGCTCCGAATCTGCAGAATATCAGTGCGGAAAGGATTCAGGCGGAGCTGGTGAAACTTTGGTATCACCTCACCCGGAGCGAATCGTGATGCATACGAACTGGGACTGACGAAGGTGATTCTGCCGGAGTGGGATGCAATGGAAGGTGTGGCACAGAATACACCGCATCATAAATATGATGTGGCAGAGCATACACTGCGGGCATTGAAAAATGTGAAACGTGACAAGATTCTCCGGCTTACGATGCTGTTTCATGATATGGGAAAACCGATGATGAAGACCACCGATGAGAATGGTCGGGATCATTTCCGTGGACATGCACTGGTCAGTGAGGAACTGGCAAGAAGTATCATGCACAGATTGAAGTTTGACAATGAGACGATCCGAACGGTTACGAAGCTGGTCTGCTATCATGATTACCGGGTGGAGGCAACACCAAAGAATGTGCGGAGAGCCATGAACCGGATCGGTGTGGAGCTGTTCCCGTATTATCTGGCAGCGCGTCTTGCGGATGTAAAGGCACAGAGTCCGTATCAGAAAAGGGAAAAGATTGAAAATATCGTAGAAATGCGTCGGCTGTATCAGGAGATCATAAAGAAGCAGGAGTGTGTGACGCTCAGACAGCTTGCGGTCGGAGGTCGTGAACTGATGGATCTCGGAATGAAGCCGGGGCGTGAGCTGGGCAGTATGCTCAGTGAATTACTGGAATATGTACTGGATGATCCTGCAAGAAACGATAAGGAAATCCTTTGTGCATATGTAAAAAATAAATTGAACCTCTAAGTTGATCGCAGCTTTCAGGCATACTTGGCAGAACCTGTTCATAGATAGAAGAACTTAGAATAGAGGTGCGGGCGTTAAAAGAGCGTCCGCACACGGGAACAGGGGGATGTCATGAGAGAGTATGAACAGGAAGTGCGGGAACAGTACGAGATAGAGATTAAAAGCACCCGTCGGACAAGGGGTGCGTTTTTTTGCGTTGGCAATGCAGATACAGAAGTATTCTTGATGAAAGAAACCCTTGCTTCTGAAAAAAGAGCGGCATTGCTTTATCTGACATTGAACCGGCTTGAGAAGACGGGAAAATTAAAAGTAGATGCACCGGTTTTTTCAAGGGATGGAAAGCTGATCGTTGCTGCCAGGGACGGGACCCGTTATATGATGAAAAGTGGTACTCCGGGCGGGAATGTGATATGAAAAAGGAACAGGAACTCCTGCTTGCCGCTGAGAAACTCGGGATTCTGCATACGCATCTGAAGTGGCAGGAACCGACAGCAGGGGAGCTGGAAACGCTGCTTTGCAAGTATGCAGTGCGATCAGAAGATGCAGCGGTATCGGAAAGTGGAGCAGTGTCAGAAAATGCAGCGGTATCGGGAAATGGAGCAGTATCAGAAAGAAGGAGAAAGAGCCTGTGCCACAGCAACAATTCCCGGAAGAGGAGTTTCAGGTCTGCCCGCCTGCTGCACGCAGTCCGCTGGATGAAATGCTGCGGCATAACCGGGAAATGAAAAAAGTCCGTTCGTTTATCAGAAAAGGGTCGTAAAAAATGAGTTTGAAGCGTTGTATCTGAAGCATTTTGAAGCGATGTATGAGAAGGCCTGTGCGATCACCGCAGCGATGGAACAGTCAGGCTGTATGCAGATTTATGAAAAAACGTTGCGGAAAACCGGATGATGCATGGAGATTATAATTATCATAATATTCTGATCCTGCCGGGAGATACTGCGATCACCAATTGAACATATGCGGATTGGAATCCAGGTGCAGGATCTGTATTATTTTCTGAGAAAAGCAATGGAAAAATATCGTTGGAAACAGAAACTGGGGGTTGGGATCATCCGGGCGTATGAAAGACAACGCCGGCTGGAGCCGGGAGAATGGGAGTATCTGGGGCTTCAGCTTGCTATCCTGAGAAGTTCTGGAAGACTGCCAGCAGTTATTGCAGGTCGAATAAGGCATGGCTGCCTGAGAAAAGTGTGGAGAAGCTGGAACTTGCGGTGAATCAGGAAGAAGAAAAAGACGAATTTTCTGAAAACTATTTTCGGGATACACCTGTAATTTGAAAAAAGGTAGAAATAAACGGAAATTCCTTGCAAATAAGGACTGAACCGTTAATAACAGTACATAAGGGTGCATCCATGTGGACGGACGAGTGGACATGGAGCCTTTGAAAAAATAAGTATGAAATTGTATTTAAGTACAATGAAGGAGGAAATAATCCATGAACAAGACAGAATTTATTGCAGCAGTAGCAGAGAAAGCAGAGATTTCCAAGAAAGATTCAGAAAAAGCACTGAAGGCTTTTGTTGATGTAGTTGCTGAACAGCTTAAGGCAGGAGATAAAGTGCAGCTCGTTGGATTCGGAACATTTGAAGTAAGCGAGAGAGCAGCAAGAGAGGGAAGAAATCCTCAGACAGGTGAGACAATGACGATCGCAGCATGTAAAGCTCCGAAGTTCAAAGCCGGTAAAGCATTAAAGGATGCAATCAACTAATCTTCTGCAGAAAGAGCGGATGAAATGAATCGGATCAGACAGGTTTTTGCAAGGAAATGGTTGCAGTGCCTGTCTGTTTTTTCTGCGGGCAATGAGCCGGAGCCTGTGGCTATACAGGCACAGGACACCGGCAACTGACGCAGCATTATTTTATGTGAGATACGAAGGGAGAAAGGTTATGTTTAAGGAAAAAGTACGGGTGCAGATCTTAGAGGGGAAACTGACAGATAAGGGAAAATGCCTCTGCGGAAGTTACAGAGGATATGAGATCATGGTGAACCAGATGAATGGATTCTATCAGATCTGTATTAATGCCCATTCTGATGATGATGTGAATAATCAGAAGCTGGCTGCTTTTCTTGCAGAACATAAGACGAAGGTAAAAGGTGTTCTGGATGCGAAGATCAGTCCGACAGCACTTCTGATGAATGTGAAGATGCCTGCATTTGGTTCAAAGTGTCCGGCAGCGATCAATGAGGCAGTGATGCCGGTGATCCAGTACCTGACGATGGGAAGATATTCCAGCGGATGCGAGTACTGCAAGTCAGAGAATGTACCGGTTTCAGATTATGAGATCAATGGAATGCATCATCTGGTATGTGAAAATTGTGCAGGGCAGATCGGTCAGAATCTGCAGCAGAACCAGCAGGAAGTCCAGGCGAAGAAGAGCCGCGTGGCAGAAGATCGTGGGTGCGGTACTTGGTTCTCTGATCGGATGCATTCTGTGGATCCTGATCTATAAGCTGGGCTATATTGCAGGAATCGCAGGAGCAGTGATCGGAATCTGTGCGATGAAAGGATATGAGATGCTTGGCGGCCATCTTGATAAAAAGGGAGTGGTCATTTCCTCGGTGATCATGGTTGTGAATGATCTATTTTGGAAACCGGATCGCATGGAGCTGGGATGCATATGATGCATTGAAAGATCAGGGATTCACATTTTTTGACAGTTACCAGTATCTGGGAGAGATTCTGGATCAGACAGGTCTTGCAGGTGATTATTATACAGATCTGACGATCGGATATGTTCTGTCCTTTGTATGTGGGGCGAGGTATATCATTCATGCATTCCGGGCAAGCAATGGAAGTTATACAATGAAAAAGCACTAAAAGGAATCAGAAAAGATGAGATTAGACAAATTTTTAAAAGTATCCAGGCTGATTAAAAGAAGAACCGTGGCAAATGAAGCATGTGATGCAGGGCGCGTTTCC
>ENA-OQHP01000727-OQHP01000727.1-human-gut-metagenome-genome-assembly--contig:-NODE-727-length-10425-cov-2.394446_pt1 | contig 10425 bp, 16 predicted proteins | sample MGYA00242563_ERZ504717 | MGnify/ENA primary metagenome ERZ504717 (study PRJEB26092, sample SAMD00036212) | human gut metagenome | host: Homo sapiens | study: EMG produced TPA metagenomics assembly of...
TTTTTTTAAAGACCTTGTTCTTTTCAGAAAAGAACAGGACGTTTGAGAGGTTAGTAACCTGCATGCCGGAAGGTTAGTAACGTGTGGGGCGACACGTTACTAATGTGTGGGGTGTAAGGTTAGTAATGTTACAGGTGAAAGATTATATATCTTACAAGTGATACATATCATACAGGTATGAAGTTTCAGTATATGTTTGATAATAAAACAGTAGGTTATCTTTTTTTACGATTATCCAGTTCAATGAACTCTTTTCGGATGAATAAGTTTCTTATGTTTTTCAATATTGTAAAAATATACCAGTCTACACAGCTGTTCTGAATCTTGCCGTATTCCAGTCTTCTTTCTTATATAAGGATGAAAAAAGAAAGTAGAGATGGCTGATTAAACTGTTTTATGAGCTTATTGCCGTTTTTTAGCTATTGGAAACATATTGGTTAAGGAAATATTTAAAATATTGCAGATAGAGGGCTATAATTAACGAAAAAGGGGTGCATGATGAACACCCCTTTTGCTCAGTAAAGATAAGACCTTATCTTTACTGGTTGTTTGTAACATTCTAGTTGCGGAATTTTAATCCGTCACCCGCTGTTTCTACGATAATCGGTTTGCTTCGGTCCACTTCCTGTGACAATAGCTTTTTGGACAAATCATTCAGCAAATAGCGCTGGATGGCACGTTTCACGGGACGGGCGCGAATTCGGGATCATAGCCTGTGCTGGCAATGAAACGGACGGCCTCATCGGTCATTTCCAAAGTAATGCCGTTGCCGGCCAGCATATTCTTGATACCGTTGATTTGTAACATCACAATCTGTTCTATCTCTTCTCTGTTCAAAGGCAAGAACATGATTGTTTCATCTATACGGTTCAGAAACTCCGGCCGTATCGTTTTTTTCAACATGGACATTACCTCTTTCTTCGTCTCTTCAATCACCACTTCGCGATTCTCGTCATTAATCTTTTCGAACTGGCTTTGAATGTATGCGCTGCCCAGGTTGGAAGTCATGATGATAATTGTATTCTTGAAGTTTACCGTACGTCCCTTGTTGTCAGTCAGACGTCCGTCATCCAAAACTTGCAGCAGAATATTGAACACATCGGGATGTGCTTTTTCTATTTCATCAAACAATACCACAGAGTATGGTTTGCGTCGGACGGCTTCTGTCAACTGACCGCCTTCATCGTAACCTACGTATCCGGGAGGCGCTCCGATCAGACGGGATACAGAGTGTTTCTCCTGATATTCGCTCATGTCGATACGCGTCATCAGGCTCTCGTCATCAAACAGGTAGTCGGCCAATGCTTTGGCAAGTTCTGTCTTACCTACACCGGTAGTACCCAGAAAGATGAATGAACCTATCGGACGTTTCGGATCCTGTAATCCGGCACGGCTGCGGCGTACGGCATCGGATACGGCTGCTATGGCTTCATCCTGACCTACCACACGCAAATGTAATTCTTGCTCCAGATGAAGCAATTTGTCACGTTCGCTTTGCAGCATCTTGTTGACCGGTATCCCTGTCCACCGTGAAACAACATCGGCAATGTCCTCAGCGGTAACTTCTTCCTTTATCATGGCACTGTCACCCTGCTTGTGTTTCAGGTCTTCTTGAATATCCTTGATCTCGTTCTCTAAAGCCTGTAATTTTCCATAACGGATTTCGGCTACTTTACCGTAATCTCCCTCACGTTCCGCTTTCTCGGCTTCAAATTTCAATTGTTCTATTTCCTGCTTGTTTTGCTGAATCTTGTTGACCAGTTCCTTTTCACTCTGCCATTGGCTTGTAAGAGGTTTCCTGTTCTTTCAGTTCGGCAATCTCTTTATTCAGCTGTTGTAATTTGGGCTCGTCTTTTTCACGTTTGATGGCCTCACGTTCAATTTCCAGTTGTTTCAGGTGACGTGAGATTTCATCCAGTTCTTCAGGCACGGAATCACGTTCCATACGCAATTTGGCAGCAGCTTCATCCATCAGGTCAATAGCCTTGTCCGGAAGGAAACGTTCGGTAATGTAACGGTTGCTCAATTCTACAGCGGCAATGATGGCTTCATCTTTGATACGTACCTTGTGATGGTTTTCGTAACGTTCTTTCAATCCACGGAGAATGGAGATGGTGCTCAGCGTGTCCGGTTCGGCTACCATAACGGTTTGGAACCGGCGTTCCAATGCCTTGTCCTTTTCGAAGTACTTCTGATATTCGTCCAAAGTAGTGGCTCCGATGCTGCGGAGCTCACCACGGGCCAAGGCGGGTTTCAATATATTGGCGGCATCCATGGCACCTTCACCTTTACCGGCTCCGACCAAGGTATGGATTCATCGATAAACAGGATGATGCTGCCTTCGGCTTTGATTACTTCATTGACAACAGATTTCAGACGTTCTTCAAATTCACCTTTGTATTTGGCTCCGGCAACCAGTGCGCCCATATCCAATGAGAAGATTTGTTTGTTCTTCAAGTTGTCGGGTACATCACCTCGGATGATACGGTGTGCCAAGCCTTCAACAATGGCGGTCTTACCGGTACCCGGCTCACCGATTAAAATCGGATTATTCTTGGTACGGCGGCTTAATATTTGTAATACCCTACGTATTTCTTCATCACGCCCGATAACCGGATCAAGTTTTCCGCTGCGGGCAGCCTCATTCAAATTAATGGCATATTTGCTTAAGGATTGATAAGTGTCTTCACTGGATTGTGAAGTTACTTTTTCACCTTTACGTAGTTCTGCTATGGCGGAGCGCAGCTCTTTGTCTGTCATTCCCGCGTCTTTCAATATGGTAGCGACAGTACTCTTTACATTTAACAAGGCCAGGATAATAGCTTCCAGTGAAACGAATTCGTCACCCATCTCTTTGGAATACTGTACGGCTCTTTGTAATATCTCGTTGCTTTCACGGCTAAGGTAAGGTTCTCCTCCGAAACCTTAGGCAGTGAGTCAATTTGCTTGTCGATGACCAATGCGATCTGCTGGGCGTTCATTCCCAATTTCTGGAAAATGAAGTTGGTGACGTTTTCACCTACTTTCAGTACTCCGGCCAACAGATGCACAGGCTCGATAGCTTGCTGTCCGCGGGCTTGAGTTACGTTCACCGCTTGTTGCACTGCCTCCTGTGATTTAATTGTGAAGTTGTTAAAATTCATATTGTATCTCCTTTCTAAATATTATTCAAATACCTATTGAAAACGTAACTGTCACTGCTTTGTTCAGTGGCTTTTGCGATTTCATTTGATAATCGTCAAATAGTTTGCCATAAAGAAAAAGAAAGCTAATGAGGTAAAATAAGAAGACAAAATGGCAGGCTTTCCGGCTTTTAAATGAAAAAAAAGTCCGAATTGTACACAAAAAGGCAGATAACTCTTTTTGCAGGCAGATGATAATTGCTATCTTAGCATCGAAATCATAAAATGAAAACGAGATGACAAATGAAATAAAGTTTGCAGATACTGTAATTTTGGTGGATGTAGCCTATGTAGATAGGGTGGCGGGTGATTTATCCAAACATTTTGGTGACGTGGTGGGCCGTAAGTTGCCGAAAGCGGATTTACCGGTGTTGTTGGAATGTCTGTCACTGGATAGTGGAATACCCTTGGGGGAGAATGCAGTTCAGGTATTATTTATTTATGACGAGGAAAGTAAGAAAATGGATGCTTTTCAGCCGTCGGATTTGGAAAAGGAATTAAATAACGTGGCTTTCAAAAGCCAGTTGGGAGAGTTTGCACTTTATTCTTTCGAACCATCGGATATGGCTAGTCGCGAAGAGTTGTTTCTGGAGTCTTTGAGAGTGGTGGTTGATGCAAAAGAGGTGAAACGGGTGATTATTGTCCCTGCCGAAGAAGAATATGGAGATAAAGTTCCTGCTATATTAAATAAGGTGGACGGAAAAGAAAAAATGACGGTATTCGGTATGAATCCTCCAACCAGTGAAGTCGCTTATCAGTGGGAGATGTTTGGATTCGCTGTTTTACAGTCGTTAGGAATTAAAGCAGACGAACTATAATCATTAAAAAACATGTCTGATTTCAGGTTAAGAGTATTCAGTAGTGTTGCGAAAAACCTCAGCTTTACAAAGGCTTCGCAAGAGCTGTTTATCAGTCAGCCGGCTATAACCAAGCATATTCAGGAATTGGAAACGATGTACCAGACACGCCTTTTTGAGCGAATGGGGAACAAGATCTTGCTGACTGATGCAGGCAGGTTGTTGTTGGAGCATTGTGAGAAAATTTTGGAAGATTACGGACGCTTGGAGTACGAGATGAACTTATTACGTAATGAGCATACCGGTGAGTTGCGCTTGGGAGCCAGTACTACAATTGCCCAATATGTGCTTCCCCCTTTGCTGGCCCGCTTCATCGAGAAGTTTCCGCAAGTGTCTTTATCACTTTTCAGCGGGAACTCCTCTGAGGTGGAAAAGGCATTGCAGGAACATCGTATAGATTTGGCACTGGTAGAGGGAAATACCCGGCAACCTAATTTGAAATATACTCCTTTTCTGCAAGATGAGCTGGTGGCTATCGTCCATACTCATAGTAAGTGGATGGATTATGATGAGATAACTTTGGATGAATTGAAAGAAGTTCCTCTTGTACTTCGTGAAAGAGGTTCGGGAACATTGGATGTATTGATTACCGCTTTGCATAAACACAACATAAAGTTATCGGACCTTACTATCCGTATGCACCTGGGAAGTACAGAGAGCATTAAATTATTTCTGGAAAATAGTGAGTGCATGGGGATTTTGTCTATCCGGTCTATTAATAAAGAACTGTATTCAGGGAAGTTTAAAGTATTGGATATAAAAGACCTGGTGATGTTTCGTGAATTTGATTTTGTCCAATTGCAAGGGCAGGATACAGGGCTCCCGGCTCTGTTCATGCAATTTGCCAATCATTATAAGGAAAAGTTATAACTTATAATTAAAAACGATTAGATTGTTTTTGAAACATATATTACCTTTGCATCCCGAAATGGAGAAATAATGTTAAAAAGTAAAATATATGATTTCAGTAACAGCTTTACAGCAAAACAGCAAAACTATTTATGTAGGTTTGCTTTCCACGTTAACGGTCTTTTTGTTGATGGACTATATTCCGGTATTGGCTTCATTTTCCCAGTGGGTCACTCCCCCGTATCTTTATTTCTGGGGTTGATATTTGCATTAGTTTGCGGACAGGCCTATCCTAAGTTCAATAAAAAGGTTTCTAAATATTTGTTGCAATATTCTGTAGTGGGATTGGGGTTCGGTATGAATCTTCAGGCTTCTCTGGCTTCCGGTAAGGAAGGAATGGAATTCACGATCATTCTGTAATCGGTACAATGATTATAGGTATGTTTATAGGGCATAAACTTTGAAGGTAGATCGTGATACGGCTTATCTTATCAGTCGGGTACTGCAATTTGTGGGGGAAGCGCTATTGCTGCTGTGGGTCCTGTATTGAAAGCTAAAGATAGTGAGATGTCTGTGGCTTTGGCTACTATCTTTGTATTGAATGCCATCGCTTTGTTTATTTTTCCGGTGTTAGGCCATATGTTTGGGTTAGATCAACAACAGTTTGGTACTTGGGCAGCTATTGCTATTCATGATACGAGTTCTGTGGTGGGAGCAGGTGCGGCATACGGTGAAGAGGCGTTGAAAGTGGCGACAACAATCAAACTGACCCGTGCACTTTGGATTATTCCTTTGGCATTCGCTACTTCTTTTATTTTCAAGGGAAGCGGTAAGAAAGTAAGCATTCCTTGGTTTATCCTTTATTTTGTTGTGGCTATCATTCTGAATACTTATGTGCTGGATGGTGTGCTCAATTCGGGCAGGCTGTTTCCGGACTGGCACGTAAAGGATTGATTATTACCATGTTCTTTATTGGAGCTTCCTTGTCTATGGATGTATTGAAGCAAGTAGGTATGAAACCTCTGATTCAAGGTGTTGCTCTTTGGGCGGTGATCAGTCTTAGTTCATTGGCTTATATTCTACTTTTCTGATAGGGATTTATTAGAATATTAAAAAGTATGCGGATGATATGGATTGTCTGAAAAATCCTGTTATCCGCATGTTTTTATGAGAATATAATTTAGAAGTAATAGATGAGTAATAGTACAGCGTTTACTCCAATGACAGTGAGGAATCCTTTCCATACATAAGGCAGCATTTCTTTTCTGCGGGAGGAAAAAAATATGGCATAGAACATATTCACTACGATGTTGCTGATGATAGCTTGCATGATACAGGCCCCTACAATGGTTGCCGGAATGTTTCCGCCTTGTAACAGGTTTAGTATGAAAGGAGTGATATCACTTAATCCTGTTGCAATGGAGAGAATACTCAAACCTCCTGTTCCTGCATAAACCAATGTATAGTGAGTCAGAAATGTAAATACTACAAATAATAAAGCAAAGATCAGAGCGACTTTGAATTCCAGTGGATTACTTTCCGTTTCCGTTTCTTCAATAACTTCGCGCTCGCCTTTTATAGTATGCTTTTTATGGATGAATATGCCGATGCCGGCGGCGGTTGCAGACATGATGAGCAGATAGGGGTAAATATTCAGAAAGATGGAAGTGCTGAATATAAGGATCAAAATCATGAAACGTAAGAACATCATGCTGACAGCAAGCATCATGGCAGATACATATTCCGGTATTTCATGCGCTTGTATCCGTTTGCATTTGCGGGCAAGGATGGAAATGGTAGCGGTGCTGCTATACAGACCACCGATAATGCCCGAAACCAAAGTGCCTGATTCGCGGAAAACATATTGCTTCAGCAGGTAGGACAAATAGGAGATACCCGATACGACTACAGTAGCCAGCCAAATGGTGTATGGAGTGAGATTGATACCCGGTATGAGAGGTTCCTTGGGTAGCATGGGCAAAATGATACCGCTGATAGCCAGAAATTTTGCCAGTGTGATCATTTCATCATTCTGCATCCGTTGTACAAGTTCTGTGAAGGTGTGTTTCATTTCTGTGAAAAGAAGCACGGTGACTACCATCATCACGTAAAACCAGGAAGGTTGTGTACTTATGATAGGAGCCATACAATAGGTGATAAGGGCGATGATGATTGTTGTCACTCCAAACACGTGGAACTGGGATTGCTTGACATAATAATTGATGCCCAGTAACATACCTAAAATTATTCCGCCTCCCATAAATAAATGCATTTCCTTAGGATCAAGTATATAGAGGAGATATCCCAAAATGCCGATAAAAGTAAAGTCCGGTCTGTGCCGAAAAGCGTAGTTTCCCCCTCTCGTTTCAGGCTGATTCTCCGTTGGGATAAACCGATGAGTAAAGAGAACAAGGTCACCAGAATGAAAGTAACCAATTGCTGGGGAAGGTAATCGTACAACTTTTCCATAAATCTGTCAAGATTAGGTTGATGTAATAGGTTTTCCTTTTAAACTGCATTGACTCCTCTGATGGATTCAAGTGGCTTTAAAACGCTTGCTTAAACTGGCTTTCTTCAAAAAGTCCTTTTAATTTATCATCACTTTTTATTTGGTTGATGATTGTGGACAGAACTCCTGCTTTAGGCAATTCTACCACAACGTCTGTTTTATATTTACCACCGCTCTGCCGGCTGTTTTCACAGATTACTTTTAAGTTAGCAGCCTCTTGCTGGGTAGCCATATGGATCAGATCTGAGAACTGTTCCCACTCTGCATTACCGAATTTTTTTTGAGACTTGGCAGCCATTTCCGCCTTTGCTTTGATCTGGCTGGTTATTGCGGTACGGGCTGCAATGACCGCCTTCTTTTTGGAGGCAGTGGCATCACCGCTCTGAGCTGATGCTGAGGCACGGAAGAAGTCTGCGTTTGTGCTATATGCATTTCCGGTACAAGGAGTGCTTTGTGCCTGTGCCCATGTTGACATTCCAAGGACGAAGGCTAAAAATAGATGAATTTATAATATTTCATAGTTGTAATTTTATCAATCTATTGCGAAGATAGAAGAATATTTGATAATATAAACAAGAAAAGGGAAAAAAAAGATTGAGCTTGCTTTATGAAATGATTATATTTGCAGAAATTAAATGAAAGGTTAGTATTCATGGAATCAACAACAAAACTCTATTCGTTAAATTACACAAACGCAAATACTTATTTATTTGCATTCGTGTTTATTGTAGGTAATGTGGTATTGCCGCAACTTTGTCATTTGGTGCATTTGGGTGGACCTGCTATGTTACCCATTTATTTCTTCACATTAATAGGTGCTTATAAATATGGATTCAAAGTGGGGATGTTGACGGCTGTTCTTTCTCCGCTTGTCAATAGTTTCTTGTTTGGAATGCCTTCTGTGACCATACTTCCGGCTATATTGGTAAGTCGGTATTGTTGGCGTTGGTGGCGGGATATATGGCAGATCGTTTCCGTAAGATTACGATTCCTGCATTGCTGGGGACTGTTATGGCATATCAGGTGGTGGGTACCTTGATAGAATGGGCTCTTGTCGGTGATTTCTATTTGGCGGCACAGGATTTCCGGATTGGAATTCCGGGCATGTTGCTCCAGATTTTTGGTGGCTATGCTTTGTTGAAAGCTATTGCAAAAAGATAAGTTGTAAACATTTGATGTTATGCTGCAAATTGTGAAACAGCCTGAAAATGGTGGCGCTGGCTATGTTCTGGTAGCTGTCATGGATGGAGATCCCGGTAAATGGATGACTTTGGTTTTTGATAAATCATTTAATAGTTAATAGATAAAATGACAGGCACATTATTATTTTTAGGATTAGGAATGCAGGAAATATTATTCATTGCATTGATTGTTCTTTTATTCTTTGGTGGGAAGAAGATACCCGAACTGATGAAGGGGTTGGGCAAAGGGGTTAAGAGTTTTAAGGAAGGGATGAACGGGGTGGAGGATGATATAGATGGAAAAGATAAGAAAGGGGAAACGAAAGAGTGACAAATGATGGAACAACAGCAGAAGATACTGACTTTTTGGGATCATCTGGAAGACTGCGCCATGTCTTGTTCCGTATTGCAGTGGCTGTGGTATTTCTAATGTTGGTAGCATTCTTGTTTAAGGATGAGCTTTTTGCTATTGTTCTAGCGCCTAAGAATGCTGATTTCATTATTTATCGTTTTTTTGCCGGATAGCTGATTTCATGGCTATGCCTTCATTATGTCCGGAAGTGTTTTATGTGAAAATGATCAATACCCAATTGGCTGGCTTCAATTCATTACTTCATATGAGCGTGTCTTTTTATACGGGTTTTTTGCTGGCATCTCCTTATGTTATTTATCAGTTGTTCCGTTTTGTTTCGCCGGCTTTATACGAGAATGAAAAGAAATATTCTACGGATTGTAGGGTGGGGCTATTTTCTTTTTATGATGGGAGTTCTTTTGAATTATTTTTTGATTTTCCCTCTTACTTTCCGTTTTCTTGCTACCTATCAGGTCAGTATGGAAGTGGAGAACACGATTACTTTGTCTTCGTATATGGATACATTGATGATGATGAGCCTGATGATGGGGATTGTTTTCGAGATTCCTGTCCTTTGTTGGCTTTTTGCCAAAACTGGGATTTCTTACGGCTGATTTTATGAAGCGGTATCGTCGTCATGCTATTGTTATTATTCTGATAGTTGGAGCTGTTATCACTCCTACGTCAGATGTCTTTACATTGATGATGGTGTCTGTGCCTATGTATTTGCTTTACGAAGTCAGCATTTGGATTGTAAGTCGGATTGGGAAGAAACAGCGGGAAGAATCCGTAGAGGAAGTGCTTGAAAATCATGAGATGATAATCCTTATAAATGTTATTCCGTAAAAAGGAAGACCTTTCATGATAGGCCTTCCTTTTTCCATTAGGATCCATACTTTATTAAATTTTCCAGCCAAAGGCTTCTGCTACGGCCGGAAACACAATCTTTCCGTTTACAATATTCAAGCCGTTTTTTAGTCCCGGATCGTTTTCGCAAGCTTTTTCCCAACCAAGATCTGCCAATCTGATAGCGTATGGCAGTGTAGCATTGGTTAATGCCAAGGTTGAAGTACACGGCACGGCTCCCGGAATATTTGCCACACAGTAATGGATGATACCGTCTACTTCGTAAATGGGTTCGGCATGAGTTGTGGGATGGGAGGTTTCAAAACATCCTCCTTGGTCAATGGCCACATCTACCAGTACAGTACCCTTTTTCATCAGTTTCAGCATAGGGCGTGTTATGAGGTGGGGAGCCTTTGCACCGGGGATAAGAACTGCACCGATTATCAAATCAGTTGTTGGCAGTTCTTTTTCTATATTGTGGCTGGACGAGAATAATGTTTTTACATTTTTAGGCATGAACTCACTCAACTGACGCAGGCGGGGTAATGAAATATCACAGATTGTGACATTCAAGCCCCTAATCCTGCAGCCATTAAAGCTGACATTGGTTCCTACAATGCCGCCGCCTAATACCCAGCACTTTTGGCTG
>ENA-OQHP01000728-OQHP01000728.1-human-gut-metagenome-genome-assembly--contig:-NODE-728-length-10424-cov-1.910362_pt1 | contig 10424 bp, 18 predicted proteins | sample MGYA00242563_ERZ504717 | MGnify/ENA primary metagenome ERZ504717 (study PRJEB26092, sample SAMD00036212) | human gut metagenome | host: Homo sapiens | study: EMG produced TPA metagenomics assembly of...
GTTCCTGAGAAACACCTTCCAGTTCAATAGGGAGTAAATCTAACTGTTCCATGGTAGTATTTGTATTTTTGTAATGTTATTTATTCATGATGGCCTGGATTCGTTTTAACGCCTCTTCCAGTTGAGGCTCTTTGCGCAGAGTGAAATACGGATATACCGTTTTCCGTTGCTGCCGAAAATGAATCCCGGAGTGATGAACACGCGGGCTTCGTGCAAGACTTTCTCGGTCAGTTCTTCTACGTCGCATAGTGGTCTGGAATGCGTCCCCACAAGAACATACCTACTTGTTCCGGGTCGAAGGTACATCCCAAGGTATGCATAATTTCTTCAGCCAGTTTCCGGCGACGTGCGTAAGTCTGGATATTGGCTTCTTCGTGCCATTCTGCGCTGTTGTGGTAAGCCTGTGCGGCTGCCAGCTGCAAGGGCCGAAAAGTACCGGAATCAATGTTGCTCTTGATTTTCAGAATCCACTGTACGAAAGTGGCATTGGTTGCCAGCATACCTACGCGCCATCCGGCATGTTGTGGCTCTTGCTCATGGAGTTGAACTCAATACAGCATTCTTTGGCTCCCGGTACGTTCAGAATACTGATAGGTTTACGGTTCAGAATGAAACTGTACGGATTGTCGTTGACGATGACAATCTGGTGACGGCGTGCAAAATCCACCAGCTTCTCGTAAAGCTCCATGGTGGCATTGGCACCGGTCGGCATGTTGGGATAGTTGGTCCACATGATTTTTACCCGACTTAAATCCATCTTTTCCAGCTCTTCGAAATCCGGTTGCCAGTGATTGTCTTCCCGCAGGTTGTAGTTCACGATTTCACTTCCCAAATCTTGTTCAGTGAAGTGTAGGTAGGGTATCCGGGGTTTGGAACCAGCACCTGGTCACCGGGGTTCACCAGTGCAAGTGTGACGTGAAGGATACCTTCCTTCGAACCGATAAGCGGCTGGATTTCCGTTGCCGGGTCCAGGTCTACATCATACCATCTTTTATACCAGTCGGCCATGGCTTTGCGCAGTTCCGGTATTCCCACCGTAGGCTGGTAGCCGTGTGCGTCCGGCTTGTGGGCATTCTCACACAACACGTTGATGGTCTCTTCTGAAGGCGGCATGTCCGGGCTTCCGATTCCTAAGCTGATGACATTTTTTCCTTCGGCATTCATCCGTGCCACTTCTTTCAGTTTCCGGCTGAAGTAGTATTCGCTGACGTGGCTCAGTCGGCTGGCCGGCTCTATCTTATAAGGTTGATTCTCCTTCTGCATATTCTCCTAAAATTTTAAGTGCTTTGGTTAATGGCATTACTGCATCAATGGATTGTTTGTATCTCAAATAGTCGTTGAACATCACGTCTACGTAGAACAGGTATTCCCATTCCCGCCCGATGATGGGCAACGACTGTATTTTTGTCAAGTTAATGTGATAGAACGAAAAGATGGATAACACTTGTGACAAGCTTCCTTCATTATGAGGCAGGGAGAAAACAATGTTGGCCTTGTTGATTTTGGAACGGTCTTTCAGTTCGTCGGCCATCCAGGGATCGCATATCACCAGAAAGCGGGTGAAATTATGCTTGTTGGTTTCAATGCCTTCCTGCAAGATTTTCATGCCGTAAAGCTCGGCTGCATATTTGGAGCAGATGGCAGCATGTCCTTTTAATCCCTTTTCCTTGATGTCGCGTGCACTGCCTGCGGTATCTTCCGTTTCTACCACCTTCAGTTGTGGATGGTGTTGCAGGAAATCCCGGCATTGTGCCAGTGCTACCGGATGAGAGTTTACTTCTGTCAGTGTACTCCAGTCTTCTCCGGGCAGACACATGATGCTGTGGCTGATTCGTAATTTATGTTCTCCGATAATCGTAGCTCCACTGTCTCTGAGCAATTCGTAATTGTGAAGGAGGCTTCCGGCAATCGTATTCTCAATGGCAATCATTCCGATGATGCTGCTGTCTTTTTTCAGGTTATCGAACACCTCTTCGAATGTGTTGCAGCAAATCAATTCGATTTCCTCATCCTTGAAAAACTTATGGGCTGCAATGTCGTGATACGAGCCCGGAACTCCTTGTATGGCTATCTTCTTCATCTTTTGTGTAACTATAAAAGTCCCGCTCCATCGAAGCGGGACTTTGTATTATCATTTCATTCTTGTTTTCTCTATTAACGTATGCATGCAAACTCCCGCTTCACTTCATTGCTAAAGTAAAAGAAATAAAAGTAAAAGAAGAAGTATGATGCAAATGTTCTCATTTGTTTGTTATTTTGTTGTTATTTCTGCTGCAAATGTAATACTTTTCTTTAAAAAACAAATGTTCCGACAAACTTTTTCTTCTTATTTTTAAAAAATAGCCTCAGAATGGTGGATATGAATGTATTTTCTTACCTTTGTTGTACAGAGATATTTCATTTGTAAAACAGCCAAAACAAATAAGAACATGAACTATAATTTTGATGAAGTGATTGACCGTCGCGGCACATGCAGCGAGAAAGTAGACGGTATGGTAAACGTATGGGGAAAGTCTGATTTGATTCCGATGTGGGTGGCCGATATGGATTTTGCCACACCTCCGTTTATTTTAGAAGCCATTCGTAAGCGTTGCGAACATCCGGTGTTGGGATATACCTTCCGTTCAGAAGATTACTATCAGTCTATTATCGGATGGGTAAAGAAACGTTATGGCATGTCGGTAGAGAAGGAAGAAATCAATTTTGTACCAGGCATTGTACCGGGTTTGGGAATGGCTATCAACTGTTTCACAAAGCCGGGCGACAAGATTATGATTATGCCTCCGGTGTACCATCTTTTGCCTGGCTGGTGACACGTAATAACCGTCGCTTGGTGGAATGCCCGCTGAAGGAAGTGGACGGACATTATCGTATGGATTTGGATTTGATTCGCCGTTCCATAAAGGGAGTACAGGTATTGATTCTGTGTAATCCTCACAACCCGGGAGGAGTAGTTTGGAAGAAAGAAGAATTGCAGGAACTGGCCGAAATCTGTGCCGATGACAATGTGATTGTCTTTTCGGATGAAATTCATGCCGACCTGACTTTACCTCCTTATCAGCATCTGCCTTTTGCCATGGTGTCAGAAAAAGCCCGCAACAACTCTGTTACTTTCATGGCACCCAGCAAGACTTTTAATATGCCGGGAGTAGCCGCTTCGCATACCATTATTTATAATGAAGGACTTCGTTCACGTTTTGTGGCTTACCTGGATGCCGGAGAACTGAATGCGGGACATGTATTTGCCTGGCCTGCCGTAACCGCCGCTTATACCGAAGGAGAAGAGTGGCTAGAACAGTGTCTGGCTTATATTCAGGGAAATATTGACTATGTGGATGCTTATACGAAGGCATATACTCCTAAGATTAAGGTGATGCGTCCGCAGGCTTCTTACCTGATTTGGCTGGATTGTCGCGAACTGGGATTGTCGCACGAGGCATTGAATGCTTTCTTTGTCGACAAAGCCGGACTGGCGTTGAACGATGGAGAGATGTTCGGTAAGGAAGGAGCAGGCTTTATGCGAATGAATGTAGGTTGTCCGCGTGTGACACTTGAAAAAGCCTTACAGCAGTTGAAAGCAGCTTACGAAGCACTTTAATACATCTATTATTATAAAAAGGACGGGTGTGGAATTCATGAATGAATGTTCCGCACCCGTCCTTTTTGAAAAGTATCGTTTAGTAGATTCCGTTTTGCAGATTGCTCTTTTCAAAGTTATTGAAATTGCCGGAAATCAGGTTTTCCTTTTCAGGAGCCAGCTCGATGGCCTTTTTCATGTCTTCTGCGCACCGGCCTTGTCGCCCATCAGCAGGTGAACACGTCCTCTTTCCTGATACAGCTGCGCTTCCTGCGGAATCAGTTCAATAGCTTCCTGATAATTCTCGAGCGCCTTGTCCAGTTGTTTTTCTTCTATCAGCAAGCCACCTTTCAGCAAATACGCTTTCACGTTGAACGGGTTCAAAGCTATAACCTGTTCCACGCATGCTTCTCCTTCCTGATTTTCTCCCATACCGATATGGATGGTAGCTTTCAGTAGAAGCGCTTCCTCTTCTTCCGGATTCAGTTTCAGCACCTGCTCCAAGTCATTGAGCGCATCTTTCGCCTGACGCATTTCCCACAGCACTTCGGCACGCAGAAGGTAGCTTCTGTGAAACTCTCGTTTTGTACGATGGCTTTGGTCAGCATGACAATGGCTTGCAAGTCATTTTCAAGCCACGTGCTGCACGAGCGGCTAAGTAGTAAGCCTGGGCGTTCTTTTCATCCAAAGCGATGGCTTTCTGGCAGGCCTTATCCATCCCTTCATAGTCTTCTTGTATATAGCATACGCTGGCTAGAGACAGCAAGGCCTGTACGTTTGTCTCATCTTGGGCAATCAGCCGGTCAAGGGTAATGCGCGCATCCTCCGTGCGGTTGGCCTGAAGATATGCACTGGCCAGTAAACCCAGCGTTTCCTTTTCTTCTTGAAGTGCCACTGCTTCTTCAAAACATTTGATGGCGTAGGGTAGTTTACCCATGTTGCGGGCACGGATGCCGTCATATTTCAGGATGTCGAAATTCTTCTTGTCTTGTTTCTCTTGTTCGTTTGCATCGGATTTACTTTTTCCGAATAAAGATGATAATAATCCCATGATAAACTGATTTAATGTTTTTCTGTGGCAAAGATAGGCAGAAAAAGAAAGAAATTTGTATGTTTGCACCGTATTTTACTTTAAAAGATGAAACTATGAAGAGGCTAATGTTTTGGTGGCAGCGGTTTTGGCTTGCCATTCCATGCAGGCACAATATTTCTGCACGACAGAGGTACAGAACTGCACTATGTGAATTACGATGAAATCGGTCAGAGTACATCGGATGAAACCATGACCGTAAGTAAGGTAGAGAAGGTGGACGGAAAGCTTCAGGCTGCCTACTATGATAAGATTGTCACTACAAAGGCAAAGAACAATACCAGCTATACCTTGTTCAACTGGAGCTACGATGGAGCCAATACGGTTTGTACGGAAGATTTGATGTACGGTCCGTATGTGGATTCTGATTCTGACCCTGATAAATACAACGAGGCTGCCCGTTTAGGTTTGCTGGAGAAGCTCAAGTTTAAAGGCGACAATTCATTTACTATCAAAGACGGTGCTAAAGGTGGTGAGAGTATTCCTGACCGCTCTTATCAGGTAGTTCGCAATATGTTGAAGAATGAAGTGAATGTGTCTGGTGCAGCTTACATGGGAAATGAAACCATCAGCACTACAGCCGGAAGTTTGACTGCGTGAAGATTTCTTACCTGCAGCGCACAAGATTGTGCTGAAAACCACTACACTGCGCGTGACCGAATGGTATGCCAAAGGAGTGGGACTGGTGAAATCGGAAGCATACGACACCAAAGGCAATTTGGACAGCAAGACATTGCTGGTGAAGATTGTAAAGAAATAAATCAAGCAATTTGTCGATAAAATTCCGGCCCGGAATCTGTTCTTGAGAAAGAAGGATTCCGGGCCGTTTTTATATGATTTCGATGCCTTGTTCGGCACACAGTTTCAGACTTAAATCTTTCAACTTGAATTTCTGGATTTTTCCGCTTCCTGTCATGGGGAATTCCTTTACGAAGAAAATGTATTTGGGAATTTTGTAGCGGGCTATTTTCCCCTGACAAAATTCACGTACATCAAATTCATTCATGGTGTATCCTTCGTGCAGGATGATGAAAGCTCCCACTGCCTCGCCGTATTTTTGGAAGGAACTCCGGCCACCTGCACATCCTTGATGCCCGGCATCTTGTAGAGGAATTCTTCGATTTCGCGCGGGTAAATGTTTTCCCCTCCGCGGATAATCATGTCCTTGATGCGGCCCGTGATGCGATAGTTTCCGTTTTCATCCTTGACTCCCAAGTCGCCGGAATGTAGGAATCCGTTGGCGTCAATCACCTCGGCTGTGGCTTCCGGATTTTTGTAGTAACCTTTCATGGTGTTGTACCCTCGGTTACACATTTCGCCTTGTACACCCACCGGACATTCTTCTCCGGTAGTCGGTCGATTACTTTCACTTCCGTGAATTCAAAGTCATGTCCTACAGTGGTGTAACGTACTTCCGGATCGTCGTCAATGCGGCTGTGGGTCATACCCGGTGAAGCCTCTGTCAGTCCGTATACACTGGTGACGCGCATAAACATTTTTTCTTCCACCTGTTTCATCAGTTCCACAGGACAGAGAGATCCGGCCATGATACCCGTGCGCAGGCTCGATAAGTCGAACATGGGGAACATGGGGTGATGCAGTTCGGCAATGAACATGGTCGGTACGCCGTAGAGAGCCGTACAGCGTTCCTTGTGTATGGAAGCCAGTACGAGCAACGGGTCGAAGCGTTCTATCATGACCTGTGTGCAGCCATGCGTCAGGCAGTTCATGGTGGCCAGTACCACACCGAAGCAATGGAACAGCGGAACACATACGCACAGCTTGTCATCGGCCGTGAACTTCATGTGCTCACCGGTTAGAAATCCGTTGTTGGCAATATTATAATGGGTAAGCATAACCTTCGGTGAATCCCGTGGTACCGGAAGTATACTGCATGTTCACCGTATCATGGCAGCTTACCAGCTTCTTAGCCTTAATCAGTTCCTCATCGTCAATGTTGCTTCCTAACAGCAGAATCTCTGCCGTGTTATACATACCCCGGTATTTCTCCTGACCGATGTACACCACATTGCGCATGTGAGGGAAGCGCTTGCTCTTCATGTGGCCCCGTTCGAAGAGCTTCAGTTCGGGCAGCATGGTGTAGGTCATTTCCACGAAGTTGCTGTCCTTCTCTCCGTCTACGATACACAGAGTATGCATGTCGGAGTTTTCGCAGAGGTATTCCAGCTCCGCCTGCTTGTAGTTCGTGTTGACCGTAACGGCCACGGCACCTATTTTGGCACAGGCATACAGGAATGTCAGCCAGTCGGGCACATTGCGGGCCCAGATGCCCACGTGCGTATCTTTTTTCACGCCGATGGCCAGCAAACCTTTGGCCATGTGGTCCACACGCTCGTTAAACTGTTTCCACGTAAAACGCAGGTTGCGGTCGGAATATACAATGTATTCTTTGTCCGGAGTCACTTCCGCCCAATGCTCCAGCCAGTCGCCTAATGTTCTTTCAGAAGTTGTAACATGTCGTTGAAGATTTGTGTGAGACTTATACCGGAGTGTAGACTACGGCCAGAATTTGTGCAGCCTGTCCTTCGGCTGTGTGTACATGATGCGGTACGATGGAATCATAATAAATGGTATCTCCCTCTTTCAGGCGATAGTTGCTTTTTCCATAACTGATTTCCAGTTCCCCTTTCAGTACCATGATAAACTCTTCTCCTTCATGTGCCGACAGAAAGAAGTCTTTTTCGTCGTTGGCGTCGATGTCGATGATGAACGGTTCCATGTGACGGTCCACCTTGCTTTTTGACAATGAATGATAATGCATGTGCTGGCGGGCATGCGTAGCGTTGTTTGAAAATCCGATGGTATCGTCCGCCTCACCTTTGCGGCAGATAACCGGTCCGGCTTCACTGGTCTGGTCGTCCAGGAAAGTGCCCAGACGTACTCCCAATGCACGTGCTATTTTAATCAGCGGAGCCAGCGAAGGAATGTCGATGTTTTCCTCAATGCGACTTACCTGTTCTACGGTCAGCCCTGCGCGTTCTGCCAGTTCCTGTATACTTATTTCTTGATTGGTTCGGAGCGATTTTATTTTTTCTCCGATGATGTTTGTGCAATCCATAGTTTTTCTCTTTTATGTTGATTTACAATAAAGCGCAAGGGTGTACGCTTTGTTCTTCATAATTCGCAAAGTTAATAAAGTTTCTGTATAAACATACCGAAAAGTAATAAAAAGCATTTTCTTTCGGCCCTTTTCGCACTTTCTGATATTCTTTTTGCAGACAGGTTTCTTGTCGAATGTGTCTGTATTTTAATTTTTTGTACTATCTTTGAGCCGAAATATAATTTAGAATGAGTATGAAGAAGCTTATTTTTGCATTGACATTGATGGGACTTTTAGGCGGCCATGCACCACTTACAGCCTCTCAGCCGGTTCCTGATGCAGCCGGATATATTGTCAAGGTAGGCGATACGGCTCCCGACTTTGAAATGAAGCTGACGGACGGACGCAAGGTGAAATTGTCAGAACTTAAGGGAAAGGTAGTCATGTTGCAGTTTACCGCAAGCTGGTGTGGAGTCTGCCGTAAGGAAATGCCCTTTATTGAAAAAGACATCTGGCAGAAACATAAGGACAATGCTTCCTTTGCGCTTTATGGAATTGACCGTGACGAGCCGCTGGAACGAGTGAAAGCCTTTGCCAAGCAGACAGGAGTGACTTATCCGTTAGGACTTGACCCGGGAGCAGATATTTTTGCCAAATATGCGGAACGCAATGCCGGAATCACCCGTAACGTGCTGATAGATAAAGAGGGTAAAATCGTGATGATGACTCGCTTGTATAATGAAGAGGAGTTTGCTTCCCTTTGTAAGAAGATAGATGAACTGCTGAAGTGATGAAGAAGTTCTTATGTTTGATTTATGTGGCTTGCTGTGCTTTCCTTCGGGAATGACGGGAAGAAGAAGGGACATTATGAACCGCTGTTTGGAAAGAAATATGCGTCGTATGCGGTAACTTCCAGTTCCTTGAAAGGAGCCACTTTCTATCTTGTCAGCGGACATGGGGGACCGGATCCTGGCTGCATTGGTAAATACCGCGGAAAAGAATTGCATGAAGATGAGTATGCTTACGACATCATTCTCCGCTTGGGACGCGAGTTGATGAAACGTGGGGCCAAAGTGCATTTTATCATTCAGGATGCAAAGGATGGAATCCGTGACCAGGCTATACTGAATAACAGCAAGCGGGAAACTTGCATGGGAAAGGCTATTCCATTGAATCAGGTAGCCCGCCTGCAACAGCGTTGTGATGCGGTGAACCGCATGTACCGGAAGGATAAGAGCAGCTACAAGCGTGCCGTATTTATCCATGTAGACAGTCGGGCTCGGAACAACCAGACTGACGTGTATTTCTATCATGCACCGGGCAGTTCAAAAGGAAAACAGCTGGCGAGGGAAATACAGCGGACTTCCGTTCCAAGTATGACCGCCATCAGCCCAACCGCGGATTTGATGGTACGGTGAGCGAACGTAACCTGTTCGTACTTCGCAATACGACTCCGGTAGCTGTTTTCCTGGAAGTTGGAAATATCCAGAATGCGCAGGATCAGAAACGTCTGGTCATTGCCGACAATCGTCAGGCCTTAGCCAACTGGATAACCTTAGCCATTGAGAGGGATTACCGGAAAAGATAATCTCATAAGTCATAAAAAGTCAGGCACTTCAGCGGTTGCCTGACTTTTTATATCTGTAAAAGAAGATTGTTTATCGGTTTTTGGCCTTCAGTACTTTTTGTACATTCTGGATTATTTCCGGATTAGCAAGGTCCTTCTTGCCAATCAGCGTGAAGGCAAAGTTGTCTGCCATGATTTCTTCCGGATGAATGAGATAGTTGGTGTTCTTTCCTACTTGTGTGTAGAAATCTTCTGCTTCATCCAGTGCATAAATGATTGTCTTTCCAGCCTTCTGAACAGGAACAAAATCACCGTTCAAAGGTACAAGTCCCACTTTCAGGTAGTCGAAGAGCGTTTTTCCGTCATAAGGTCTGTCGGTATAAATCACCATGGTGCAGTATTGCTTCTGTCCGCCGATGGTAAACGTGCCGTAACTGTCATATCGGCTGATGTCCGGATTGGAAATACGAATTTCTGCTAAATCGGACGGGAAGATAATTTCTTTTTCAATCACTGTGAATCCGATAACCTTGTAAATGTCTTTCTTGAAGTTGGAATTCTGGCGTGTCAGCAGGTGAAACAACTCATGGGCTACAAGGTATTTCAGGTCTGCATCCGAAGCTTCCTTCAACGCATGCTCGCCGATGGCAATCCAGTTTACGCGAGTGTAGGCTCTGCATTGCCTTCTTCCTTCTGGGTAGTTTTTACAAAGATGATTTCTTTCGGGAAATCGAGGTTGTAACTTTGTTTTTTGATTTCTGCATCCAGGCTTTTCATTGCCTTGCTGATACGCTCTTTTTCTGCGTCACTCCAGTTGAGTGTCTGTTCCATGGCAAACTGCAACAGTTGTGATTTGCGTCCTTGCGGTTTTTGCAGACGCACGTCAATGTCAAACTGGTTCCAGTCGCGCGTATAGTCATCCAGTTCCGTAATCAGCATTTGTCCTTCGGCACGAGTGGCAAAGCGGAAGATGGAGTTTGAAAACTTGTTACTCTGCGCCCAAGCTGCGATGGTGGTAAAAGCCAGGCAAAATATGAAAGAAAGCGAGTGTTTTAGTGTCATAGTTTTGTTTTTTAGTTATCTGTTATTTTATTCTCAGTGGTAAATATAACGTATTTTTCTGTATTTT
>ENA-OQHP01000729-OQHP01000729.1-human-gut-metagenome-genome-assembly--contig:-NODE-729-length-10415-cov-3.039852_pt1 | contig 10415 bp, 13 predicted proteins | sample MGYA00242563_ERZ504717 | MGnify/ENA primary metagenome ERZ504717 (study PRJEB26092, sample SAMD00036212) | human gut metagenome | host: Homo sapiens | study: EMG produced TPA metagenomics assembly of...
CGGGAAAGGGGCATAATGGAGATTGAAAGTGTAGAATTTCCCCCCTTCGACCACTGCCGAGATGTTCGTGTCTTCCGTAAACTCTCCGGTGGCTTTCACTGCCAGGATGTTGTCCACTCCCTCGGCCTTTCAACCTCCACATTTGTACTGCCATAGTCCACATAGGTGATTCCGGCCGGGAAAATGAGGAACATCTGCCTGTCCTTTCCCACCGGCAGTGTATGGGGCGCGGGTGCCTGGCCGTCCACACGCACATAGCTCTCCACCGGGTGGGCGTTATAGCTGATGGCATAGGAGTAGAACTTCGTGTCGGCTGTCACCACCGACAGGGTAGTCTCACCCGGGAAATTCTCCTCGGCCGCTTTCAGGCGTATGATCTCCGGGCAGTTCCCGACTTCTCACCGATGACATAGTCACCGCCGATACTGTAATACTTCACCTCGGTAGGGAATATCAGGTGCAGGGTCTTCTCGTACCCGATCTGAAGGGGCACTGCCGGAAGCTCCTCGATCCTCTGGGCTTTCCCTGAAAGGAAAACGGACAGGAACAGTCCTGTTATGTAAATTCTGTTCGGTTTCATGGTTTTCTTTCAATTCTATATCTTTGTATGCTAATTTTAAAGTTGTTTGCTTATGAATACAAATCTCAATCAGTTGCTCAAGGATCTTGAAATAGGTCCCGCTTATGTCAAGATCCTTATTTGCCTCTTGGGGTGTACTTTTATGCTGTACCCGACCTTTTTCACTTCACCTGTTTTTCCGGGAACTTCCTGTATACGAACAGGTACTTTTCACATCGGGCAGTTCCGCTTTGTATACGGGGGTCGGAATTCTTCTTTCAGCGATAAGTCCGGTAAGGTATCCAAGGATACTCTATACCCCTTTGGCGATGCTTTCCTCTTCAGTAATGATAAGTCTTTTCATTTGTTTATTTTTTCTGAATGAGGAGTGCAACCGTTTCAAGCTATTCTCAACCGTTCTGTCGGTAATGTATCTGCTGCAGTTCATTGCGGGTGGCATTTCCATACTCAAGGAAAAGAAAGGAGAGAAAGACAATGCACATTACTGACTCCCTTATAAAATCCGCGTATTCATATACTGTTTGCAAGAAAGCGGAGAAGCCCATAAGCACACAGTCAGCCACCAAAAAGCAATGAAGGTATCCTGTTGATTCATATCATGCAGGATCTCAGTATTGCACAGCAAAGCGCTCCTAGCGCACAAAACAGCAACAGCAGCCAGTACCAGTTCTCACGTATGAATGCCCCCAGGTGGCTTTCCCCTTTCCGTGCCTTCACTTCCCGCCCGCCTTCCGGTTCTGAAGCCAGACGGAGAAGGATTGCCTCAAATGTCAGTACGGCAGCCATTGTGAAGAAAATGCCGGCATGGCTCAACAGGTTTTCCATTTTGCTTTAGTTTTTATTTTCATTTTCATTCTTTTTCTTTCTCATTTTTCCCTTGTCCTCTTCAGGCAGTCCTCCGGTTCCGCCTTCCTACCCAGATTCCGGCTGATTGTTCCGTGCCCCATAAAGAGGGGCTATCACTATAAGTATACATGCAATTCCTAATACTATGATGAATAATAGTCGGATCAGGTAATCTGCTTTTTCCCAAATAATTCCCATATCACATCGTTTTTTAATTCTTTATTTGATCAGACTCTTTCAGGAACCGTGCCACATCGACGGCTGGTCTTTCCTCTCCCTGATATCATGCAATTTATTTCATGGATGTTTCATTTTTCTTTTCCTTATGATATTCTCCAGATATACCCAACATCTTATTATAATCTTTTCAAAGATGTCAGTAAACAAGAGTATATTTAAACAGAGTAACATAAGGATAGGGACAGCATATCCCCAAGCCCCAAGCTTGTTCCAAAGTTCTTCCATGTCATACAGTTTTTAAGTTATTCAATCTGTCAAACTCTTTCAGGAAGCGTGTCACGCCGTCAACCGGGCTTTCCTCTCCCTGATATCATGCAAATCTATTTCATGGACGCTTCTTTGCATCTGTCCGGTCCCTTCCTGACGCCTTCTTCTTTTTTCCTTGAATATTCATAGTAACTCTTCCAAAAGCCAAAATGTGGGAAACAATATTAAGGGTGAGAAGAAAGCAGAAAAGTAAGATGGTCACAGAGCCGTTTTTCGATAAGAATTCTTCCATATCATACATTTTTTTCATCATTCGTTATTGTCACTTTCAGAGTCCGTTTATAATGGCTTACAGGTACACAAGGCTTGCCAAGTCCTTGTCTTTTACCGGAGTAGCTAATTATCAGGGCATGTCCCGTCACATGGACATGAGGACTCTCCGCATCCAATCGGCAGAAGCACTGCCGGAAGCTCCTTGATCCTCTGGGCTTTCCCTGAAAGAAGAATCAGGAGAAGTATCCCTGTGATGTAAACTTGGTTTTGTCTCATTCTTACTAAATATTATCCCCAGTCAAATAGCCTATAAAAGCAGTTTGCCGGGATTTTATTACTTTTGCAATTCAGTTATTAATTAAAAGCAACCGTCATGTCTACAAATTACAACCAGTTACTGAAAGATCTTGAAATAGGTTCCGTTTATGTCAAGATCCTTATTTGCTTTTTGGGATGTACTTTCATGTTGTATCCATTTTTGTGTTATTTCACCCATTTTTTTCGGGAGCTCTCCGTATATGAACAGATCTTTTTCACATTAGGCAGTTCTGCCCTATACCTGGGTCTTGGACTTCCATTCTCCATTATGGGACCTGTCAGATATCCTGCCTGTTTTTATACTCCCATGATATTGTTAACCTGTGCCATTGTGATATGTATTTTTATATATTTATCGGTGGATTTTTTTTTCTCCGCTAGCATCATTATGCATAGTACTGTTTTTAGAATATCTGTTTCTCATTATCACAGGGGCAATAGCCGCTTTCAAAGAGAAAAAGATTTCTAAAAATGAAATCTATTACTAATGTCTTTTCATTTTTCTTTTTATTTTCCATTTAAGTGCTTCTAGATATTCCAAACATTTTATTAGGATGTCTTCCAGCCTTCCTGTAAAAAAGAGCATAATGAATACGTTTAAGCAGATTCCGAAAAGAATGGGGAGAATATATTCCCACCCTTCTGGTTTGTTCCAAAATTCTTTCATTTCATATATTTTTTTCATCATTCGTTATTGTCGCTTTCAGAGTCCGTTTATAATAGTTTACAGGCACTTCACTTCCTGATTAGCGGATGCCTTTTCCCCTTTAAATACTTTTAATTTTTCGCATGGCCTTCTTTACAAAAGTCCCGATACTGAGAATGAAATTTCCAGTTTCCCTGAGAACAGGAGTAGGATATATCCATTCAGGCAGATAACCAGAAGGGCAGAAAGTGCATAGTACCAGAATTTTTCCATGTCATACAACTGCATGATTATTCATTTCATCAAACTCCTTCAGGAAGCGTGCCACATCCGCAGCCGTTGGGAATATCCCGTCAAAGAGCTTGTACATCAGTTCCGGTCTCTGCGGCCGGTTCCGATATACTATCACTTTCTTTCCGGCCCCCTTCATCCATCCCGCTTCGGAATGTGCTGAAGCCCCGCAGGGGAGCACAAGCACACATACGTCGGCCTGCCGCATGGCATCGAAGTCCGACTGAATCCCGCTTCTGCCAGCGGATGCTCCAGCGCGTCCAGGTACTCGTCTGTCTCCATCTTCTCCCAGTTCCCGCTGATCTGCGACCAGCGGAAGTCTGTTTTTCTTTCAGGGTTCCTGAAGTCGTACACCTCATGCCCCCGTTCTCTTAAAAAGCCACGATCCGTGCTGGTATTCGTTGCTCCAGCTGCTTGCCACATATACTTCGCCATTGTCCTTATCCTTTCCTATTTAATCTGTATTTCTATTTTTTCGCATCCTTCAGCAGTATCCGGTAGTTCGTCTTGATGGTCACCTTTATCTTTCGGATATTCTTGCTTGCGGCCGACTTGGTCGCGTTGATGACGCTGTTCGCCGCGCCCGCCACTATCTGGCTTCCCATGTCAAGTCCCCCGGAAATGCTTGTGTTCGTCCCGCTGACACCCGCGCTTCCGCCTCCTTGATGGTTTCCGCCTTGGCATTTCCCGGAACGTATATGCCTTCCATGGCATCCTCGGAATACACCTCCTTTTCAAAGGGAAGTATGTTCCCTGCCAGATTCACCGAGGTGATTTTGACCAGCACCCGTTCCCCGTCGATTCCGGTCACCTCCCCGAACACCGGTGTCCCCTTGCGGATGCGCTGTCCGTCGTCCGTAAGGCAGTTCTCCGCCAGCTGCATCTTCAGCGTCGCTCCGACCATGACCGTCTGTGTGGAATGTACGAATGCCCGTATGACGTTCCTCTCGTCCTGCCGGACAAGGCGCACGCTGTTGAATCCTCTCCGGGGAGTCTCTTCGGGGACCGTGTCCTCCGGTTCCGTCTTCCCCGGTTTCTCCTCCTCACCGTCCGTCTCCTCCTTCTCCCTGAAGGGGGAGGGGGCGGGCTGTTCCGTCCCGGAAAGCGGAGCGCTTCCGAGGGTCTGCTCGTTGCGTCTGATCAGTTCCCGGATGCGCTGTATCTCGCTTTCCGGGGAAACGGTGTCCTCCGGTTCATCCATTCCGTAATTTCCTCCACCGGGCATGGGGGTTTCTCTCCGGTTCTCCATTTCCTTTTCCACACTCCCGAGCATGTCCTTGAGCGTGAAATTGTCCTTGATTTCAGAGCGCAGCCTCACTTCTCCCTCCCTGCCGTTCTCTTTTTTCGGTAATGTGGCGATGATCCCCCATACCAGCAGGATGATCACGGCTCCTATACCCCCCAGCGCCACTATTCTGCTCCTTTCAGTTTTTGTCATGGCATCTCGTATTGCTGGTTGTATGTCCGGAAGAAAAATCCGGAAGTGTTCTCCGGAAAACGTGGCGTGGTACGTATGACGGTGCCCTCGCTGAGAATCCGTATCTTTCTGACATCATTTCCGTTGATGATGCTCAGGACTGACGAGAAGGTGACGTGATACTCCTCCCCGCTGACGGATACCGAGAGCATCTTCTCGAACTCCGTCCTGTAGACCACTCCGAGTTCCAGGGCGTCGCCATACCCCCTGTCAGCCTGGTATTTGGCGAATATGGTGTTCGCGTCCGGCTTGTTGACCAGGAACAGGCGCGTGCCCGGTTCTCCTGCAGGGAGAGCCTGTCGAAACTGTTCAGATAATAGGCCGTATGGTAGCAGTGGTTCTTTAAAAGGGATTCATACAGCAGATCCTGCTGCATGGCCTTGAAGCGGAGCAGTTCCCCGCCTTCATTGACGACCAGGATCTTGTCCATCGCGCTGTTCACCACCCTGTAGCTGAAAAACAGCACCATCGCTATTGTGGCGGCGCAGAATATGAATACCAGCCTGGTGCGGAACGTATGGTTCTTTCTGGCTTCCGCCAGGCGGGAGAAATCTTTAAGTATGTTCTTTATGTCCATCATATCAGCTATAACCATTTGTTAACCGTTCCTTTCACCGTGGCGAGCATCGCCAGTTTCAGCAGGAAGGAAAATATCACCATGAGCGTTACTGACCAGGGGCGCTGCTGTACATAGTTCACTACAATCAGATCAGAAAACACGCTGGCGATGATGAATCCCGGATACAGCATGTAGCACCCGACCATCTGTCTGGCCCATGTGTAGAAGGAACTGCGGGTGTCGCTGTTGTACAGGCAGGCTATCGCCAGGGGCGATATGACCTCGAGCAGTATCAGGATAAGGTAGCGCGTGCACAGGAACACCAGCATGAGGTAGTCGTATGCGACTCCCCCGAAACTGCCCACCGCTCCCGCCAGCAGGGAGTCGAAGGCCGTGTCCAGCCCGTTGACCGCTATGTCGATGATGTCACTGTTCATCAGGTCGTCGAAGAGCTGCTCGATCGGCTTCTTCCAGATATTGTCCGGATTGTAGACCCCTCCGGCGGCGAGCGACTCCATCAGCCTGTCCGCGGCGTATGCAAGTACGGTCTCAAGCGTGTCCAGCAACACGGGCATGATGCAGATGAGGGCTATGCAGAGGATGTACTCCCTGCCCAGCTCATAAAACTGTTTTGCATTGAATCCCTTGCCTTCGTGAACCATCTCCTTGATGATACCCGCAAGCTTGAATACAAAGGTGGTAATCACAAATCCGGCAACAAGGGCATAGAATCCCTCCACCACTATCATCCCCTTGATCTGCAGGTATGCGTTGTTCAGATTGCTGTATGCCTCTTCCATATTATCTCAGGCTCTTTCAGTCTTTCATACTGGGATATGATCCGGGATACCTTCGAGACCTTCCTTTCCTGCTCGATGGTCTGTCTCTCTATCTCCTGCAGGACGGCCAGCCGCTCGGAGTCGTTCATCTTCACGCTTGTGGAAAGTATGGTCCTTGACAGGCTGATGAGCCGTGTGTTGTTGAGCATGACCAGGTCAAGGCTGGATGTGAGCGTCTGCAGGGTTGACGTGCCCAGTTTTTTGTTCGTCACCAGGTCTATGCACTTCTCTGACAGTCTTCCCTGTCTCTCTATGATTGATTTGGCGGTCTCACAGCTGGAGATGACGGAGTTGACCTTGCGCATCATGTCCAGTGTCTCGTCCAGCCGGTCTTTCTGCTCCTTCAGGTAGCCCACCTGTTTCTGCAGTTCCGAGAAGTTCTTGACGTTCTGTGCAAGGTTGGGCGCGTCCGCCACCGCCCATTGTGCGGATGCGGTTGCCGCTGTCATCAGCACGAGCATGGATAAAAGTAGTTTCTTCATTTGTTCTTGTTTTTGTTGTTTCTTATTTCTTATTGATGTTCCTTATATATTCCTCTATGGCGTCCTCCATGGACATCCTCCGGTTCTTCTCCTCAAGGTCCGACCATATCTCCCCCTCCCGTCTGGAACGCAAGGAATTTCTCCCTTGAGAACTCCAGGCGGGTGACGGTGGCGTAATGTTCCCCCAGCCGCATGAAACACTCCGAATAGGGCCGTTGTCCCGAAAAATTGTTCCTCATGGACTTCATCAGGCTATCTGTCCGGGATGGGTCAGCCTGAACCTGTCTATGACGGACTGGTAGATGACCTCCTTGGTGGGGAGCACGAACAGCATGTCCGTATTGGCTATGATGTTCTTTGTGTGCTCGTTCTCCGGCAGCTGGTCGGGATTCTGGATGATGGTGTACACCGCCCCGTTCTCCTTCCTGATCTTCTGATAGCAGAAGGCCACGGAGCTGTGTATCCCGGTTCCCGTGGCCGTATCGACCATCTGCGCGGTCTCGCCGTACTCGTCAAAGATCAGGACGCCCCGTTTCCTCCGGTCACTGAGCAGCTTCTTCTGTATGACGGTGAATATCATGCCCATCACGAGGTTGCTCAGAAACCTGTCCTGCTTGATCTGCGTCAGTTCGAACACGATGAACCTCTTTCCCGAGAAGTCCGTTCCCGTATCCTTGCATACGTTCTCGTAGCGTCTGCCGGGCAGGAACTCGCCGCAGTTCAGGCTGAAGGACTCCAGGGAGAAATAATCTTTGGGGATGTGCTTCCTTGCCAGAATCTCGGGGTAATGTTCCGTCACGTGGTTGTAGAAACTCTCGAAATTGTGCCTTCACGGACATTCTCGTAATAGTCCTGGATGAAACGGGTGAGGGCCACCTCCTTCTCCGACTCGTCCTTTGTGAACATGTGCCTCCAGTATTTCTGCACGACCCCCGAGAGCATCTCGATGCTTCCGTTGTCCAGTTCCTCCCCCTGCAGGTCGAAGGGTTGATGCCCAGCGCCGTCCTGCCGTCGTAGTCCACGTGCAGGGAGATGTCCGGATAGAGCCTGCAGAGCTGGCTGAAGCTCTTTCCGAACTCGACCACCACGACCGTATAGTCCTGCTCGATGAGCTGCTGGGTAAGGTTCAGGGTAAAGGCGGACTTGCCGCCGCCGGTTCCGGCTATGACCATCCCGTTACGGGCGTTGACCCTCTTCTTGCCCGCATCCCAGATGTCCTTTCTCAGAGGGACCTGGTACATCCTGTCATGCACATAGATGCCCTCGCTGTCATTCCTGAAACTGCCGCACTGGAGAAAGAAGCACAATGCTATGGGCAGGGTGGTCAGGAACAGGTATTTCCGCGGCATCAGGTGGATCTGGCCGGGGACGCAGGCGAAATGCACCGCAGCCAGGTTCTCATATCCGGGAATATAATACCCGAGACGGGCCAGGTTGAGCGTCTCCCTGATCTTTTTGTCGGCCTTCTCCAGTTCGGCTCCGACTCGTCGAACACACAGACCGAGAAGAAGCTGCGTACCAGTGTCTCGTTCTCCTCAAGGATTTCCTGCTGGAGCTCGTCCAGTTTCTGGTACTGTACCTTGATGGACCTGCTCATGCCGGAATTGCTTCCATAAATGTCGATATTGCGGGCGATCCGCTCGCGCAGCCGTCCGTTCCCCTCAAAGAAAACCACCTGGTTCACGATGTGGTTGTACGGCAGGTACATCCAAGCCGCTCCAGCATCGGATGGTACAGCAGGGAGCCGGCGGGAGGAAGGGAGTCGTCCCGTACACAGGAATCCAGGCTGCCGTCAGGGAGAAAGATCTCATCGCAGACGGCGAAACAGCGTGCCCGTTTCTTTCCTGTGCGGAGTTCCGTGTCGGCATGTATGTCCACAACCGCCCCCGGGGCGTCGAACAGGGTGGTGTATCCGGCCGTGAAGTCCCGCATTTCCTGCCCTGACATCGGGGCTATCTCCGTATCACGCATGCTCCGGATGATGCCGACGGCGTTGTCAACTCCCTCGAGGAATTCATCGAGCCTGGCGAGGTCCTCCTTATGGAGGTTCTCCTTATAGGACAGGGGCGAGGATATGTAGGCCTTCTCAAGACTTTTGAGTCCGGAAAGTACAAAGTGCATGACGCAGGTATGGCTGACATACAGTCGTCCCCGGAAATGCCGCGCATCGGCCCGGTCAAGGAAAGAACCGCCGGCAATGTCCGGACAGTACCTTTCCTTGAGGAACACATCCTGTTTGTGCACATATGTGCCGTCCGGGAGAAACTTGAAGCTTCCCGGAACATGCCGTCCCTCCTGTCGATATCCTCCGGAGTCAGGGAATAGCATTCCGGTTCCCGGAGTTCGAAAGAAACGCATATGCTGCCGCTGCGGGTCAGGACGACGCCCTGTCCCTCCGATTCACTGACAATGTCAAGTATGCTGTATGCCTCTTCTGATTTCATTATGCTCCTTTTTGTTAATACCCTGTTTATGTCCAGATTACTGATGTTTATCTCTTTTCCCGTCTCCTTGAACTTTTGGGGCCGTGCCTTTCTTTTCAGCTTGTATAGAAGCAGCGGCAGGGTGGGCAGCGAGATGACGAGCACCAGGACCGGCAGGTTCCAGTTGCCTGCGGATATCCCCGCACGGATGCCGAGGAAGAACAGGACGAAAGCGGCGGAACAACAGCCGACGAATATCCAGTAGTCCCCGGAAAGAAGCCCCCGTATCATGCAGGGGCTCTCCAGTCCTTTTCTGATCCTGTATCTCATATCGACAGGCTGATACCGGAAATGGCACTCTTTACGGCGGACACCACGACTGCGGCCAGCAATGCAAAGCGACATACCAGCCCAGTGCGACGAATCCTTCCTTTCGCGTGCCCTGTTCTCCTTGTCGATGATATTGTCCCATTGCTGGATAAGGCCCAGAATGATACCTCCAAGCATAAAACCGCCGAACACGGGCAGTGTAAAACTGTCCAGGACATCATTGATCGCTCCCCGGGCATCCTGGGCGAATCCCCGGAGTGTATATGATGCAGACATGACAGTCAGAAACAATTTTTTTTTCTGTAAAATTTCTCATTTTGTTATTATTTGTTAGGTTTGATAGTTCCGTTATAGTCTTCTCCTTCCTGCCAGGGACGGACACTTACACCGGAGAGAATGAGTCCCCCTTCTTTGCCCAGGGACAATGCATATCCGTATCTTTTTCCGGCCTCCAGGGTGACGGCCGGCAGCAGCCAGCCGTATGTGTTCTCCTGAAAACGGATCACGACCCTGTTGTTTCCCGCCTTGCCCGGCAGCAGAAGGACGGTGTTCCCATCCGAGGGGACCGTTCCTTTTTCCCCTGCCGAGAGTTTGCCGCCGGCAAGGTCATAAGTGCCGCCTGTAGGAACCCCCTCCACACTCAGAGTGCACGCGCTGCTGCCCTCTATGGTGAATTCCAGCAGGCAGAGCAGGTGTTCCATCCCTATGTCCGCTGACCGGTTCTGCCAGTCCAGGCGTATCTCCGGATGCCAGGTAGTCGGTCTGGGGGACCAGGCTCAGGGGCAGCTCCTTTCCCGGGATGGCGGCGAAAGGGGAGAATGCGAACAGCCTGCAGGGGGTCTCCGTGAGTGTGACCTCCGGAAAGATCCAGCCTTCCCCGTATGTTACATGCAGCTGGGTTTAC
>ENA-OQHP01000730-OQHP01000730.1-human-gut-metagenome-genome-assembly--contig:-NODE-730-length-10415-cov-1.825914_pt1 | contig 10415 bp, 14 predicted proteins | sample MGYA00242563_ERZ504717 | MGnify/ENA primary metagenome ERZ504717 (study PRJEB26092, sample SAMD00036212) | human gut metagenome | host: Homo sapiens | study: EMG produced TPA metagenomics assembly of...
ATAACCTTTCGGATTGATCTTTCTACAGAAACAACCATCAGATGATCGTTGTCACCACATTCATAAAGCGGAGAAACTTCACCTTCCTTAGCTGCGAATACCCATTTCAGAGCTTCACGGTAGAATGTACACCGCCTACATAGTGCTCGTCGCTGGAGAAGTCTGTGCGCGGGATCAGAGTATATCCGCTTTCTTCTGCGTTTTTCTTCAGGTCTTCCAGAGTGGTATTCTGAGCAACAAACTGGCTGAACTTGTTGTAAGCATCGTTGTAAGTTTCCTTGCTGAATTCAACCGGAAGTTTCACTACAGCCACTTTATATTTGTCTTTCATGGCTTTTTTGTTCATTACCTGCAGAATCAGGTTAGCTTGTCCCATGTTGAGGTTAGCCAGTTCGTTTACAGGCTGGTTCAACAATGTGTTGATGAACTTGCTGTTGTCTGCATCCAGTTCAGAACCTTCCCAGCTCTGTGCATTTACCCAAGTTGCTTCACCTGTCTGTCCGTAAATCTTAGCTACGGCTGCGAAGTCAGCACCACCTTTCAATGCATTGTAAATACTGTCGGCCAGTGTTTTTGTCTTTTCTTCAGTGTCAGCATATACCTGAATCTGACGGAACTGGATTGAGTCAGGAGAAGAAACTTTTGCAAGCAACTTGAATGCATTGAATGAATCGTCTGTCTGATTGTAGTAAGGACCGTATACTTCGTTTACATTTGTAGAGTCAAGGCGTGAAGCTACGTCTGCAGGGAATACGGATTTGCTTACCGGAACATCAGAGTAGTTTACTGAAGAACCTGTAGAACGAACGAAAGTACCAAAATCAGCTGTTGTGCTAGCCAATTGGTTGCTGTACTCAGTTACTTCTTTTTCTACAGCCTTACGGTCTGCATCAGACGGAACTACTTTTACGTCAATGTAACGGATGTCGCGTGTTTCTACAAGCTGCTTGAACTGTTCTTTCTTTTCGTTGTAGCGGTCTTTGATTTCACTGTCAGAAACCTGAACTGTAGAATCATTGATAGAGCTGTAGGGAACACCAGCTAACAACAGGTCGCTCTGTTCTGTGCGTGAGTTGAATGCATCTTCAGCAGCTACAGGGTTAGAGATTAAAGATTTTGTTACCAGGTTCTGGTATTTTTCAGCCAAAGTGCTTTGTGCCAAAGTCTTTTCTACAAACTGCCAGAAAGCACCCATTTTCTGATAGTATTCTACATACTGTGCAGGCATTTGGCTTGCATTCAGGTTTGCATAATCTACCAGGAATTTCTTTAGCATATCTTTATCGAACATACCAGTCTGCGGGTTGCGGAAAGGAGTCTGCATCAGCAGCGGGTGGGTACCTTGGTCAATGATGCTTTGTATTTCAGCGTCTGTCACTTTCAAGCCTAATTTTTCTGCCTGTTCAGCAATCAGCTTGTTGTTGACATAACTTTGCCATACCTGATCTTTCACATTGTTCAACTGGTCTTCTGTCAGCGAATTCAATCCATTGGTCAGTTTGATACTTCACTGAGTTCGTCCACCATTTTCTGATAATCTTGTGCACTGAGAACTTCCCCGTTCACTTCTCCTACGTCTTGTTTACCTTGGTGCGGCTGGAGTACTTTCCATGCGTCACCGGCAATAAATGCAAAAAGGGCAAGACCGATTACGATGACCAACAAAGGTCCTTTGCTTCGAATTTTTTGTAAAGTTGCCATTTAAAGTTATTATTTTTTTGTTTATTGTTTTTATAGTTCTGTTATTAGCGCACGAAGATACAAAAAATACTGTTTAGTCACTATTTTCTCTCAAAAAAATGCTTATTTCGTGGTAAACAGTTTGACCAATTCTATTTTATTGGCGCTTACTTTGATAATTTTGAAGGTAAAATTCTCAGTCTGAATGACGTCGTTTACTTTGGGTATGCTTTGACATTCATTCAGAATAAGTCCACCGATGGTCTGGTAGTTTTCGCTCTCAGGCAGATTCAGCCAAAGGTTTCATTGGCTTTTTCTATATCTATTCTTCCGGAGAAGATGTATTCGTTTTCCGATATCTGCTTTGCGACGATGGATGTGGTATCATGTTCATCTTCAATGTCGCCTAAAATTTCTTCAATCAGATCTTCCAGTGCCACGATACCTGAAACGCCTCCAAACTCGTCTACTACTACAGCCAGTGATCGCTTTTGCTGTTTGAATATTCGCATCAGTTTGTGGGCAGCCATTGTTTCTGGCACAAAGGGAATGCTACGAATACCGTTTTGCCATTCGTTGTTGCTGCGGAACATTTCAGATGAATGAATGTATCCCACAATGTTGTCGATATTTTCTTTGTAAACGATTATCTTACTGATACCATTTTCAATAAATACCTTTTTAAGTTCAGTGAGCGGAGTATCAAAATCCACAGCTATGATTTCCGTTCGTGGAATCATGCAGTCACGTATTTGACATTGGAGAAATCAAGTGCGTTGCGGAATATTTTGATTTCATTGTCAATTTCTTCTCCCTCTTTTCCTTCTTCGATACTACTTTGGATAAAGTAATCCAGATCGACTTTGGTAAATGCCTTTTCCCGGTCTTCTTTGTTTGTCTTTACCCCCACAAGATGAAGAATACCGCTTGAAAGCAGCGATGAAAAACGGCTGATGGGGTAGAGTATGATGTAGCATACAAATGTCGGTACGCTGAAAAATTTCAGAGTAGCGTTAGGATTAATCTTGAAGAGTGTTTTGGGAAGAAATTCTCCAGTGACAAGAATAATCAATGTGGAAATTACGGTTTCTATAGGAACAAGCAGTGCCTGATTTGAAATCACATCTGCAAGTATATAATGTTCAATAAGTTGAGCCATCAAGATACCATAGATGACCAATGCAATGTTGTTTCCTACCAACATGGTGGAAATGAAATTATTAGAGTGTCGGTAGAATACGGAAAGGATATAAGACGATACATTGTTCGTCTTTTCCATTTCAAAACGTAATTTGTTGGAAGATACAAAGGCGATTTCCATACCTGAAAAATAGGCTGAAAACACCATAGATATAAGTAGTTGGATGATAAGCTCCATACTAATAGTTTTATTTGGAAGTTTGTGTGCTGTCTGCCTGGACAGCATTGTCTTCAACGGTAAAGATTCCCGTGTTGTTATAGATTTGGTATTCGGTCATTTGCTGATTGGATTCGAAACCGTATCCAGTCAGTACCTTGTCAATTTGTTCGATACGGATAAATTTATCAGAATAGATTTTCTCTTTGTCCTGATCCCAGAACATTAGTTCCGTGTCGAATTTGTCGCCTCTTTGGCTTTGAATATGGACGTTTCCACGTAGCTCCCATAGTTTCTTGGCTCGTAGTAATAAGCTGTGTCAGCTTTGATACTTGCATCTACATGGAAAAGACTGTCGAATTTCTCCAGATAGATTCCTTTTCAACGCCAGAACGGAGGATTCCGGTGGCTGTAGATAAGCATTCTGCTGTAATAATCTTGTATCTGATCATTCCTGAGTCAGATAGAGGGTAGTTACTCCTGTAGTACGCATGTCGGGAAGAGAGTCTCCTTCTTTTACGGCTGCAGCAGTAGGTTTTTCTTTGCTCCCGCATGCAGGAACAAAAGAAACATAACAGTTGCCCATGTGGCAACTGTTATGTTGATAAATAATTTATATATGTGTTCTTTAAGTCTGATTGACATATACTTATCTGATGGTTGTTGTTTCACCAATCCATCCGCCGATTGTTACCGAGTTACCTTTCTTCAAACCAAGGAAGAAGAGGTCTTCATCTTTCGGAGTATGTCCGGCGTATGTATTGATCAGCTTCTGAGCTTCTTCTGCTACGCTAGGATCTACGCTCTTTGCACGCTGCAATTTATCGATGGCTGCAAAGTAAGTACATTTGTTCAAAGCTGCTTCGTCGCTCCAATTCGGGCTTGATGCATACATCTGTGCAATCAGGATATAAGCTTTTCCGTAGCTTCCGTTGAAAGAGATAGCTTTGTTTGCATATTGTTTAGCCTTGCTCAACTGTTTTTTGCTGAACAATACCACTGCTGCACTATATGCATAGTCTGCTTTCTTTTCTGCTTCCTGTTCCAGTTCGATAGCCTGGTCAAAGTACTGTACGCTCTTGTCCAAGTCACCTTTCTTGTAGTACATGTAGCACATCCAGCGGCTGTTGCTGCTGTAGGTTCCATCGCATGTGCAGCTTCAGAAGCAACGAAATAAGCTTCTTCTTCTGTACATTTCAGCATCTGCATTACATTGATAACCTGCTTCAGGTAATCCAGATTTGTCTTGTTCTGGCTTACTTTCGGGCCATAGATAGCCTGCAAGTTTTCGCAGCTTGCAGCACCACTGTTGATGAAGTATGCATCTACGTTATCTTTTGCTGTTTTCAGCAGTTTTTTGTCTCTTTCTTTAGTAGCAGCTTTCAGAGCTTCATCTGCATAACCAGATGCTGTCAGGTAGTCTTGAATAAACTGTTCTTTATGAGTGTCATCACTCTTTAATTTACGAGCAGAGATATCCATCAAATCCTGGAACATGAAATAATCAGATGTAGCTTTTCCAAATCAACGGCTTCTTTTACCATCTGGTATGCCTTGTTTACGTCAACATTAGCACCTGAGAAGATGATGTAATCGTGAGCTTTCATACCAAGGATAGAACCTTTTGTAGTAGGAGTTTTTACCAACTGGTTCAATCCGTCAAGGTATTTGATACGTTGGTCATGTACAGCCATCAATCATCCAGATACTTTTTCTGCTGAGCAGCATCTTTAGAACTGGCAATTAAAGCACGCAAATCTTAGCTCCGTTTGTATAAGTACTAACCTGAGCTAAAGGTGCTTCTGTAAATACAGCCATCCAAGGCTTGTATGCATCTGTAAAGTTGTCAGTCTTTACGTATTCACTGTAAATACTGATGTTCTGCAAACAACGGATACTGTCTTCTCCATGTCCGAAACGAGATCCGTCTTCTACACCTTTCTGAGCGAAAGCTGCTGTGGTACCCAAAGATAAAGCACACAGCATTGTAAACATTTTCATTTTCATCGTATGTAAGATTAGTTGTTCATTGTGTTTATTTTCATATTAATTTACTCTCCATTTCATGAACCAGTGTTCGTTGAATGTCAATCCAATTTTCAAGACAAATCGGTTTTCCGATAGCATGTCGCTTACAGAAGGATTGGCATGGATGTATTGTCCGGTAATACTTAATACGCTGTTTCGTTGGTATAGCTTTAACGGTAAACCTAATCCGACGCTGACACCATATTCTTTAGGACCGTCTATCATATTTTGTGACACTGGAATTTGGAGATTAGAGTTCGCATAATAGGCACCCGCTCTATAGCGTATACGGCTAAGATAGCTTCGTCCGAATTCTTTTGGTAAAAATTCAGCTCCGATGGCTACTTTAGAACGGTTTTGGTATAAATCTGTCCGATTGTTGTATTTTACTCCGCTCCATTTTTGCAGCGTATAATCCACTTCTACTGTCAGATTCTTTTTATGTTTCCAGGCTAAACCTCCTCCATATATATGAGGTATTCCGTAAGAGTCATCTATTTGTTGCTGGTTTACGACAGAATAATTAGTTCCGTTAGTAATCTGTGTTCCTTGGGTATCATGTCCGTTTAAGGTATGTCCTAAACTATAGGTAAGACCTAAAGTCAATTCATTTTGTTTGTTTATCGGCTGGGTATATTGAAGACCAAAGCTTGCATTATAACTGCTGATAGATACCGTATTGTAGGTTATGGTCTGGTCGCCACCGTTGCTGAGACTGGCTGTCGTCTGGTAATTGAGCTTACCATATAAATAACCGATATTAGCACCGATAGATAAATTATCCAGAATCTTGAATCCAACACCTCCAAAAATTTGCTGCAATCCTCCATCTCCGTAAAAATTATTGGATATGGTAACATCGCTGCTATTCTCTATTTCTTTTGAACGGGTAAGTTATACCCCACTGTAGAAAAAGGAGTGTATCCAATCGTCATGCCCAGTCTAGGATGCAAGCGAAACTGCATTCCGATATAGTCGAAGCTGGAGTTCTTGGCATTGGCTTTGTATTTCCCTTCCTGAAGTTGGAACTTTTTAAAGACATTCCGGCATCAAAAATAAAAGAAAGAGAATCGACAGCCGTATAAGAAGCTGGATTCATGGCATTTATATGCTCGGGTGTCCGGAGTGCATAACCTACTCCTCCCATTGCTGCATTGTTTGTAAAGCTCTGGTCGAACATGTCCCCAAGTCCATAACGTGTATAAGGTGAGTTAGTGCTTATTTGCGCACACACCACTGTAGAGCTAGCTAAAAGCCATGAACCAACAAGTATTTTCTTACTTAACATTATAATTCAATATTCTGTTTAAACCTTTCAATACTAAAAATCTATCTGCAAAGATGATACTTTTTAAATTTGTATCAAAAGAAAATTTATCTCCTCCAGTTAAAAAAACCAAAAGGTCGGGATATTTCTTTTGCAGCAGGGTGATGTAGCCAATGATTTCGAATTCTATTCCCCTGATGACTCCGGCACGGATTGCCGTCTCCGTGTCAAATCCAAATTCGGGTGTCTCGCCTTTTCTTTCAATTAAAGGAAGTTTATCGCAACAGGCGTTCAGTGTTTTAAAACGAGTGTATATTCCGGGTGAAATATTTCTCCCCAGTAATTCCCTTCTGCATCTATAACTCGTAGGTCAGTGCAGTTCCTGCATCTACTACCAGCAGATTTCTTCCGGGTGAAAGGTAGTTGGCACCCACTACGGCTGCCAGTCGGTCCATGCCCAAAGTTTCGGGCGTTTTGTATAAATTACGGATGGGAATAGGAGTCAGGTGGTTCAGCTCAATGATTTCAAATGGCACTCCCGCCAATTGGCGTCGTATGGTGTTACTGAGTGTGATAACCGATGCTATGATACCTCTTTCGATTGGATATTTGTTGCATAACATTGACAGCCAGTCCAGCGAATGATTGGACCCTCTTAAAACCTCCACCACTTTATCACCATCAAATACTGCCAGTTTTGCTACAGTATTACCAATATCAATTACTAGATTCACGTTTTCTTTCTTTGTTTCGCCTGCAAAGTAAGATAAAATTTTGGATATGCACATCAATAAAACTGATTATTTATTTCGCTCTTATGGTAGATCCGTTGTATTTTTGCATGCGAAAAAAATATTATGAATTATTCAGATACTTCAGGATATACCGGTGTCTGGTGATATTTGTATTTGTTTATGAAAAAGAAGCTTGTTTTTCTGTGTTGGGTGGTCTTGATAAGTTGCCTTTTCTCTCCGGTAAGGGTTAGGGGAGAAATCTCGGATAATGTGGAAAAATGCCGCAAACTGATAGCATTCAGTTCAGTTTGCTGACTTGTGCGCCGGGTAATGAAATCTATGCACTTTTTGGTCATACAGCTATTCGTTATCAGAATTTTTCCAGAGGCGTGGATTTGGTGTTTAATTATGGAATGTTTAGTTTCAATACGCCGCATTTTGTATATCGCTTTGTAAAAGGTGAAACAGACTACCAGTAGGAATTACACCTTATCCTTATTTTGAATCGGAATATGCATTCAGGGGCTCTTCGGTTTATCAGCAGATCCTGAATTTGACATATTCGGAGAAAATGTCGTTGCTGAAATTGCTTCAGGACAATTATCTTCCGGAAAACAGAATTTATCGTTATAATTATTTCTATGATAATTGTACGACCCGTGCTCGTGATCAGATAGAAAAAAGCATTCAGGGACAAGTCGTGTATCCTTCCGTAAGTTGGCATAAAACTTTTAGAGGAATTGTGCATGAATTTACCAAAGGGTCTCCGTGGGATGAATTAGGTATAGATTTGTGTCTTGGAGCGGAAGCTGATAAGCCGATAGATATAAGGCAGCAAATGTTTGCTCCGTTTTATATGCGTTATTTTGCTCAGGATGCATACATTCAGACTCCAGACGGAGGCAGACGGCCTTTGGTCTTGCGTGAGGAAAAGATTGTGGATGCCGAATTGGAAGCAGAATCTTCCTGGGGAATAAGTCCGATGGTAACCGCTACTTTATTTTTGCTTTTGAATGTAATTATCGGATTCTTCCAGTGGAAGAAACAAACGAATTTTCTGGGGATGGGATATCTTATTGTATGCAGCTCAAGGAATAGCTGGTTGTATTATTGCCTTCCTGTTTTTCGTCTCTTCTCATCCGACTGTAGGTTCAAACTGGTTGTTGGTTTTGTTTAATCCGTTGCCATTGTTTTACCTGCCTTTTATGATTTATCGTGAGTTAAAACATAAAAAGACTTGTATCATACTTGTAATCTCGTGTATTTAACACTTTTTATAGTGCTATTCCCGTTTTTACCGCAAGATTTTAATTTAACAGTATTACCTTTGGCACTCGGTTTGCTGGTAAATGCTGCAAGCCATGTATTAGTATTGAATAAAAAGTAATGAAAGAACGTATACTGACATCTTTATTGACTGTATTTGTCATCTCTGGAATTCAGGCGCAGGCTCCTTCTCCAGTTCCAAAATTGGTGGTGGGGTTGACGATTGACCAGCTGAGGGCAGACTACATAGAAGCTTTTTCGGCATTGTATGGGGAGAGAGGATTTAAGCGCCTTTTAAAAGAAGGACGTATATATACCAATGCGGAATATGATTTTATCAATGTAGACCGTTCGTCTGCTACGGCTTCGATTTATACAGGTACTACACCTTATTATAATGGTATTCCTTCTAACCGCTGGATGGACCGTGGGTCTTTACGGATTATAAAATCGGTAGATGACCAGGATTTTATGGGGGTATATACATCGGAAAGCTCTTCTGCTAAGTTGTTGCGTTGTTCCACCTTGTCGGATGAATTGAAGGTAGCTACTCAGGGACGGGCTGAAGTTTATTCTATTGCACCGACTCGTGAAATGGCTATTTTGGCTGCCGGCCATGCAGCAATGGTGCTTTCTGGTTGAATGATGAAACCGGGAAGTGGCTGGTACGACTTATTATGGAGATTGCCCGTTGTGGGTAAGCAATTATAATGATAAGGAAGGACTTGATTTTCGTATCAATAATTTGGAGTGGCTTCCTTATTTGCCGGTAACTTCTTATCAGTATATCACTACTGAAACCAAGCAGCTTAGCTTTAAGCATAATTTCTCGGATGAACGTCTGGATAAATATAAAAAGTTTAAGACAAGTCCATATGTAAATGACGAGGTAAACCGTCTGGTAAATGCATGCTTAAGCAATACGCAAATCGGGCAGGATGCAGCTCCGGATTTGCTGACATTGTCTTATTATGCAGGAAATTATGATCACAAGCCCAATACGGAATATGCGATGGAAATACAGGACATGTATGTCCGTCTGGATAACAGCATTGGAGATTTGTTGGATTTGATAGACCGTAAGATCGGGCTTCGTAATATCTTATTCTTTATCACTTCTACAGGTTATACCGATCCGGAACCTGTGGATCCGGTTAAATACAAGATTCCAGGTGGAGAATTTCACATTAAACGTTGTGCAGCTTTACTGAACATGTATTTAATGGCTCTTTATGGACAAGGCCAATATGTGGAGACGTATTATGACCGACAAATTTATTTGAATCACAACTGATAGAAGAGCGCAAGCTGAATTTGGTGGAAGTGATGACGCGTTCCTCTGAATTTGTGGTGCAAATGAGTGGGGTACAGAATGCTTATTCAGCACAGCGTTTGCTTTTGGGAGCTTGGACTCCGAAGATTGGAAAAATTCGAAATACATATAATCCAAATTGCTCGGGCGATATTTATGTAGAAGTAATGCCGGGATGGTCTGTGGTCAACGAATATTCTCAGAAGGTAGAAGTGGTTCGTGAAGCATATACTGCGGCTCCGCTTGTGTTTATGGGATTTGATGTTAAGCCTGAAAAGCTTTATTCTCCGGTAAAAATTACTTCAATTGTACCCACTTTAGCTCATTTCATGCGCATACGAGCGCCAAATGCTTGTTCGGAGGCTCCAATGATTAATATTCGTAAATAAATAGTATGCGAATAATTCACAATTTACCCTATCTTTGTAGCGGTAGGATGAATAAAAAATTAATTAGTAAATAATAAAAAAGAAATATACAATGGGATTTAATGAATTTATAAGCAAGCTGTTCGGAAACAAGGCGTCTCGTGACATGAAGGAAATTCAGCCGTGGGTAGAAAAGGTAAAAGCCGTTTATCCGGAAATTTCCAAGTTGACGAACGATGAACTACGTGCGAAAACAGAAGAACTGAAGAAGTTTATCAAGGATTCAGCCGCAGAGGAAAATAAAAAGATTGAAGAGCTGAAAGCTACGATTGAATCTACTGACCTTGAAAAACGTGAGGCTATTTCTCTACAATTGATAAGTTGGAGAAAGAAGATCCTGGAA
>ENA-OQHP01000731-OQHP01000731.1-human-gut-metagenome-genome-assembly--contig:-NODE-731-length-10409-cov-1.931045_pt1 | contig 10409 bp, 17 predicted proteins | sample MGYA00242563_ERZ504717 | MGnify/ENA primary metagenome ERZ504717 (study PRJEB26092, sample SAMD00036212) | human gut metagenome | host: Homo sapiens | study: EMG produced TPA metagenomics assembly of...
AGAAAATAAAAAAAATTTGCCTATAAATGAATTTAGGGTATTTACTTAATTAATTTTTTGTATAATGATGTTTAGAACTGTTGTAAAGGTGATGGTATTATATGAGAGTTAATTTCAGGTTCGGCCAGAGGTTTGAAACTGAAAGCTCCCGAAGGATGAACACAAGACCTACATTAGACAGAATAAAAGAGTCGCTCTTTAATATTATTGCGGCTGATATGTATGACTGTAGATTTCTTGATTTGTTTAGTGGTAGTGGAGCAATGGGTATTGAATGTCTATCAAGAGGTGGCAGAATGCGTTTTTGTAGATAATAATAAGGAAAGCATTGATGTTATAAAACAAAATATCAATGGGGCTAAGGTATCAGACAGGGCAGAGGTTATGTCTTGTGATGTTACTTCAGCTATATCAAAGTTGGCACAAAGAGGTAAAACTTTTGATGTTATTTTTATGGACCCACCTTATGACAAAGGGCTTGTTAGAATTGTCTTTACAGGCTATAGTTAAGAATAATATACTTTCAAAAGATGGGTATATTATAGCTGAACAGTCAACAGAAGAAGAAATTCCAGAAATAGCAGGCTTAAAAGTTACAAGGGTAAAGGAATACAGAATTACTCGTATGACTTTTTTAACTTATGCCGATGAGTATGGAGGATAATAATGAAAGTTGCGGTTTATCCTGGTAGTTTTGACCCGACTACTAATGGACATTTGGATATAATAAATCGTGCATCAAGATTGTGCGATAAGCTTATTGTCGGTGTTTTGGATAATAAGTCAAAAGTGCCACTTTTTACAGTAGAAGAAAGAGTAGCACAACTTAAAGAAATAACAAAAGATTTTGCTAATGTAGAAATAAAGGCTTTTTCTGGTCTTTTAGTAGATTTTGCCAGAGCAAATAATTCTAATATTGTTATAAGAGGCCTTAGAGGTGTGACTGATTTTTCTTATGAATTTCAGATGGCATTGACTAATAGAGCCTTGGATAGTGATTTAGAAACACTTTTTATTTCGGCTGATACACAATATTTGTTTTTCAGCTCAAGTCAGGTTAAGGAAATTGCTTCCTTTGGTGGCGATATTGCCAATATGGTGCCTGAAATCATTAACGAACAAATTGCGTAAAAAACTGGAATTAAAGGAATTGAATTAGGAGGAAAAATAATTATGGATAATTTGGAAATGGAAAATCAGTTTGCTGAGGACAATACATTTTATAGACTTATTGATAGACTTGAAGATACTGTAGATGGAGCTAAAAATGCACCTTTTTCAAATGATAAGGCTGCTGTTTCAAGAAATGAACTTAATGAAATCATTGAAGGTATGCGTCTTAATCTTCCAAGAGAAGTAAAGCAGGCTCAGAGAATTGTTGGTCAGGCTCATTCTATTATTGATAAGGCTAATTCCAATGGTCAGGCCATCATTATGGAAGCTAATGAAAAGGCTGCTCAGATGATTAGCGAAGAACAGATTTATAAACAGGCAAAGGCTGAAGCTGAAGCTCTTATTGAAGATGCTCAGAATAAGGCTAATTCTATTATTAAAGAAGCTAGTGATAGAGCAACTCAGCTCAAGGTTGGTTCTCTTGATTATGCAGATAAAATGCTTTCAAATACTGAAACTAAGATTGAAAACCTTATTAAGAGCATTACTGACAATTCAGAAAGCCTTAAAGGTTACTTAAATCAGGAAATTGATGCAATTTACGAAGAACGCCAGACTCTTAATACTTATTATGAGGATGTATATCAGGAACAGTAATATTCATAATTATAAAAAGGCTGTCTTATGAATGGAACTTATAAGACAGCCTTAGTTATATAAAGAGATATGTATAAATGGCAGATACAATACTGTGAGCAAATTTAGCTACTATATATTTTTTAGCGGATAGGTCTGTTTTGGCGATAAAGCTCATTGATTGGGCGTGAATAGAAAAACACCCCATGCAATTATCATAGATATAAAAGGCAAAATTGTTTGAATTGCTTTTGGAAATAATACTACAGCCGTTTGTTATTTCTAGCAAACCACTTATTATTCCTTTAGCTGTGTATTGGTCCATACCTATACTACATAGTGGTTTTGACAATAGTGTTATTACTTGAGTTTTTGAAAGTAAAGTATACAATATGGAAAAGAAAACAATATATCCACCTATAGCAACAATGGTTTCTATACCGTTGGATATAGATGAGTTTAATAATTCTCCAATAGGCTTTATTGAGCTTTTTGATACAGACATTTGCTATTATCTTTTTTGATACTATGCCTAACAGTATACCTATAGTGATGGCAGAAGTATGTGTACAGCCAACAGTTTATAGCCAATGGCAGAATTGTTTAGCATTTGAGTGCCAATAGTTCCAATAATGAAAATAGGACCAGAGTTGTTGCTAAAGCAAAGTATTCTTTGTGCTTCTGATTTGCTGATTTTATTTTCATTATATAGGTCACAGGTCAATTTAGCCCCTAGAGGGTATCCGGATAACATTCCGCAGACAATGGGAAAAGCACCATTTCCACTTATTTTAAAAATTTTGTTGAAAATGGGACTTAATTTTTTGCTTAGATAAATGGGAAAATTTGTCGATTTAAGTATGTTTGTGCCTATTATAAAGGGCAAAAGTGAGGGCAAAGCAAAGTTGTACCATAATAATAGTCCATTTTTTGCAGATTTAATGATTTCTTTCGGAAAGATTATGATTAAAACATTGAAATATATTGCAAAAATTGTTATAATGTAATGGTATGTAAATTTTCTTGCTTTCATAAATCTCAAAACCTTTTTTTGTGAAAGTATATGAATTAAAATAAAAAAATATGAGGAGGTAGTATTGTGTTCGGCAGTAAAAAAATAATAAAAAGACAAGGAACACTAAGAAAAACAATACTACTGTAAATAATAACAGAAATAATAGTAATAATAGAAATTATGGAAATACATATGGGAGAAATAGTAACTCTCAATATGGAACAGGAAATAGATATTCTAATGTAGGAAAATATAGGGTTTCTGAAAATGTTTTTTCTACTGGTGCTGGAATGAACAGCTCAAGAGGTACATATGGTTCTGGCCGTTTTAGTAATTCTAGTCGTACAAATAACACTAGAAATCAAAATGGTTATGGATATACAAATAACACTAGAAATGTATTTGATAATCAAGAGCGTAATTATTCTAAAAATACTAAGAACACTAGAACTAAACAGCATAAGAAAGCTACCCCTAAACTAAAGAGAACTAGAAATTATATACCTATAATCAATTTGAGTAGCCGAAATAGTAAGGCTATACCGATATACATATTTATATTTGCCTTAGTGCTTGTACAAGTTATAGGTTATTCTGTTTCAAGAGTAACAAAGGGAAAGGTAAATTATGATACAGTACAGTATGGAACTATTGATTCTCCAAATGTTATACAGGGTGTTATTGTAAGAGATGAAAAGGTATACAATACCACAGTAGATGGTGTTATTTCTTTATGATGTGGCTGATGGTGAAAAGGTAAAGCCAAATACAGAGGTTTGTAGTATAAAAGACCAAGCTGCAGTAGCATCTATGGAAAGTGACCTTGAAAAAATAGATAATGATATTATGGATGTTCAGGATAAGAGAGATGATATTTCAATTTATTCTGACGATATTAATAAAGATAATCAACAAATTAAGAAAATAGTTGATGATAGTGCTATTAATTTTGCAACTTTAAATCTTGAAGATGTATATGAATTAAAAACAAATATAGAAAAAGAACTTTCAGAAAGAAATCAGCTTCTTCTTAGTGAAAATCAAGGAGCTTTAACAGACCTTGTTACAAAAAGAAAAGCACAGGAAGAAAAACTTAATCAAAGTATTAGTAAGGTTTCTACAAATGAAAGTGGTATTGTTTCTTATGATGTTATAGGCGATGAAGATAAGTATACATTAGAAACAATGAAGTCACTTACAAAGAAAAATACTCTTGCTACAACAAGTAGTGATAGTGGTTTTAAGACTTCTGTAAAAGCTAATAGTCCGGTCTTTAAAATTATTAAGTCCAATACTTGGTATATTGCTGCTTACATTAGCGAAGACTATACCAAAGATTGGAAACTGGTAATGTAGTTAATATATATGCAAAAGACGATAATGGTGTTTCATATACATTACCAGCTACAATTAACACATTATCAACTGTTAAAGATGGAAAAGAAAAATATGTAATATTAAGTATTACAAAAAATATGCTTGAATTTGTTGGGGACAGAAGTATTAGCTTTGAAACTCAAAAATCAAAGAAGGGATATAAGTTCCTAACAGTTCTATTGTAGATGAAACACTTTTACAGATACCTAGTGATTATATTACAGAAAATAATACTGTAAATAAGGTTTCTGGCTCAAATACAAAGGAAATACAAGTTGTTGTTTCAAGTGTAGATAAGGAAAAAAAGGTTTCTTATGTTCCGGTACAGCTTGGTATTTTAAATGTTGGTGATGAAATACAAAAGCCAAATTCTTCTAACAAATATAAAATAGAAAATGTAGTCAATTCCAATGGTATATATGTAGTAAATTCAGGTATTGCAGAATTTAAATTGTAAGTTTAGATGACTCTGTTTCTAATTCAACACATACAATTTTAGATATTGGCAAAATCCTAATATCAACATATACGATAGAATTATGACAGATACTGAAAATGTAACTAAAGAAGAAAAAGTATTTGAATAGAGGTAATGATAATGAGTATAGCTGACAATTTAAAAGAAATTGAAGAAAAAATTACTAAAGCTGCTGAAATAAGTGGCAGAAAAAGAGAAGATGTACTTCTTCTTGCCGTTTCAAAAACAGTTGATGTTCCTAGAATAAAAGAGGCTGTTAATCTTGGTCTTGTAGATTTAGGCGAAAATAAGCCACAGGAAATTAACTGGAAATATGATGAAATAGAAAATGTAAGATGGCATCAGATTGGCCATTTACAGACAAATAAGGTTAAATACATTATTGATAAGTTTGCCTTATACATTCTCTTGATAGTGTAAGCTTTGTGAAGAAATTCAGAAGAGGGCTGAGGCTAAGGGAATTACAATGGATGTACTTGTGGAAATAAATATTGCTGGAGAAGAAGCTAAGCATGGCGTTCCACCAGAAAAAGCTGAGGAATTAGTTTTAGAAGCATCTAAATTTAAAAATATCAGGGTTAAAGGCTTAATGACAGTTGCTCCTTTTGTCGAAAATCCTGAAGAAAACAGAAAATATTTTAAGGAAATGTACAAATTATTTATTGACATTAAGGATAAAAACTATGATAATGTAGATATGGAATATCTGTCAATGGGTATGACTAACGATTATGAGATAGCTATTCAGGAAGGTGCCAATATTGTCAGAATAGGCACAGGACTTTTCGGTGCTAGAAATTACGCGGTTTAATATATTTAGGAGGACATATATAGATGATTGAATTATTTGATAAGGTTAAGAATTTTATTTTAGGAGAACCTGAAGAAGAATACGAAGAAGAATATAATGACAATTATGGCGAAGAATATGAAAATGAACAGGAAGTAAGTAACGGCAGTAATGTAAGGTCATTCGGCTCAAGCTTTGGTGGATTTACTCAGAAAATGGGTTTTGGCTCAAGTTCATCTGCTTCTAAGAAAAATGCTGAACCACAGTCTTCTTATAGGTCTTCTTACTCATCATCAAGAAACTATGGTTCGTCAATGGATATGGGTAGAGGTGCATCTAACAAGGTTTTAAGCATTAACACAAGCGTTAATATGCAGGTTGTTATTGTTACACCAAAGACACTTGAAGAAGCTGGTCAGGATAGTCTTCAGTTAAAGTCTAAGGTTGTTATACTTAACCTTGAAGGTGTTGAAAAGGATAATGCACAGAGAATTACAGACTTCTTCTCAGGTGCTTGTTACGCCTTAAATGGTACTATGCAACCTGTTTCAAGCAGAATTTTCATTGTAGCACCTTATGATGTTAATATTTCAGGACAGTTTAGACGCGAATTAGAAGCAAGTGGTATCAAATTGCCTAATTCTTCTATGTGGAGATAGTGAGGTTTTATATGGTTAATGCGAATATTGGTTTTGTATTAATAAAAGCACTTTATTATTTTTATACTCTTTTGGAATACGCAATTCTTGCAAGATGTATACTTTCTTGGTTGCCAATAGGTCAGAATAATATTTTTGTAAGAATTTTAGTTGCAATTACTGAACCCATAATGGACCTATTAGAAAATTGATTTATAAATCTCCTCTTGGTAGAGGTATGATGGTAGATTTTTCTCCAGTATTAGCTTTATTGGTAATAATGTTTGTGTATAGAATCCTTGCAAGCGTTATATATGGGGTATTTTTCTAATGGCAAGTAAAAAAGATTTACTAAAGAGTATTTCTGACGAAGATGAAAGAAAATTTTTGCTAAGGCTTTAGATAAGGGAAATTTGTGTGCTAAGATTAATGTTCCTCAGTTTTCAGATTTTATGGACCCATATAAGGCTCATAAATTAGGAGAAATCTGTAGAGGGTGTGAGTTTAACACAGTTCTTTACGGTGGCTATGAAGATGCTGAAAGATTGAAAGTAGGCTTTTTCCCTTATTATGATGAAGGAGATTATAATTTATTTCCTATTTCTTATGTTGAAGTATCATATAATGGAAAATATAGTAAAACTCTTACTCATAGAGAATTTTTAGGTTCGGTTTTAGGATTAGGTATAACTAGAGATAAAGTTGGCGATATATATATCAGAATGAAAAAGCCGTTATAATGGTGGATGAAGATATTGCTGATTATATTGTATCTAACTTAGAAAGGGTTTCTCATACAAAGGTTAACGCAAAGATTATAGACCATTTTGAGTCTGCACCTTCAGAAGTAAATGCAAAGAAAATAATAGTTGCTTCACTACGCATAGATGCTGTATTAAGTGGGGCGTTAAATATTTCAAGAGGTAAGGTTTCCGATTTAATAAAGGGCGAAAAGGCTTTTGTAAATTGGAAACAGATTACATCTGTGTCTGAAAACATAAAAGACGGGGATATGATTACACTTCGTGGTTTTGGGCGAGTTAAAGTAATAGAAACTCTTGGAAAAACGAAAAAAGATAGATTTCTTATAGATATAGAAATCTATAAATAGATTTAGGAGGAAGTTGAATTATGATGACACCTGTTGATATTGAAACAGCTGATTTTAAAAAGGTGGCTTTAGGTTACTCTTGTGATGAAGTAGATACTTTTCTTGATAAGGTTATTGTTGAATTTGAAAGACTTTTCAAAGAAAATGCTAAACTTCAGGATAAGGTTACTACAACAGAAGAGGCACTTAAATATTACAAGGATTTAGAGGATACAATTAGAAATTCTATTGTAAGAGCTGAAAAAACAGTTGAGGAAACAAAGCACAATGCTGAAGTGAGGCAAGTCAGATTGTTAAGACTGCAGAACAGCAGGCTGTTGATATTATGCAGGATGCTCATAAACAACTTTACCAGTTAAAGAACGAAATTATCAGAGTTAGAGCTGAGTACGAATCAGTTAAAGGAAAATTAAAAATGCTCCTTGAAACAGAATTGAAAATGCTTGAACAGTATGAAGAAGAATTAGGTTTAAACGAGGAACAGGAATAAGAGGTTTAATATGAAAGTTTTAGAAGTAAAAACTGCTTTAAAAGATTATCCAATTTATATTGACCATAGCTATGATGAACTTGTTTCAGCTTTTGAAAAATCCGGTTTAAAGCCAAGTAAGCTTTGTATTATTACAGATACTAATGTAGAAAAGTATTATCTTGAAACAATAGAGTCTATGCTTTCAGAAAAATATGATGTTTGTCATTATGTTTTTGAGGCAGGAGAAAATAGCAAACATTTAGGAACAATTAGCGATTTCTATAATTTCTTTGTTGAAGAAAAATTGGATAGAAAATCTGTTGTTGTTGCTTTAGGTGGTGGCGTTGTTGGTGATATGGCTGGCTTTGCTGCATCTACATATATGAGAGGCATTAGCTTTGTTCAAGTACCTACAACTTTACTTGCACAGGTTGATAGTAGTGTAGGTGGTAAAACAGGTGTTGATTTTAACGGTAATAAAAATATGATTGGTGCTTTTTATCAGCCAGATTTTGTTTTTATAAATAGTGAAACACTTAAACTTTACCTTATAGAGAAGTTGCAGCAGGTATTGCTGAAGCTATAAAGTATGGTTATATTATTGATAATGATTTCCTTGAATATTGTATTGAAAATAAGGAAAGTATAAAGTCATTAGATAACAATGCCCTTATTGAAGTTATTTATAAGTGTTGTGAAGCAAAGGCATATGTTGTAAGTAAAGACGAAAAGGAATTAGGTTTGAGAGCTATTCTTAATTTTGGTCATACTTTTGGTCATTCAGTTGAAACACTTAACAATTTCAAATTACTTCATGGCGAATGTGTTGCTATTGGTATGGTTGCTGCTCTTTATTACTCTATGGAATGTGGCAATACAACTAAGGAAGATATTGAAGATATCGAAAAGTTACTTGAATTTTTTGAACTTCCTACTAGATGCGATAACAATGTTGATGAAGTTTATAATCAGATGTTCTATGATAAAAAGACTTCAAGTGGCAAAATAAAAATAGTTGCATTAAAGAAAATAGGCGAGGCTTTTATTGATTCGTCTAATGATGTGGCAAATATAAAAAGGCTATAGAATACATAGCAAAGTAGGTGTAATAAATGTTTTTATTGCCGATTTTAATTATTCTAGCTATTATAATAGTTGACCAGATAACAAAATATATGACTGTTTCAATGCTTATGCCTATTAATTCTGTAGAAATTATAAAAAATTTCTTTTCATTAACTTATGTAGAAAATAGGGGTGCAGCCTTTGGAACAATGATGGGTGGACGATGGTTCTTCGTTGCCCTTACAGTTATTGTTGTTGTAGCTGGTGGCATTTATTATTCTAAAATATATAATAAAAATGAAAGTAAAATTGCATCATTAGCACTTGTATTGGTAGCTGGTGGAGCAATAGGAAACTGCATTGACAGACTTTTCAGAGGTTATGTAGTGGATATGTTGTCATTTAACTTTTTTGGCTACAGTTTCCCTGTATTTAATTTCGCAGATATTTGTGTTGTAATAGGTGCTGTTTTATTGGTTGTTTCCTTATGTTTTACAAAAGAGGGAAAATAGTATGGAAATATTTACTATTGAAACAGATGATGTTAATAAGAGAGTAGATGTTTTTCTGAATGAAGAAATGGAAGATGTATCTCGTTCAGCTTTACAGAAAAATATCGAAAAGGGAAATATAACAGTAAATGGAGAAAAAATAAGCAAAAACTATAAACTTCATCTAGGCGATATAGTAGAGGCTGAACTTCCTCCTCCGGAAAATATTGACATTGTGCCAGAGGATATTCCTCTTGATATAATGTATGAAGATGATGATTTAATTGTTATAAATAAATCTCAAAATATGGTTGTGCATCCAGCTCCAGGGCATTACACAGGAACTTTGGTTAATGCTTTAATGTTCCATTGTGGGGATAATTTATCTGGTATAAATGGTGTACTTCGCCCAGGTATTGTTCACAGAATTGATAAGGATACATCAGGTGTTTTAGTTATAGCAAAATCAGATTTGGCACATAAAGGTCTTTCAGAACAGCTTGCTGAACACTCTATGAAAAGAGTGTATAATGCTATTGTTTACAATAGTTTTAGTGAAGAAGTGGTACTGTAGACAGAAATATTGACCGTTCTAAAAACGACAGAAAGAAAATGGCTGTTGTTATGCAGGGCGGTAGAAATGCTGTTACCCATTACAAAGTAATTGAAAAATTGGGTAAATATACTTGGGTTGAATTGCAACTTGAAACAGGAAGAACTCATCAAATTAGAGTGCATATGTCGTATATAGGTCATCCTCTTTTAGGTGACCCAGTCTATGGACCTAAAAATGTCCTTTTAACTTAAATGGACAGGTTCTTCATGCAAAGGTTTTAGGATTTATTCATCCGAGAACAGGAGAATATATGGAATTTAATTCGGAATTACCGGATTATTTCAGTTCTCTTATCGAAAGATTAAAAAATAAATAATCCTAAATAAAAAATTATTGTGATGAAATAGAAAAATTATTAAAAGAATTGAAAGCTATTGATAAAGCGACAGTTTCCATACATTTAGCTAATATGGGAGGAGGAGTTTTTGAAGTATTTACTATACCATTTTTATTAGAAGAAACATCTTTTTATAAGGTAGCAGCATTGTTAGAAGAAAAGAAAGAAGAAATTTAGACTTATATTATTTATTAGGAGAAATTGAAAGCTATATTCTATTGCTTCTTATAAGGAAGAAATAAAGGAAAATATACAAAGCCAATATTTATA
>ENA-OQHP01000732-OQHP01000732.1-human-gut-metagenome-genome-assembly--contig:-NODE-732-length-10394-cov-2.185936_pt1 | contig 10394 bp, 14 predicted proteins | sample MGYA00242563_ERZ504717 | MGnify/ENA primary metagenome ERZ504717 (study PRJEB26092, sample SAMD00036212) | human gut metagenome | host: Homo sapiens | study: EMG produced TPA metagenomics assembly of...
CGACGGCCTCGTGCGGGTCCTTGCCCTCGGCCTCGGCACGCATGCCCAGTACCAGGTTACGCAGGCCCGCGACCGTACCGTCCACATCGGGAGCGGGCTGGTCGGCATGCAGATAGGCCCAATCCATCATAAAGGTCGCCGAAGACAGCGCGCCGATGGCCAGTGCGTCGTCGGGACACGAAAGCTCGACCTCAAAGACACGCTCATCGTGCTCACTCACGCGAGTGCGGCCGCACGAAATGCTGCCAGCGAGACCGGTCTCGTTCATGAGCTCGACCGTCACGTGCTCCAGCAGATGGCAAAGCTCTGTCTGGCCCATGCAGTCCTGGAACTCGCGACCGGAATCGCCCAGGCACAGATGCTTGGCGATCGCGGGCACCAGGTAGTACACGCGCGCCGTGGCCTCGATGTCCTCCGAGGTCATGAGCGGCATGCCGGGGTTCACCAGCACATGCGCGCAGATCTTGTCCTCGCTGACGGTGACCTTAAGGATGTTGAACAGGCCTGCCATAACTCTCCCCTACTCTTCCTTGCCCTACTCGTCGCCGTCGTGCGGGTCCGCAGAGCCCGCGCCCGACGCCGCCGGCTTATCTGCGAGGACTCGGAATCTTTCTTATCGGTTTCGGCCGGAGCGATCACGCGAATGAGCGAGATGCGCTGGCCACGCATCGACTGTACCTTGAACTTGTACCCCGCGACCTCAAACACCTCTCCGATGTCGGGCACCGAGTCGCAAAGCTCCAAAATCCAGCCGGCGATGGTCTCATAATCATCGCTTTCCTCGAGCGGCCAACCAAGGTCAATCGCGTCATCGCACGAAAAAACGCCCATCGACAAGCCACTCGCGGCGCGAAAGGCGCGTGAGGTACTTGTTGTCGGGGTCAAACTCGTCCTCGATCTCGCCCACGATCTCCTCGACGATGTCCTCGATGGTGATGATGCCGGCCGTGCACCGTACTCGTCCACGACCACTACGATCTGGTCGTGCGAGGTCTGCATCTCGGACAGCAGCGGCAGGATGTCCTTGGTGTCGGGCACAAAGGTGGCGTCGCGCAAAAAGTCGGCGATGGGCTGGTCGCCCTTGCCGTCGAGCGAAGGCTGGATCAGGTCCTTGATGTGCGCGATGCCCACGACGTTGTCGGGATCCTCGTGATAGACGGGGATGCGGCTAAAGCCGGTCTGGCGCATGGCGGACAGCACGTCGCGACCGTCTCGTCATCCTCGCACATGGTGGTGTCCACGCGCGGCACCATGACCTCGCGGGCAACGGTGTCGCCCAGGTCGAAGATCTCGTGGATCATGCGCTTTTCCTCGTCGAGTAGATCGTCCTGTTCCGAGACCATGTATTTGATCTCTTCCTCCGAGACGTTTGGCGGTCGTCGGCGCTCTTGATGCGCAGGATACGGGCCAGGCCGTCGGAGCAGGCACCGGTCAGCCACACGAGCGGGCGGGCGATCTTTGGAACACGGAGAGCGGTCCCACGACCTGCTTGGATACGCCTTCGGCATTAGCCAGGCCGATGCGCTTGGGCACGAGCTCGCCGATCACGATTGACACAAAAGCGACGGCGACGGTGATGATGACCGGCGCAGGCCGCGCGCGATGGCGGAAAGCGGCGCGATGCCAAAGCTCATGAGCACGTGGCAAGCGGGTCGGACAGGCTCGTCGAGGCGACGGCGGACGAGGCAAAGCCCACGAGCGTGATGGCGACCTGGATGGTGGCGAGCAGCTGATCGGAATCGGCGGCCAGCTTAATGGCGCGCTCGGCGCGTTTGTCGCCTTCCTCGGCCTCGTGCTCCAGCACAGCGCGCTTTGCCGTGGTGAGCGCCATCTCGGACATAGAGAAGTAGCCGTTGATGAGGGTCAAAACGAGGGTGGTGATAAGGGAGATGGTTATGTCCATCGGGAGTTTCTCGAACCTCCAAGATTCGGGACGTTAGGGTAAAACGTTGGTGGCGGATACGGCAATTGCGCCGGCACCCAAACGAGGACGCGGGCGCGCAGGCATGGTCGCTAGATTACGAAGAGGATCACCGCCATGAACTGGAAGATGCTGCCGGCGAGCACCCACAGGTGAAACACGCTGTGCAGATAGCGTACGTTTTTGGCGATATAGAACGGCACGCCCGCGGTGTAGCACACGCCGCCGACGGCGAGCAGGGCAAGTGCCACGGGGTTGAGCAGCACCACAAGTTCGGGCAGCTTAAAGACAACGAGCCAGCCCATCAGCAGGTAGACCAAGCCACTTACCCAGTGCGGTTGACGCTCGCGCATAAAGCACTCGAGGGCGATGCCGATAATGGCGATGGCCCATACGGCAAAGAACAGCGCAGGACCGCCGGTCGTTGCGAGCGTGATGAGGCAAAACGGCGTATAGCTGCCGGCTATGAGCAAGTAGATGCAGCTGTGGTCAATGATGCGAAAGACGCGCTTGGCGCGCGCGGGCTGAATCGCGTGGTAGAGCGTAGAGGCCAGATATTCGAGAATAATGCTGACACCATAGACAATCGCCGCGGCCATGTGTGCCGGGCCCCCGCCGCGCAGGGCAGCGAATACGATCAGGAGCACCAGGCCCGCGATACCCAGCAGGCAGCCGACACCATGGGTGACGGAGTTCATGATCTCCTCGCCCACCGTGTAGTGTGGAACGGCCGCGGTCTTGGGTCGCGGCTTAGAACTGTCGCTCGAATCGGACATGCCGGTTACATCCTCCAACGTAAAGAGTTCTCAACACTATATCAAAGCGTCTAGGTACGTGCGAAATTTGCACCATACGCGACCCTTTGTTTACCCATTCTTTGCCTGTTGACGCATCAACGGCGAACGTCCATAATGCGCTTGCATTAAATGTTGATGTATTAACATCTTATAGGAGAATACCGTATGGCTCAAAACGCACGTTCCCATCGAAAGCTCAAGATAGCCGGCATCGTTGCGCTGGTGGTTGTCGTTGCGCTGCTCGGATTTGCCGGCAACTTTCTGTTTGACTTCGCGCTGAATCCCCAAGCGCCGTACACCATGAAGATGATGCAGGATAGCAAGAACGACAAAGAAGGCGAGCAGCCGGATGCCGAGGAAACCGAGGCGCGGGCGTGGTTTAAAGAGAATCGCGAGAGCAGCAGCCTTACCGCAGATGACGGAACCGAGCTCGCCGCTTGGTATTTTGCCGCCTCGGAGAACACCCACGATTATGCCGTCTGCCTGCATGGATATACCAACGAGCCCATCGGCATGGCCCGATACGCCAAGCGCTTCCACGACCGCGGCATGAACGTGCTCGCGCCTGCCGCCCGCGCCCACGAGCGCTCCGGCGGCGACTATATCGGCATGGGCTGGCCCGGGGGAGTGAGCGGCTCGATGTCGTCGCATGGATTGGGCGGATCGTTCAGGCTGACCCCGAGGCGCGCATCCTGGTCTTTGGCGAGTCGATGGGTGCAGCAACTGCCATGAACGTCGCGGGGGAATCTCTGCCCGCAAACGTAAAATGCATTATCGAGGACTGTGGTTATACGAGTGTTTGGGACGAGTTTTCTCTGCAGCTCAAGGACGTGTTCGGCCTGCCCAGCTTTCCCTTGCTCGATGTAGCAAACTTGGTGTGCAACGTGCGCGCGGGCTACGACTTTCATAAGGCGAGCAGTGTGGAGCAACTCAAACACGCGACGGTTCCCATGCTGTTTATCCACGGCGACCAGGACACCTTTGTGCCGTACAGTATGCTCGACCAAAACTACGACGCGTGCGCCAGCAAGGTCAAGCAAAAGCTCACCATCCATGGCGCCACCCACGCCAAGAGTGCGCAAGTTGACCCCGAGCTCTACTGGAACACGGTCGACGACTTCCTCGACGAGTATTTTTAGGCAAAAAGCAACGTCTGGTGCTTTATCTGACCCCCTATTTTCGAAGTATGCGACAAATCTGGAACTGCCGACCAGACCGCAGTTTACCAACAATTTATCAGGGGTTTTGTTGCCAAAGAATGTCGTGTGCTCGGCGGTCTCGAAATTTGCCGCATACTTCCGGAAAGCCGCCCGCGAGCGCTGTGCTCACGGGGCGGCTTTTGCTAACGTTGCGCTACAAAAGCGCTTGATATGTCCAATGGACAGGTGCTACTTGACCTCGATGAGCTCGTACTTGCTCGTGCCCAGGCCGATCTTCTCGGCGTGCGCGATGCAGGTGCGCCAGTCGGTGTGGGGATGCGTGATGCAGAAGGGTCCTTGGCCTGATCGCCCTCCAGATGCTCGTGGTTGTGCTCCATCTTGGCCGCGCTATCGGTAAGCTCGGTGTTGGGCAGCGGCTCGGATGCCATGACGGCATCGGCACAGGCCTGGTCGATGGCGACCGGGTCGAAGCTCGCGAACATGCCGATGTCGTTGACGATAGGCGTATCGTTTTCGGGATGGCAATCGCAGTTGGGGCTGATGTCCATGGCAAGCGAAATATGGAAGCTCGGACGGCCGTGACAACGGCCTTCGTATACTCGGCGATCTTGCAGTTGAGCACGTCGGCCGCAGCGTCATGGCCGGGCTTGATGGCGTCCTGGTTGCACACGCCGATGCAGCGGCCGCAGCCCACGCAGCATCATGGTCGATAGCGGCAACGTGAACCGTACGGGTGTTGCCGTTGGCGAGCTCGCGCTCACGGGTGTCGTCAAACGAGATAGCGCTGTGCGCACAGACCTTTTCGCAGGCACGGCAGCCAATACAGTGCTCGGTCGCGACGTCCGGCTTGCCGGCGGCATGCTGCTCCATCTTGCCGGCGCGGCTGCCGCCGCCCATGCCAGGTTCTTCATGGCGCCGCCAAAGCCGGCCTGCTCATGGCCTTTAAAGTGCGTGAGGCTGATCACGATATCGGCATCCATGAGTGCCCGACCGATCTTGGCCTCGCGCACGTACTCGCCGCCCTCGACCGGGACGAGTGCCTCGTCGGTACCCTTGAGGCCGTCGGCGATGATGATCTGGCAACCCGTGGCATACGGGGTAAAGCCGTTCTGATAGGCGGTATCGATGTGCTCGAGCGCGTTTTTACGGCTACCGACGTAGAGCGTGTTACAGTCGGTGAGGAAGGGCTTGCCACCCAGCTCCTTCACGACATCCGCGACGGCGCGGGCGTAGTTGGGGCGCAAAAAGCTCAGATTGCCCAGCTCGCCAAAGTGAATCTTGATAGCGACGAACTTGTTCTCGAAGTCGATCTGCTCGATACCGGCGTGACGTATGAGGCGCTTGAGCTTGTCGAGCTGGCTCTCGCGAGCATGCGTGCGCAAGTTGGTGAAGTATACCTTAGCGGGTGCTGCGGGTGCAGTTGCGGTCATAGATCTATCCCCTCGGTCTATATGGCGTTACAGACATAGAGGATGGTACCCGTTAAAGTAGGGTCAAAGTCAAGCGCGAAACCTAGTCGTTGGGGAGGTTCTTAAACGACTACTCTTGGACTTTGAGGGCCTCGACCAGGCTCACGCGCGTGATAGAACGCGTGTGTAGCAGCGCCACGACCAGGTAGGTCGCAAAGCCAATGCCGACGCATGCAACCATGGACCAAGCGGGCACGTAGATCTCGATATTGCCGTTGTAGGCGAGCAGCATCGAGCGAAAGATGGCCGTGAGCGAGCCGATAATGACCGGCAGACTCAGCACGAGCGACGCCACCACGCACAGCGTGATCGAGCGGATGTACAGATGCGAGATCTCGCTATCGCGATAGCCAAAGACTTTCATGTAGCTGATCGACCGGGCGCTGTGGTCGATCACAGCCTTGGTCAGCAGGTACATAAACAGCAGGAAGATAAACACCGCGAGCCCAACCATCATTCCGATCATTTTGCTCATCATGCCGATAAACTGGTCGCCCACGGCGCGCATGTCGTCGGGCGTGGTGTCGCCGGCAAAGTAACGAGCATCGAGATCGAGCTTCTCGTCGCTCACATAGCCGTTAAAGTAGGCGGCGTCGTTGTCGAACAGCTCGTTAAAGTCGTCGATACTCATATAGATATTCATGTCCGACTTGGAGCCCCAGGCACAGTCCTTGCCCGCGTACTCAAGGAATAATGCTCGCCCTCGTACTTGTCGCCGAGCGTGACCTTCTGGCCCTTGCTCCAGCCAAACTTATCGAGCAGACCGCCGCCAAAGACGACGCGTCCATCGCCGACGTTGAGGTCTTTCCAATAGCGCGAATCGGATGAAATGCCGTAGACGGAAATCGTCTCCTCGCCATTACCATCGCCGCGGTCGTATTGCAGCTGGTAAACGGCGTATTTCTCGGCCTGCGCGATTGCGCCCGCGCCGTTGTCGGTCGTATTGACCGGGTGGATATCGTCGTTGTCAGTGTCGATCTTAGAGGCCTTGTCGATCAGGTCGATAGCCTCGTCACGGTCGCAGCCGAGGGCATCGGCAAGATCGTCAAGCGCGCGTAGAGCGCATCTTTCTTGTCCTGGACCTTGGCAAGCGCGTCCTGCGCTGCGGTCAGGCTCTCGGCAGACGGAGATGCGGTCGCAGCATCGGCTGCCGCCTGCGCCGCATCGGCCGCGTCGTCAAGCTCGTCATCGGCATCCTGGGCGGCGGTGAGGAGCGCGCCGTCAACCGACTGCAAGCGCTCGAGTGCTGACCACTGCTCACGCTCCTCGGCAGTGCCTCGAGCTCCAGTGGCGCCTTGAGCGTGTACTGGCGCTCGGCGACCAGGCTTGTCTCGAGGTTGTCCGCATAGTGCGTCATCGTGGGCAGAATCGCCAGGCCAAAGAGCAGTAGCAGCGACGCAAACGCGATGCCCACGAAGAGCGTGGCGAAGTTGCCCAGGTTGCGCAGGAAGATACGCAGGCGGAAGCGGGAAACAAAGCCCATGCGCTCCGACAGCTGCAGGCCGCGCTTGGTGCCAGACTTGCCGCTCGCCTCGTGGCGAAGAAACTGCAGCGGCGTCTTACCCATTTTGCGAAGCAGACCCACCAGCGTGATGAGGATGAGCGCGGCGGCGGGAACCACGGCGCACTTCACAAAGATCTCCCAGCTCCAGTACACCTGGAAGGGCGGCAGGCTGTACGAGCCGTAATAGAGGCTGCGCATGGCTCGGTAAAGAACACAACGCCGAGCGCAGTGCCCAAAAGCGCCGCGACCACGCCCACGATGGCGGGAAGCGCGAGGTAGTGCAGCACGATCTCGCGTCGACGATAGCCGCTGGCGAGCAGCGTGCCGATGATGGCGCTCTCCTCCTCGATGGTGCGTCGGTAAGGACCACAAAGACGAACGCATGATCACGATGATGATATCGAGCAGCGTCATCCACATCATGGAGTCGCCGTCTACGTCGTCGCGTGCGTAGCCAATGCCCTGGTTGGAATCGGCGTCGATGAGGTCATCCACGCGTGCATCGGCATCGGTCAGCGCCTCGACCATATCCTGCTCCGCATCGATGCGATCCGCGGTGGGGAGGTCGCAATCGGTAAAGATAAAGGAATAGGTGTAGGCAGGCGCGCCACCGGCGTCCTCAAGCGCGGCAAAGCCGGCGTCGGTGACCTCGGCCACGCCGTACGTGATGGTGTTCACCGTAAAGTCCGAATTGTTGAGGAACAGCGCCTGGCTATCGGGCTGGGTCATGATGCCGCAGATGGTGTAGGTGCGACCCTCGAGCTCGACTCTATCGCCCACGGACAGGTTGTTATTGGTGGCAAAGACACGGTCGATGGCCACCTCGTCATCCGTCTTGGGCTCCTTGCCCTCACAGTAGGACGCGATATCGACCTTGGTGCGGTGCGCATAGGTGCGCAGCGTGCGCTTGGTGCTGTCGTCGCCGGCGGTCTTTTTTATGATGGCGTCGATGGAGAAATTCTTGTAGAGCGTGACGCCGCCGACGTCGTCGCCGCGTCCTCGGCGGCCTTGAGTTGATCGTCGGTAGCCTCGAAGGAGGTGGTCACGCGGCCGTCCTCAATCGTGTACGCATTGCGCATGTCGTCGATAAGGCAACCGATGGAATGCGCCGCGAGCAAAAAGCCCGAGGTGAGAGCGATGCTTCCGCACATAAGCAAAAAGATTCCCAGGTACTTGCCGATATTGCGGCGCAGCTCGCGCGGGAGACGTTTTGCGAGAGGTGTCATGGCGCCGCCTACCAATCGAGTTCGGCGGCCGCGACGGGCGACTCGTTGAGCTCATCCTCGACGATGCGCCGTCGCGCAGGCGCAGCACGCGATTTGCCATGCGCGCGATGGCGGCATTGTGGGTGACAATGATGATGGTGCAGCCGTAGGTGCGGTTTACATCCTCCATGAGCTGCAAGATTTCCTTGGACGTCTTGTAATCAAGCGCGCCCGTGGGCTCGTCGCACAGCAGCAGACCCGGGTTTTTGACGAGCGCGCGGCCGATGGCACAGCGCTGCTGCTGGCCACCCGAAACCTGGCGCGGAAACTTGTTGCGGTGCTCGTAGAGGCCCAGTGAACGCAGCAGGTCGTCGACATTGAGCGGGTTTTTGGACAGGTGCGCCGTGACCTCGATGTTCTCCTTGATGGTGAGATCGGGCACCAGGTTGTAGAACTGGAAGACAAAGCCAGCTCACGGCGCGATACTCGCCCAGGTCGGTAGCTTAAGCACCGTGAGGTCGCAGCCGTCCACCAGAATAGAGCCGGCATCGGCATCCTCCAGGCCGCCGATCAGGTTAAGAAACGTCGATTTGCCCGAACCCGAAGGCCCCAGCATGACGCAGATCTCGCCACGATTGATGGACGTGTCGATGCCATCGAGTACCGTCAGGCGCGCATCACCGTCGCGTAGTGCTTTTTGAGATCCTTAACCTGGACGTAGGCTTTCTGCGTTGCCATGGTATCCCCCACTGTTAGCCTCATACTACTTTATGAGCGTAATAGTAAACCTTGGCGAACTATTTTGGAGCGAGGCTTGGGATTTATTTCAGACTGGTCATTGGGGACGCTCTTAAATGACTAGGTGGCTAGACGCGGAATTTGGCGCGTGCGAGGGCGAGGCCTGCGGCGGCGATGGCCGCGGCAAAGAGCACCGTGACGCCCAGGTCGCAGGCGATGTCACCCAGCACGGCGGACGTCAAATCCGAGGCAAGCGCCTTGCCGATCGCGTCGTTCACCCAATATGTCGGCACAAAGTGCGCCACGGTCTGCACGGCCGATCCCATGAGCGACAGCGGCATCCAGCGCCGCCCAAAACGTCATGAGCATGCCAAGCAGGTTGCCCACACCGTTGAGCAGCTCCTCGCGCGCGCCCAGACTCGAAAGGGCAAAGCCAACGGCCAGTGGCGTGCATGCCAGGCAAACGTCGCCGCCAGTGCCAGGCACACACGCCCCACGCCGACCTCGGCGACCGCGCCGGCAAAGCCCACGACGCCCATCATGCTCGACACAAACCAGATGCAGACGGTGAGTACGGCGGCGGCCGCAAACACGGCAAGCGAACGCTGGCGCTCGGAGATTGGGCCGGCATCCATACGACGCACGCGCTCGGGCTCGTTCATGCCCGAGAACACCAGCCCCACCGACACGATGACCGACGAGATAATCGCGTACGCACCAAAGTTGAAGTACGACTCGAGCGTGGCGGCGGCCGTCGAGTCGACCTTGACCCGCTCGATCTCGACCTCGGCACGCTCGGCAGCGGCATGTTCGGCAGCCTTGGCAACGTCACCGTTGGAGGCAGTGGCTCAAGCGCCGCCGCAGCGCCCGCGAGTGAGATCCAGCGCGAGGCTCGGCAGACGAAGCGCCGCCGCATGGTGCCAGCGCCGTAGGTCACATCGAGCTTGGGCAGGGACTCCCCCGCGCGGGCGGCTGCAACGAGGTCGCCCTCAAACCCTCCGGGATAAAGAACACGCAGTCGGCACTGCCCTTGGCGCTGTTGCTCTTGGAGAGCGCGTCCGCAAGGTCGTAGGTGTCGTCGCCGATGCCCGTGACCAGCTCAAAGCGCGAACCAGATGCTTGGTAAGCGCACGCGAAAGATCGCTGTCGTCGCGATCGACCACGATCACGTTGGCATCGTAGGCTTGTACTCGGTGAGCTGCGACGAGTTCCAGCTCACCGATGCCGCGATAAACACACCCATGAGCGAGATGAACACCGTGTAGATGAGCAGATAGAGCGGGTGTGCGAGCGCCATGCGAAGCGCAGTCTTAAAGGTGCTCATAGCGACTCCTTCCAAAGATCAGCGTGGCGGTGGCAACGAACAGCAGCGCCATCAGGACGAGCGCGCCGGCGCGAACGGCAAAGGGGCCCAGGTCCTCAAAGAAATACAGGCGGTTGAACATGTCGCAGATAAGCTTGACGGGGTTGAGCCAGCACTCGGCCGGACAGGCGCGGGCGACGTCGTCGGCAAGCGCCATCGCCGGCTCGCCGTAGAGGCCGGCGAACAAGGCGCACGTGGTAGCAAAGCCCGTAAGGATGCCGGACTTGGACGCCTTGC
>ENA-OQHP01000733-OQHP01000733.1-human-gut-metagenome-genome-assembly--contig:-NODE-733-length-10370-cov-1.761496_pt1 | contig 10370 bp, 14 predicted proteins | sample MGYA00242563_ERZ504717 | MGnify/ENA primary metagenome ERZ504717 (study PRJEB26092, sample SAMD00036212) | human gut metagenome | host: Homo sapiens | study: EMG produced TPA metagenomics assembly of...
CCGAAAATTGTAGGCGCTGGGGAATACCCAGCGCAGATGCAATTACGAGAGTTTTGAATCGGCGCGCGCGACGCGGGCGATGGGTAAGCCCACCACGTTATAGAAGTCGCCCGAAATATCGTGCACGAGCATGCGTCCGCCTGTGCCCTGAATGCCGTAGGCGCCGGCCTTGTCCATGGGCTCACCCGAGGCGACGTAGCGCTCGATCTGCTCGTCGGTGAGCTCGTAGAACGTCACGTCGGTCACATCGACAAACGACAGGCTCTCGGCGGCATGCGGAGCTGTAGCGTCGCCGGCTTTAACGATGCAGACGCCGGTCGCCACCTGGTGCGTGCGGCCCGAAAGCTCGCGGAGCATGGTGCGCGCCTCGTCCTCGTTTGCCGGCTTACCCAATATTTGGCCGTCAAAGGTGACAATAGTATCGGCCGCGACGGTCAACTCATTGGGTTCGGCATGCTCGGCCGCGACGGCAGCAGCTTTGGCACGCGCCAAGCGCTCGACGAGCGTAAGCGGAGCTTCGCCATCAAAAGGCGTTTCATCGATGTCTGCGGGAATTACGCGAATGTTATAGCCCGCCTCGCGCATCAGCTCTATGCGGCGCGGCGATTGCGAAGCCAAAATCATAGTTGGATGCCCTCGGCGACCTTCTCGACGGCCTTTTCGCCGGCGAGCGTGCGCAGCAGCTCCAAGGCAAAGGGGAGTGACTGTGCCATGCCGCTGGCAGTGATGATATTGCCGTCTTGCGTGACCTTCTCGCCGGTATAGGTGCCCTCGGGGAAGCTCTTCTCAAAGCCGGGGAAGCACGTGGCGCGGCGTCCCTCGAGTAGACCAAGCTCGCCTAGGATAAACGGGGCGGCGCAGATGGCGGCAACGTGCTTGGTCGCGGCGAAATCGCAGACTACGTTGCAGACGCGCTGGTCGGCGCGCAGGTTGGTGGCACCGGGCAGGCCGCCGGGCAGCACGACGCAGTCGTACTCGTCAAAGTCGATCTCGTCAAAGAGCACATCACAGGTCACGGGGATCTGCAGCGAGCTCACGACCTCGCGCGTGGGCATGATCGAGACGAGCGTGGCGCGCACGCCGCCGCGACGCATGACATCGACCATGGTCAGACATTCAATCGTTTCAAAGCCATCGGCGGCGAGAACGGCAACGCTGGGCATGAGAGTTCCTTTCGTAAGGCGGCATACAATTAGGCGTCTTATACCCCGAAGACATGCGCTTGCCACGCTCGATTTCCCAATGTTTAAAAAGGGACGGGGATTAAATAATCATTTGGTACAAATTGATTATTAATCGTCCCAGAAAAATCATCGGGCGTGGCCTTGGGCAAACAGTCTAGTTGCGCCTAAGGTGGACGACGGTCTCGCAGTGGAAGGTTTGTGGGAACAGGTCGACTGGCGTGATCTTTACGGGGAAGAAGGTGCCTTCTTCGACAAAGCGTTTGAGATCGCGCGCCAGGGTGGCCGGGTCGCAGCTCACGTAGGCGACATCGCGAGCACTCGTGCTGGCGATAAGGTCGATCGCCTCGGGGGCGAGGCCTGCGCGTGGCGGGTCGACCACCAAGACGTCGGCATCCTGGTCGGGGAACTCGCGCACCGCTCTCCGCCAATGACGTCGACGTTATCAAGCTTGTTGATCTCCAGGTTACGGCGCAGGTCGCGCACGGCGGGGCCGTAGGCCTCGACGGCGGCGACAAAGTCGCAGCGGCGGGCGAGCGGCAGGGTAAAGGTGCCGGCACCACAGTACAGGTCCACGGCAAGCTCGTCTTCCTGCGGGTCGAGTGCTTCCATGACAAGCTCGATCAAAATCTCGGCACCCTTGGTGTTGACCTGGAAAAAAAGACGGGGCAGACAAGCGCATCTGACCCTCGGCGATATTCTCGGTCCATGAGCCCTCTCCGGCGAGCATTTCGACCTTGGAGACACGGCGGGCCTTCTTTCGCCCTTGCTCATCACGCGCACGATGCTCGTGGGGTGAGCGGCGTCCGCCAGCACGCGGGAGGCCTGCGAGCGCGGAAAGAGCCTGTGGGCGTCCAGAGTGCGACCTCGAGTGCCTTGGTGCGGCGTGATGCGCGAATGCCCACGCGTTCGAGCCCCAAGTCATGGCTGCCGCTTAGATAGTTGAGTGCGCCGACGACCGATTTGAGCGCCTTCGGGAAGCGCTTGTCGAACAGCGGGCACGTATCGACGGTCACGATTTTGCTGGGGTCGACACCGTGCATGCCAAGACGCACGCGACCGTTGACGACGGTCGGTTCGAGCTCGATTTTATTGCGGTAGCCCCAGTCGTCCTTGGTGTGGCAGATGGGCTGTACCAACTCATCGACCTGCTCAGGAGCGAACTTGCCGATGCGCTCGAGCGTGGAGCGCAGGTTTTGCTCCTTGGCGGCGAGCTGTGCCGTGCGTGAGAGATTGCCCCACGAGCAGCCGCCGCAGATGCCCACGAAGGGGCAGGGAGGCTGAATGCGATCGGGGCTTGGCTCCAGAATCTCGGTGGTGCGGGCACGCATGAACGACTTGCGTCCTGTACGACCTCGGCCTCGACGGTGTCGCCTGCCACGGCGCCCTGCACAAAGACGGCCTTGCCGTTGTCGGCGTGCGCCAGCCCGTCGGCGCCGTAGGTCATCGATTCTATAGTGAGCTTCATATTCCTGCCTGTCATTCGCGTTGTTATTCGCACCATGGTAGCAGGGAAAAGCGCCCCGCATCCGAGGCTTTCCTCAAATGCGGGGCGCTTCTACAAACGACTATTTCGTCTTGCCGGTAATGAGCGTCTTTAGACCCAGGCCGATCAGGCCCAGGCCTATGCGCACGCGACCGGGGCGATGGCGCTCGATGGCCTTGGTCTTGCCGGCGGGCTTATCGCGACGGGCGCTCGTCTCGGGTGCGGGCTTGGTGACCTGCGGCTCGGGCTGAGGTGCAGGTGCAGGCTTGCTCAATGACGGTCGCCTGGACCTCTTGGACCTTGGGTGTGGCCGGCTGCGGCTCAGGAGCAGGGGCGGGCTTTGCCTCGGCGGCGGGCTCCGGAGTCGCAGTAGCGGCCTCGGGCGCTTCTCCACGGCGGGCTCTGCGGCAGCCTCGGCTCATTCACCGGGAGAGCGGCAACCGCTTCCGGTTTGGCAGCCGCCCCATGTTCAATCTCGTCCTGGATAACTTTTTCGGCCACACGTTCCTTCTCCTGTGCGCGCTGCTGCGCGGCGGCCTCGGCGTTGCGATACGCGCGCTCCAGCAGAGCTTCCTGCGAGTTGAAGGGTTTCTCGTCCTCTTTCGCGCTCCACCGGAACCCAGGTGCCGTCACTCGTCAGGCTGCGTGCCTTCACGTTGTCGCGCAGCTGCATGCCATGTACTCGTGCACCAGGGCGCGGCAGGTGGGGTCGAGCACGGGGGAAGGCGATCTCCACGCGGTGCTCGGTGTTGCGCGTCATCATGTCTGCCGAGCTCAGGTAGATCATGTCCGAGTCCACGCCAAAGGCATAGACGCGCGCATGCTCCAAAACGTCCGACGATGGATCGCACGTGCACGTTCTCGGTCTTGCCCGGAACACCGGCTTGAGGCACGAGATGCCGCGAATGATCATGTCCACGCGCACGCCGGCACACGATGCCTCGGCAATCTTGTCGATGACCTCGCGGTCGGTAAGCGAGTTGAGCTTAAAGAACACGCGGGCGGGCTCGCCGACAAGGGCGCGCTGAATCTCGCGGTCCAGGCCACGCATGATGAGCGGCTTGAGGCCCACGGGTGCCACGCCCAGGAAGCGGTAGTCGCCGCGCAGGTTGCCCAGCGACAGGTTGCGGAAGAACAGGTTGGCATCCTCGCCGATGCCGGGGTGTGCGGTCATGAGCATAAAGTCGCTGTAGAGCTTGGCCGTCTTCTCGTTAAAGTTGCCGGTGCCCAAAAGCGTCAGACGGGTAAGCGCCATGCCCTCGCGATAGGTGAGCTGGCAGATCTTGGAGTGGCACTTAAAGCCCTCGGAGCCGTAGATGACGGTGCAGCCCGCTTCTTCCAGACGCTCGGCCCACTCGATGTTGTTCTGCTCGTCAAAGCGCGCGCGGAGCTCCATGAGCACCGTGACCTCTTTGCCGTTCTCGGCGGCGTCAATCAACGACTCGCACAGACGGCTCTGCTTGGCCACGCGGTAGAGCGTGATGCGCAGCGAGATGCACTCGGGGTCGTATGCGGCCTCGTGTACCAGGTCCAGGAACGGATTCATGGCCTCGTAGGGGTAAAAGAGCAACTTGTCGCCCTGCAGCACCTGCTCGCGAATGGAGCGGGACATGTCGATGGTGGGATTGGGCTGCGGCTTAAACGGCGTAAAGAGGAGCTCGTTGCGCAGGCGCTCGGGAATTTTGCCTCGATGCCAAAGACGTAGCCCAGGTCGAGCGGGATATCGCAGGTAAAAACCGAGCGGCGCGAAAGCTCGAGCGCTTTGCGGATGGTCTTGAGCGTCGCCTTCTCGAGCGAACCGGAGACGGCAAGCACCACCGGCTGCAGGCGCAAGCGCTTTTTGAGGATGCGCTTCATGTGCTGGCGGTAATCCTCTTCCTCCTCGATGCCCTCGCCGTCTGGGTCGATATCGGCATTGCGGGTGACGCGGATCAGAGCGCGGTCGAGTGCTTATAGGAGCCAAAGCAGCTGTCCAGGCAGGCAAGAATGACGTCCTCGAGCAAGATGTAGGAGTAGGTGCCGGCGGGCGAGGGAATCTCGACCACGCGGTTCATCGAGGCGGGAATCTCGATGAGGCCCAGCAGACTTTCCTCGTCCGTGACACCATCCAGTCCGCAAGCTAGATAGAGTGCGCCGTTGCGCAGGTTGGGGAAGGGGTGGCGCGGGTCAATGACCAACGGCGAGATGACCGGCGACACGTAGGCCTGGAAGTAGCGGGTGACAAAGGTGCGCTCCTCGGCGTAAGCGAATCGATGCGAGCGCGGTGAACGCCCAGGGCGTCGAGTTTGCCCTCGATGCTCTTGAAGATGGACTCCCAACGGGTAAGGAGTCTGGGCATTTCGGCCATGACGGCATCGACCTGTTCGGAGGCGGTCATATTGCTCTTGTTGTCCACGGGCTGTTTTTTGAGTTCTGCCAGGTCGGACAGGCCGCCCACGCGCACCATGAGAAACTCGTCGAGGTTGGACTCGAAGATCGACACGAACTTTAGACGCTCGAACAAAGGAACGGTCTCGTCGAATGCCTCGTCAAGCACGCGGTTATCAAAGCGCAGCCAGCTAAGCTCTCGGTTTTGCGTATACGAAAAATCACGCGGCGGCTTACGCAGCTTGGCGGCCTTTTGCTTCTTTTCGATTTTGCTCGGCATATGCATCTGTCCGTTCAGTCCCCGCAGGGGACGATAGCCTAACTCTATTCTCTATTGTCTCAATTTAGTTGACCGCTGGCACGGACGTATCGCGTGAACGGTATCTTTACCTATTTCTTACGATGCCCGGCCATAGAACGAACGCTCGCGACGCTATTGCTAGCGTTCAATATTCTCACTCAACTGATAAGGATGCGTGAATAAGAATGATGGCAAGCTGAATATCATTGAATTCGGTCCAAAACGTGGGCTAGCTTCATTTATATACATAAAACCGTTTTACCTATGCAATTCTGAATCATGGAATTATAGATGCGATGGGGGATAATTTATAGGAAAAAGAGCGTTTACCTTTGAAAAGGTACTTTAGAGCGCCGAAGTGCATCATGGGGGAATCACATGCGATATACCGTTCATCGCACTTTGTTGACCGTTCGGGGGCGAGGTGGAATTGCGGGTGGAATTTGGATATAACTAGAGCTGTCAGCAAGCAGCGCCCGTTACGGAAGGGCGCTGATAGATTCGGCCGAAAGGCCCGAAAGAAAGGTAGGAGGCCATGACGAAAGGTCTGCACGTGCCTTCCGAGATCGGCAAGCTCAGGAAGGTCTGCCTGCACCGTCCCGGCGACGAGCTCCTCAACCTGCCGCCCGACGAGCTCGAGCGACTCCTGTTCGACGACGTCCCGTTCCTGGAGGTCGCACAGCAGGAGCACGACACCTTCGCCCAGATCCTGAGGGACCAGGCGTGGAGGTCCTCTACCTCGAGAACCTCGTCGCCGAGGTGTTCGACCAGGTCCCCGGCGCCCGCGCCGAGTTCACCGACCAGTACATCGCCGAGGCCGGCATCCGCGGCCAGCACATGCCGCAGATCGTCCGCGAGAAGCTGGACTCCATCGAGGACAACCTCGAGTTCGTCAAGAAGACCATGGCCGGCATGACCAAGGCCGAGATCGACATGCCCCTCACGGCGTCCACGACCCTCGACTCCCTGGTCAACTCCGAGTCCGAGTCCGACCTGATCATCGACCCGATGCCCAACCTCTACTTCACCCGCGACCCGTTCGCGGTCGTCGGCGAGGGCGTCAACCTCAACCGCATGTACTCGGTCACCCGCAACCGCGAGACCCTGTACGGCAAGTACATCTTCAAGTACCACCCCGACTACAAGGACGTCTCCCTGTACTTCCGCCGCGACTGCCAGTTCCACACCGAGGGCGGCGACGTGCTGAACATCAACGAGAAGACCCTCGCCGTCGGCATCTCCCAGCGCACCCAGCGGCCGCCATCGACGTCATGGCCCAGAACATCTTCTGGAACTCCGACTCCAAGGTCGAGCGCATCCTGGCCTTCGACATCCCGGTCTCGCGCGCCTTCATGCACCTCGACACGGTCTTCACCCAGATCGACGTCGATAAGTTCACGATCCACCCCGCCATCATGGGCACCCTGCGCGTCTACGAGCTGACCGCCGGCAAGAACCCGGGCGACGTGAACATCCGCCTGATCGAGGACACCCTCGAGCACGTCCTGGAGGACGCCACCGGCGTCGACCAGGTCAAGCTGATCCCCTGCGGCGGCGGCGACCCGATCGCGGCCTCCCGCGAGCAGTGGAACGACGGCTCCAACACCCTGTGCGTCGAGCCCGGCAAGATCTGCGTTTACGCCCGCAACACCGTCACCAACGACGTGCTGTACAAGGAGGGCCTGGACCTTCTCGTCGTGCCCTCCGCCGAGCTCTCCCGCGGCCGCGGCGGCCCGCGCTGCATGAGCATGCCCTTCTGGCGCGAGGACCTCTAAGTCTTTCCGTTTCCGGTGCGGTCCCCCTACAACCGCACCGGTTTCGCCCGTCAAACGGGCAACACTAATTACTTACGTAATTCATTTCTTCGAAAGGAAACGAACCATGGGTGTTAACCTCTCCGGCCGTAGCTTCCTCAAGCTCCTCGACCTCACCACCGAGGAGATCGAGTACCTGCTCAAGCTCTCCAAGAACTTCAAGGACATGAAGCGCGCTGGCGTTCCGCACCGCTATCTCGAGGGCAAGAACATCGTTCTGCTCTTCCAGAAGACCTCCACTCGTACCCGCTGCGCCTTCGAGGTCGGCGGCATGGATCTGGCATGGGTGTCACCTACCTCGATCCGGGTTCGTCGCAGATGGGCAAGAAGGAGTCCATCGAGACACCGCCCGCGTTCTCGGCCGCATGTATGACGGCATCGAGTTCCGCGGCTTTGCCCAGGACGACGTCGAGGAGCTCGCTGCTAAGTCCGGCGTGCCCGTGTGGAACGGCCTGACTACTGAGTGGCATCCCACCCAGATGCTCGCCGACATCCTGACCGTCCAGGAGAACTTCAACTACGACATCAAGGGCAAGACCCTCGTCTTCATGGGCGACTGCAAGAACAACGTCGCTCGCTCCCTCATGGTCGTCTGCTCCAAGCTCGGCATGAACTTCGTGGCCTGCGGCCCCGAGGAGTGCATGCCCGCTGACGACGTTATCGAGGCCTGCAAGCCCATCGCCGAGGCCAACGGCTGCACCATCAAGCTGACCACCGACGTCAAGGACGGCGTCACCGGTGCCGACGTTATCTACACCGACGTTTGGGTCTCCATGGGCGAGCCCGACGAGGTCTGGGCCGAGCGCATCGCTCAGCTCACCCCGTATCGTGTCACCTCCGAGGTCATGGCTATGGCCAACCGGGTGCCATCTTCCTGCACTGCCTGCCCAGCTTCCACGACACCAACACCACGATTGGCGCCGAGAAGTGCGAGCAGTTCGGCATCACCGAGCAGGAGGTCACCGACGAGGTCTTCGAGAGCCCCGCTTCCAAGGTCTTCGACGAGGCCGAGAACCGCATGCACACCATCAAGGCTGTCATGTACGCTACGCTCAAGTAAGAGCTTCTAGCATCTCGCTCGGGGTGCATTGCTGCGCACCCCGAGCGCTTTTGTCTGGTAAAAATCTCGCACTGAGCGACATGCACGGCACGGAAGAGCCGCTTCGGGCGAGATCAGTAATTGATTTATGAAGGGGGGATGAGAACTATGACTGAGACCGCTAAGAAAAAGCGCGGTATGCCTTCATCGTTCACCATTCTTCTTGCTCTGCTGGCAATCGTCGCGGTTGTTACCGTTATCGTCTCCGGTACGTCCGGTGGCGAGGTTACCGCTGCCGCCTGAGCGATTTCTGCACCGCCCCGGTTAAGGCTTCGCTGATGCTCTGCCCGTCTGCCTCTTCGTTATGATCCTCGGCGGCTTCCTCGGCATGATGACCGAGACCGGCGCCCTGGACAACGGCATTGCCGTTCTGGTGCAGAAGCTTAAGGGCAACGAGATCATGCTCATTCCCGTGCTGATGCTCATCTTCTCCCTCGGTGGTACCACCTATGGTATGTGCGAGGAGACCGTTCCCTTCTACGCCCTGCTTGCCGCTACCATGATGGCCGCTGGCTTCGACCTATGGTCGGTGCTGCCACCGTCCTGCTCGGCGCTGGCTGCGGCTGCCTGGGCTCCACGGTTAACCCGTTCGCCGTCGGCGCTGCCGTCGACGCTCTGACCGGTGTTGGCATTGAGGTCAACCAGTCCATCATCATCGGCCTCGGTGCCGTCCTGTGGATTGTTACCACTGCCATGTCCATCTTCTTCGTCATGAGCTATGCCAAGAAGGTCAAGGCTGACAAGGGTTCCACCATCCTTTCGATGCAGGAGCTCAAGGACGCCGAAGAGGCTCACGGCAAGGCTGCTTCCGAGGTTAACAAGGAGGTCAAGCTCACCGGTCGTCAGAAGGGTGTTCTGATCGCCTTTGCCTTCACCTTCGTCGTCATGATCGTCGGCTTCATCCCGCTGGCCGACCTCAACGAGGGCGTCGCCAACTTCTTCGATGCTGGCGCTGTCTATGACGCCGACGGTAACGCCATCGTTCAGGGCTGGTCTGCCTGATCACCGGCCTGCCCATTGGCCAGTGGTACTTCGACGAGGCTTCCACCTGGTTCTTCCTCATGGCCGTCCTGATCGGTATCATCGGTGGCCTGTCCGAGAAGCAGATCGTCAACACCTTCATCACCGGCGCTGCCGACATGATGTCCGTTGTTCTCGTCATCGCCCTCGCCCGTGGTATCTCCGTCCTCATGGCTAGCACCGGCCTCGACGTCTACGTCCTCGACGCTGCCGCCAATGCTCTGGCTGGCCTGTCCGGCGTGATTTTCGCTCCCATGAGCTTCCTGGTCTACTTCGGCCTGTCCTTCCTGATCCCCTCGACCTCCGGTATGGCTACTGTCTCCATGCCCATCATGGGACCGCTGGCTGTTAAGCTCGGCTTCTCGCCCGAGGTCATGGTTATGATCTTCTCCGCCGCCATCGGCGTCGTGAACCTGTTCACCCCGACCTCCGGCGCCATCATGGGCGGTCTTGCTCTGGCCAAGATCGAGTGGACGACCTGGCTCAAGTTTGCTCTTAAGCTCATCGTCGCTCTCTCCGTCGTCTGCGCCATCATCCTGACCGTCGCTTGCGTGATGCTCTAAGTACCCCTTGGGTACCCCACGGAAACCATGACGATCCTGTAAAGGATCACCTGGTCATCGTCTGTCCGGTGGGGTAACCCCACCGGTAGACTCCTACCTTTAGCCTCCTCCCGTTCCGTGCGCGGGAGGGGGCGACTTGCGTTCCGGCGTTTTACCAAACGCCGGAACCACTCGACGCTGCAAGCCCGCCAGAGCGGCAATCTGACGTTCAATCGTCGGGCATGGCCAAAAGGCCTATGCCTCCTCTTTCACGTCACCTTGCTCGCTCTGGTGGGCTTTCGCTGACTTATGCTCAACCTGCGGCGTTTCCATTATTGGTGCAGGGGGCTGCTTGCTCGCTCTGTTGCCCGTTCACTGTCCGTTCTCTGCCCGCGACGTTTCTGCTGTTGGTACAAAGGGATCAGGTTACTTTGCGCCAAAAGGGGAAGTTGCGGTGGAATAGTTCACGTTTGGCCGTCTGGGGGTGCGGACAGAAGTTGGACCGTGAAGCGGTCCGGACTGGAGGTTCGCATGTACAGCAGGGAGAAGGTCGAGCTCTT
>ENA-OQHP01000734-OQHP01000734.1-human-gut-metagenome-genome-assembly--contig:-NODE-734-length-10367-cov-1.277832_pt1 | contig 10367 bp, 13 predicted proteins | sample MGYA00242563_ERZ504717 | MGnify/ENA primary metagenome ERZ504717 (study PRJEB26092, sample SAMD00036212) | human gut metagenome | host: Homo sapiens | study: EMG produced TPA metagenomics assembly of...
GCCAATTTCAGCACTTTTCAGGGAGTCATAATTTTTCAATAAAACCATTATATAAAATTTCAAAATAAATAAAAAAACATTTGACAAACTCCACTGTATATAGTATCATATATTTTGTCGCTGAGGTATTCATTCAAACGACATCATAAATGCGATAGTGGCGTAGTTGGTAACGCGCGACCTTGCCAAGGTCGAGACCGCGGGTTCGAGCCCCGTCTATCGCTCTTATAACAAAAAAGAGGTATCCTTCATGGATATCTCTTTTTCGTTATAGGAGTGTAGCGGAGCCTCTCACCCGCGGTGCAGCTTCTTGTCTCCGTTCCACGTCTACACTTCGTTTCGGTCGTTTCAAAACTGGAAGCCGTGAAACGGCGGCGCAGAACAATTTATCAATACAACCGTTTTATGTGGTATCGTCAAACTTTTAAAAAATTTAAAATTACTGTTGACAGATGCTCCTCTATCGTGTATTATATAACACGTGCTCGACACAAGAGAGCTCACAAACATAACAAATGCGATAGTGGCGTAGTTGGTAACGCGCGACCTTGCCAAGGTCGAGACCGCGGTTCGAGCCCCGTCTATCGCTCTTATAACGAAAGAGATATCCTTCATGGATATCTCTTTTTCGTTATAGGAGTGTAGCGGAGCCACTCACCCGCGGTGCGGCTTCTTGTCTCCGTTCCACGTCTACACTCCGTTTCGGTCGTTTCAAAACCGGCATCCACCGGAAGCCGTGAAACGGTCGGCGCAGAACAGACGTCCCCCGGACGTCTTGCGCCCGTCTATCGCTCTTATAACATAAAAGAGATATCCTTCATGGATATCTCTTTTTCGTTATAGGCAGGAATATCTGTCATATTTTTGCGTCCCCACACATATTATATATAAAACAACCACAGGAGGCGCATATGAGTGCAAAAACAAAAATCGTCGTTGTAAAAATGAAGCATGTCATTCTCACCGGAGTGCTCCTTGGCATACTGCTTCTTCTGATAATTTTCGCTGCTACATATTTCTTTTCAGGTGATGAGCCAAAGCCTGCAGTCGAAGAAACCGGCATGTATACACCGGGTGTGTACAATACATCTGTAGCGCTGGGTGGGGCGGCTATCGATGTGTCTGTGGCGGTGGACAGCAATAACATTAACTCCATAAGCCTTGAAAACATGACTGATTCGGTGGAAACCATGTATCCGCTTGTTGAACCTGCGATGAACGAGCTCGTATCGCAGATTGTGCAAAATCAATCCACCGATAATATTTCCTACGCAAACACAAGTCAGTACACCTCCAAAGTGCTGCTCAACGCAATTGACAACACACTCTCCAAAGCAAAAAATTCTGACAGCTCAAATACCGAAGGAAATGCAAAGACTGTATCTGAATCACAAAAAGAGCCCGGGGATTCTTCAAAAACTGAAAATACCTCGCAGTAACCTGCGAGGTATTTTAACTTAATCATATAAATCGTAAAATATATGTTATGTATCAAAAATATAATCTAACTGCTCACTGTCTGTAGATAATCCCTGCAGATAATCGCTGACAGCACTGATATCTGCGTAATAGCAGTTCACCGGACGACTCTTCTCATAGTACTGATATCCGGAGTAACCACCCCAGCCTACCAATGCGACTACAGCCGCCGCTGCAACAATTCGTGCTATAACACGCTTTACTTTATTTCTGGCATTTGTCTTTTTACGATTTGCCTTTTCATTCTTATATTTATCAACCTTTGCCTGACTCATTGCTTTTCTCCTTTAACTCAATGCAATAATTCTACTACATTTTGCGGGAGATATCAAGGCATTTCATCATAGCTTCAAAAACACTGCTTCTCATGCCCTTTTCCTCAAGCACACGCACAGCCTGGATAGTGGTTCCGGCAGGTGAGCACACCATATCCTTGAGCTCGCCCGGATGCTTTCCTGTCTCTAGAACCATTTGCGCTTCCAAGCACTGCCTGGGCTGCAAATGTATATGCCTGGCTCCTTGGCATGCCGCCTGCTACAGCCGCATCTGCCATGGCTTCGATAAACATAAATACATATGCCGGTGAGCTTCCGCTGACTGCTGTCACTACATCCATAAGCTTCTCGTCTATCATCTCAGCCTTTGAAAAGCCTGAGCACAAATCAAGCACTGTATCAAGCTCCGCCTGCGATACTCTTTCATTTGCACAGACTCCCATCATGCCCTCACCAACCATGGCAGGTGTATTTGGCATGGTACGTATAACCTTTAAGCTCTTTCCAAACATCTCGTCAAACCACGAAAGTGACTTGCCCGGTGCAACCGAAACAATGATTTCATCGTCACTAACAGCGTCCTTTATCTCTGCTATAACCTCCTCATAGTACTGTGGCTTTACTGCTAAAAACAGAATATCTGCAAACTCTGCTACGCTCTTATTGTCCGCTGTCAGCCTGATTCCAAGCTCTGCTGCATTCTTTTCTCTGGAGCTTTCGGTCTTTGCAGATGCAAGAATATCGCTTGCCTGTGCCTTGCCTGATGCAAGCACTCCGTGTATCATTGCCTTTCCCATGTTTCCACAACCTATGAAGCCTAATTTCTTACTCATATTATCCTCCTGCCGTAATCAATATATCTGACTATTCAAAGCATCCAAAATCATGTTTAACAGTCAGTATTTTTGCAAACTATTTTAGCACACTTCATTCAATCATGCAAAATATCTTTTGACTCTCATATCATCTTATGCATCAAAACCTGAATGTACAGGCAGGCCTCTGTGCTCAACAGGAGTGGAAAAAACTATCTGTGTACTTGTCTTGCCGAATTTCTGCAGAGTGTTGATAAGTCATCAAGCTCCTCCGTATTCAAAAACTCCACCTCTATGAGCATAGAATACTCTCCTGTCACACAATTGCACTCTATGACATTCTCCACACTCTCAATAAACGGATAAAACTCTTCCTTTTGTACAGGCTCCAGATCCAGATTGACAAAGGCCTTTTATCTTATAGCCCAGATTAACCGAATCTACAGCGGCATGATAGCCCTTTATGATTCCCTTGCTCTCCAATCTCTCTATTCTGGCTGTTACAGCCGGTGATGACAAAACACCTGTGCCGCTATCTCCTTTATCGCTATACGTGCATTTTCCTGCAGCAGCTCTACTATTTTCTCATCAATCATATCCAATGCATTCTTAGTCAATGTACCGCCTCCTAATCTCTCTTTTGTAAATGTGATTTTCCAACAAAAAGAGGGCGCAGATAACCTAATATCTGAACGCCCTCGTTCGCTTTACTTTTTAATTAATTACTCTAAAAAATAATATCATTATTCAATATTACTTGTCAAGATTAAGATCTGTAATCTCCGTTAATTTTTACATAATCATATGTAAGATCACAGCCCCATGCCTTGGCTGACACATCTCCCTGGTGTAAATCTATGTCGATGTAAATCTCATCCTCATGCAGTATCTTTGCTGCCTCCTCCTCTGAGAAGTCAACTCCGGCACCATTCTCGCACACCTTGATGCTTCCTGCTGTTGAGCGCAGGTGAAGCTCCACCTTGTCTATATCAAAATCAGCCTCCGCATAGCCTATAGCACAAAGGATTCGTCCCCAGTTGCATCCTCGCCAAACATAGCACACTTTAAAAGTGGTGAACGGATAACGCTCTTTGCCACAATAATTGCTGTATCAAGATCAGGCGCACCTGCGCATGTGCACTCTAACAGCTTTGAAGCGCCCTCTCCATCCTTTGCAAGCATTCTTGTAAGATTTGAAAGCACCTCGTACAGTGCATCCTTAAAGATCTGATAATCATCATTCTCTGTAGTAATAGGTGTGTTTCCTGCAAGGCCGTTTGCCATGATGCTTACCATATCATTGGTAGAGGTATCGCCGTCAATGCTTAAGCAGTTGTAGGTAACCTTTACAATCTCGCTCAAGGCCTTCTGGATGAGCTCAGATGAGATGGCAACATCTGATGTGATAAAGTTTAATGTAGTAGCCATGTTCGGGTGAATCATGCCGCTTCCCTTTGCCATACCGCCTACTGTACACTCACTGTCTCCAAGCATGAACTTTACCGCATACTGCTTTGGAACGGTATCTGTAGTCATGATAGCGTTTACAGCCTTGTCGTTGCCGTCTGCCGAAGTCCCTTTGCAAGCTCCTTTATATGGCTCTCGATAGGCTCAATAGGAAGCACCTGGCCAATAACTCCTGTAGATGCCACGATAACCTCGTTTGGATCAATCGAAAGCTCTGCTGCTGCAAGTTCGCACATTCTCTGGGCCTTCTCTACTCCGTCAGCATTGCAGGTGTTGGCGTTTTTTGCTGTTGGCAATAACAGCCTTTGCCGTATGTCCTGATGCCTCAAGGTGTGCCTTTGTCACCTGAATAGGAGCGCCCTTCACCTTGTTTGTTGTGTAAACAGCCGCTGCCTGACACTGTGTTTCTGAATAAACTAAAGCCAGGTCATTTTTGTTTTTGTCACTGTTTAATCCACAGTTTAATCCGTTTGCAACAAAGCCCTTTGCTGCACAGACGCCCTTTTTTACCTTTGTAAACTCATTTGTATAATACCTCGATTCTTTTAATATGTCCAATCCCCAACATATCGTATTATTGATATATGAACGATAGACTGTAACATCCTCTCGTTACTCTATCTCTTTCATGACGCTCTTGTAAGCCGGACGGATAATCTTGTTCATGCCGACAATCTCCTCAAGCCTGTGGGCACTCCAGCCAACGATTCGCGCAATGGCAAAAAGAGGTGTGTAAAGCTCCATAGGAATACCAAGCATCTCATAAACAAAGCCGCTGTAGAAATCGACATTCGGAGAAACACCCTTAAAGATATGGCGCTTTTCAGCGATAATCTCAGGAGCACCTTCTCTATTGTATTATAGAGGTTCATCTCATTATCTCTCTTCTTTGCAACTGAAAGCTTCTCCACATAGCCTCTGAATATACGCTCCCTCGGGTCAGAAAGTGAATACACCGCATGTCCCATTCCATAGATGAGTCCCTTGTGGTCAAACACCTCCCCATCCATCATTTTTCTGAGGTATGCTCTCACCTCATCCTCATCATCCCAGTGCTTCACATGCGAACGGATGTCTCGCATCATCTCCATCACCTTGATATTGGCACCGCGTGCTTTGGTCCCTTAAGGGATGACATGGCTGCGCGATAGCAGAGTATGTATCTGTACCTGCCGATGTAACCACACGGGTGGTAAATGTAGAGTTGTTTCCACCGCCGTGCTCCATATGAAGAATAAGTGCATATCAAGCACCCTTGCTTCAAGCTCTGTATATTGATTGTCAGCTCTGAGCATCCTAAGGAAGTTTTCAGCTGTCGAAAGCTTTGGATCCGGCCTGTGAATATACATGCTCTGATCATTTTCATAATGATTATACGCATGATAACCGTAAACTGCAAGCATCGGGAATATTGCAACAAGTGATAAGCACTGTCTGATATTGTTGTCGATGCCCGCCTTTGCTACAAGAGGATCATATGAAGCCAGTGTCAGTATACTTCTCGTCATGGAATTCATGATATCCTTTGACGGAGCCTTCATGATGACATCCCTCGTAAAGTTGGTAGGAAGGGTTCTGCTTCTTCCTAAAACCTCTGTAAACTCAGCCAATTCACTCTCAGATGGCAGCTGCCCGAAAAGCAGCAGATAAGCAATTTTTTCAAAACCAAACTCACCGGGCCTTAAGTTGTTCGTAAGTGTCTTTACATTGTAGCCCCTGTACACAATTGTCCGTCACATGGCACGCTGCTGCCATCCTCGCCCGTCTTAAATGAAACAATCTCCGAAATATTCGTAAGACCTGTCAGAACTCCCTTTCCGTTACATCCCTAAGTCCTCTGTTGACACCATATTCCCTGAAAAGACTATCTGAAATTGTGTCATTTTTAATACAGATATCCTTGTTTTTTGCAGCGTAATCCGCTAATAAAATATTTGCTTTTTGTCATCCATTCACCCTTCCTTTTTATCTTTTAGAATATATTATATCCGTTTTCTTAGAAATTGGCAAACCCATTCATGAATCCGTAGCCAAAATTTTATTTGGGTAGTTCAGTTTTTTCTTTTCTGCGGCAGTTTCTTACCATGACATTTTTATATCCACTCCGTTTGCGAGCAAACATTGCCTCTCACTATCATCCACTCCATGATGAGAGCCGCCACCGCTGCAGTGATTGCAGCAGCCGCCGATGTGCCACTTAGTGCTATATACATTCCTCTTAGATTTGCCCCTGTGATATCCACAGCCGGTGCTACGAGATCCGGCTTTATTCCACCGTCTGCGTCAAAGCCCCTTCCCGACTCTAAAAGTATTGCATCATTTAGGGAATTATAGCCTCCCGCCGTTATCACAAGCTTAGCATCCGAAGGCATGGTCAGCGTGGTATCAGGCTCCGAGACAATAAAGCTCACATCAGCATCAAGAAGTCCTGTCATCGGGAGCCACATATTAAAAACACCTCCAATAGTACTAAGTGGAAATACCCTGATGGTCCACACTCCCTTCACCACCTTTTCAAAGCGGATAAATATAAGCAAATCCCTCGTCTGTCTGCCGGTCTGCCTGTAGTCAATAGTCACCTGTGTTCCTTCAAGCAGAATGAGTATTCACCGCTGTCTATTCGCATTGGTACCCCTGCCGGATTCGACTGACCACTCGGTGATATGACAGAAAGCGTAAATAGCTCAGGTGAAAGTGCCCAGCATTCCAGATAAAAGCCATCCATATCCTGCTCAACATTTATCTCAATATCATCGACTGTATCTGTTATGCGCCTTTATAATGATGCCTGCTGTTCGCCTCATTGCCCGCTGCCGCAACCACAGCCCTGCCTCTTTTGCCGTGATATAGTCCAGATACTCTGAAAGATCCTCAGCTCCCGTGTGGCTTCCGTTATTGCAGCCAAGCGCCATGCAAAAGACAGCCGGTGCTCCCTTTGACCTGCAAACTCATCTGCAAAATGCACTGCTCTCATCACATCAACCTCCGAGTACACTATTTTACGATCCGGAATAAAGTAGAAATCATACAGCTTTGAGGTGCCCTTTTCAGCTTCACGACAATAAGCTTAGCCTGTGGTGCCACACCTGCAAATCATCCTGCGGTCTGTCATTGCCACATATCACGCTCGCCACAAACGTACCATGCCCATCCTCATCGCCCGGTATGCTCTCATATGGATTTTCCGATAAAATAGCAGCATTTATCTCATCCTCAGAATAAACCGTATCCGTATTCTGATCCCAGAGCACTGCAATCTTCGTCTTACCCTCAGGTGTCATAAAGCCTCCTGCGCATAATTCACACCTGTGTCAATAACCACCACATACACACCATTTCCGTATAGTCCCGGAACAAACTCCCTTTGAAGCCTGAAAACACCGCTCTTTACAAGTCCCTGCGTGGATAAAGGAGCAAGACACTTTGGAATAGCCGAATACGAATAAACTCCCACCAGAAGTGGTGGGAGTCTTTCGTAATCCTCATATGTCCATATCTCGTAATCATCGCCCAATGTCTCTATGATATCAGGAGCTATTACCGGTGGAATGAACTCCTTTTGATACTATGAACTGCATATTTACCTCATATGATATATATTAATATAGGGTCAAAAAGATATTTTGACCCTCATATAATTATATTCTATAAATAAAAATATGCTACCATATTTATCAATTAATATAAACAAAGCTTCGACCAAAATTTACTCGCGGCTTCCATGACATGTAAAATAAATCACCTGGTAATCCTGCGAAAGCACCGCAAGCAGCCTTCTGCCTCGAGCAAGCTTCTCATCATCCAGATTCACAAACGGATCGTCAAGTATGAGGAACGGCTTCTCGCCCGGATACATCGCATCCACAAGCGCAAAACGCATACATATGCCTATCAGGTCCTTGTAGCCTGCCGACATGGTTCTCACATCGCGAAGCTGCCCCTGCTCCTTCATCCTTATTGAAATATTGGCATCCACCTGCCAGTCTCTGTCTGTATTTTCTGTCAGGATACCGAAGTACTTCTGGAAGCCATTGGAAATAGGCGCCATGTATCTGGCAGTAAACTGCTCCCTTGCCCTGGTCAGATAGTCTGATGTAAGCCCAAGTATCTCGTACTTATGCTTTTCCTCAGCCTGTATCTGCTTACAGTTCGCGATACTCCTGCTCCTTTTCATCCCTCATATCAAGCTGCTCCTGCAGATCATCCATCTGTCTGCCGTACTGCACTAAAGATGCCCTGATTTCATCGAGGCTGCCTTCCACCTTTGAAATCATCTCATTGAGCTCATCAAGTGTATACGGACACTCATTTGGTGCAAGAAGCTTGTCCATATCGTTGTCATTCTCAAACTGCGTTTTCTTCTGAAGAGCACTGTCCATATTTTCCTTTGCAAAGCCGGCCTCTGCGAGCTGCTTTTTCATCTGTGAAAGTGTCTGTGTATATTCTGCAGCACTGTCATATCCATAGAGACTTAAATACTCATCAAGCGAAGCCTTTGCCTTCTCATAGTCAGCCTTTGTCTTGGCGCGCTTTCCTATCTGCTCGTTGAAACGACTGTAGTCATGAGCCTTTGTTCGAAGCTCATAAAGCTTCTCCTGATACTGCGATTCATCTGCTTCAATCGAAAAGCTGTCAAAAAACTGCGATACCTCATGCTCCATTGATGTAATGCCGCTTTGAATCTGCTCAAGCTGCTCCTTTAATTCCTGAATCGGTATCTCCTTCTGCTTTATATTTTCCTCACGCTCAGCCATAAGCCTGATGTATGCTCTCTGCTTTTTGTTGTTCAGACGGATTCCATAGACCATCATGACAACACCGCAAAGCGCCATAGCGACTCCAGCTATGCCTACCACAAGAAACATGATTTCCTTCACATTGTACTTCTCATTCAGACTGAATACCGTGGCAACAGCCGCTGCCAAAAGACCGATAACCATAAGCACAATACCTACAGGTACAAGCTTAGTCTTCTCAGGGGTCTCCGGCTCCTCCTCATCATCTGCCATCTTTGCAAGTGAGGTCATCTGCGAGAGCTTGAGCTCCATATGGCTGTACTCATTCTTGACGCTCTGGATGTTTGCTATCTTCTTTGCATCTCATCAAGACCATCATCAGATGGCACACCATCCTTAAACATACCTGAAAGTGTATCTAAATACTGCTCCTCCTCAGGCGTAAAGCTCAGATTATCTTCTACAGCCTTTAAGCTTTCTAGCTCTCCGGCCTGCTTTGTCTTTTCCAAAAGCTCTGCCTCATCCGGTGCTTTTTCTCCAAAGACTGCCATTGCTGCATTGTAAATGCTCTCTTTCTCCTTTGCAACAGCACAAAGCTGCTCGTAGTTTTCACGAAGTGCCTGCTTTCTGCTGTCCTCAGATGCCACCTGAAGCGCCCTGCCGTACTCGGCTCTGATACCGGTAAGCTCCTTCTTCTGGGCAGTTTTCTCATCTATTTTCTCTGAAAGCTGTGCTGCCGCCTCATCCGCTGCCTGATACTTCTTAAGCTCCTGTTCCAAGGCTGTGAGTGTATTTACACGCTTTTTGATAGAGCCTGTGATACGGTTTGGGGACATCTTGTTCATCATGTCCTTAATGTCCGCTGTCGCCGACTCGAAGTTGTTGATGTCATTTGTATTTTCCGCCATATTGCCAAGCTTTGCGCTGATGCTGTCTGATGACGAAAACATGCAGTCTGCCTGCGCTATGTATATCGTTCTCTTGAACGAGCTGCGGTCGAGGTCAAAAAGCTCCTCTCCAAGCAGTGGTGAAAAAATCATCACACTCAACCATGGTTGCAAGCCTGTACAAATGAAAATCATCCTGCTTTCTGTGAGCCAAATGTCCTTACAAGTCTGTACTCCACTCCATCGGCCTCAAAATCAAGCTCTCCACCATAAGTGCCGCCCTGCCATGGCTTATAGAGCTTTCTTTCCCTCTCAAAGGCGCCCGGCTCCTTTTCGTATCAAAGCCGTAAAGCATAGCCTTCAAAAAAGCCGCAAGTGTACTCTTTCCCCAGCCGTTTGGCTGGTTTATGACATTGACTCCATCATTGAAATTGATATTAAGATCGGACAGCTTTCCGAAGTTGTTTATGTGACAAGCTATTAATTTCAATTTCTAAATCTCCTCCCCGCTAAGCGCCGATATACCACACCTGATGACCTCAGACTTCTGCTCCTCGGTCATATCTGAGCCAAGCACCATCCGTATGAACTCACCCTTAAGTGATGCATCCTTTCGTATTCACTGTAATTGATGAGAAGTCTTGTCTCATCATACACCTTTCATAGATAGAAATATTCCTCGAACATTATCCTTGAGGAAGTCTGTGT
>ENA-OQHP01000735-OQHP01000735.1-human-gut-metagenome-genome-assembly--contig:-NODE-735-length-10355-cov-1.245503_pt1 | contig 10355 bp, 13 predicted proteins | sample MGYA00242563_ERZ504717 | MGnify/ENA primary metagenome ERZ504717 (study PRJEB26092, sample SAMD00036212) | human gut metagenome | host: Homo sapiens | study: EMG produced TPA metagenomics assembly of...
TATGGTTCTTCTGCGTACGTCCGTAGCTACCACTACCACTTCGTCTACCATTTCGGTATTCGGTCCATAATTACATTGTAACGGGTTGCCGCCGTAAACAGTTTTTCCACTGTTTTCATACCTACGTACGAATACTGCAAGGTGGCGGGAGACTTGCTTACCGTGATACTGTAATTACCGTCAATATCGGTAATTACACCGTTTGCTGTGCCTTTTTCAACTACAGATACTCCGATTATCGGGAGGTTGTCTTCCGCCGATAAGATTTGTCCTGTTATCCGGAATCCTCCTGTGCCAGCAGGTACGGGATTCCGAACAGTGTTAAAAGCACAAACAAGAGAATTGCTTTTCTCATTTTTGTTCTTTTAATGGTTTGATTAATACTTAATGTTTCTGTTTTTTAGTTTGGAGCGGAAAGAGACATTTTCCAGGTGTATATTGCCGTCCTTTTATTTTTTTACAGTTTTGTTTGCTTTCGTTTTTCGTAATATTAGTCCTGTATAAAGGTAAACATCGAGGTCTCTCATCGTTGGCTTTATTTTAAGGATGCTGTAATAATGTTAAATTTTATATTTACAAAAAGCCTTCTGTTTAAAACTTTCTTTGGATATATTTGCAACAAATATAGAAAAACTTCTGAAAAAAATATATATTCTATGTTGTTTTTATAAATTATTTATAATTTTGCAAAAAGATAACAGTGTGATAGCTCTCTCTTTTTCCTTTTGTTTTTCCATATTATCTCCCTGTTTTCTCTTATAGTATTCTCTCTATTTATTAACTAACTTAATTAATAATGTATGAAAAACATTTTAAGACAATGCTTCCCATACTGGCAATGGCTGCTTGCGTATGGGCAAGTTGCTCGGACGACAAAGACGATCCGACACCCGGCAAACCTGCTTTACCGACCATCGCAGTGAGTGAACCCGCCCTTAGCGCCGACAACGCCAAGGCTGTAGTAACCGTTACACCTTCCGAAGAAACGGAAAAGTGGTACTGGAAGTGCGATTCGAAAGGGCAGAGCGCTGCCGAGTACACTGCCGTAACAGGTAAGGAAGAAACCAAATTGGAAATTCCTATTAATATGGATGTAGCTTATACGCTGACTGTTTATGCCGAGAACGAAACGGGCAAGAGCAAGGAAGCCACTAAGGAATTTACATTCAAGTACGAAGATATTATGGCAGAACTGGTAGAGTTCGAAATCAAGAACCTTTCTGCCTTCTCTCTGGATGTAGAGGTGAAGAAGAGCGCCAAATGCGCCAGGTATGTAATTGGGGCAACACCTAAAGGCTATATGGGGACAAACTCCGAAACCGGAGCGGAGGAATACGTAGAGATTTATAAGGAAGCTACCTTTATCGAAAATGCCGAAACTTCCTTGAATCCCGACGCAAGCTATCCGATGCAGCCTTATAACTGGTCGGACGTCAGTGCCACTTTCACAGAGAGGACTTTGTCAAGATATGCCTTGAAAGACAAAGACATCAGCGAGAGCAGGGTATCATCCTGAGATCGCTGGAAGTGGACGAAATCAAAATGATTATCGCCGTGTATGCACTGGATGCCGAAGGCAATTCCAAAGTCTATACACAGGAGATTACCATTCCCGAACCGGAAATCACCGGACAGGTAGCGGTATCCATCGATGTTCCTAAAGACAAGATAAAGATGAGAAGCTTTGAGGCTACCTTTACGGCAGATGCCAATTGCAGCAGGGATACATGTGGGACAATCGAGCGCAGGCTTGATTGCAAGCGGTAGCAAAACCTTTGCAGAGATGACCGATGATGAAATACAAGCTAGTATCGTCCGCTTGGGTGCTCAGGTTCCGTTGGCTTATACGGGGCCGTTCTCCAAAGAGTTTGCCAGCAAGGATTTGCTGCCAATACTTCATATATCGTATATGCTATCGCTATCGATAAAGAAGGTAAGTAGGTAAGGTGGTTTATCAGTCCGTTACAACGGGAACTCCCGTTTACGACGGAATCGGAGAGGTAACATCTGTAACCTTCCCCGACCAGAATTCACCGGAAAAGCTGCTTGTGGATATCAGTGTCAATGACGTAGTAGAGTTTGTACGCGTATTGTGGAAGGAAGGTGCAGAACCGGGTTCTTTGGACCTTAATACAATAATGGCAGACGAAGACTCGAGGAACGTGCATTGGCATGAGTATGCCGTGGCTGATTTGCCTAAGCTGAAGACTGAAGAAAATGATGGCGGTCTGTACATTGTTTATCCGGGCTCTACCTATTATTTACGTGCTGTAACTGTTGATAAGGATGGTAAGTTGAGTGAGATAATTGACTTGGTAGACAAGGCCGGTAAGGGTCGTAGCGGTATCAAGACTAAAGCAGTAGAGGAAGTTCCGTCAACAACAGATTGGGCAGGTAATGGTGCGCTTACTTTGACTGTTGTTTCAACCGGAACCAATGACGAAACGGGCATGTTTACTGCTGATTTGAAAGTAACAAAAGGAAACAATACAAAACGGGTATATATGGTAAAATGGGCTGGTGAAGCACAACCAAGTGATATTGATACTTTTGTAAAGGAACTTTCTTTTTTGAAAATTTTGATTCGGAAGCAACTCCTACAGTAGGAGCCGTAACGATTGTTTTGGATGATAATACATCCGAAACGACAACAACCGAGGAGTTCATGGATGAATATAGCTCCAACTGGGGTGGCGATTCCCGTATCTACGTAACATTAGATAATGACGGAAGTTAAGCATAGCCGATTGGTATATCCACGGTTACGGAACAAAAGATAGTCATAACTAAATCCATTCCCTAACCAATATCCTCAAACCAATAAATAGCATTTTATAACTTCAGAGCGTAATGAGCAGGCGAAAACGCCGTTCATTACGCTCTTTTCTTTTAGGCAGAAAGCATGCAAGAACTAATCTGTTCCACCGTGGAGAATGTTTTTTCATTTCGACCGAACAGAAGCTCGGTTTCCATTCAAATGTAATGGAGTTAATAGCTGAACTTATTCCGGCGAAATAGCTTCGCGGAGCAGCCGGACCGTAAATATATCCGGAGTCACGCTCCACTCCCTGGTCGAAATCGTTCTGATAAGCATTGAACACATTCTGCACACCTGCACTCAATTGCAGGTCCACCGACTTATAAGTTTGAAATCATAGGCCACCTTGACCCCCATATCAAAGAAATCGCGCGTATTCACCGCCACATCCTTGTCAATATAACCGGCCATGTGCTGCACCAGCATCGAGCCGGTGTACGTGCCCGACAGATAATGAGAGAGGCTTGAACGGCGTATACGTTGCCGTAAAGTACCCATAGGTATTCGGTGTACGGAAAATCTTCTTCTCGGCCGGTACCGTTTCGCTCCACTTTTCCGGTTCTCATAACGGCTCTGTTGCAAGGTGACTCCTGCCTGTAACTGGAACAAAGAGAGATAAGCCATTTTTCCCTCCATCGATAGTCCCAATACTTTGGCACCCGAACCGTTACGCCGCTCTTTGATAAGAATGCCGTCCCGCTTTCCGATGTTCTCGAGTACAAATACATCCGACAGTCTGGTATAAAAACCTTCAACCAGGAAGTTCACCTGAAAAGCACCGAAACGATGATACATATCGGCTGAGGCGCTGAAACTCTGAGATTTTTCCTCTTTCAGATTCTTGGCACGCTCAATCATCGACACCGTTCCGCCTACATTCTCAATATGCAGGTCTTCGTCGAAAGCCTGCGGGGCACGGAAGCCCGACGAATAACTCAAGCGAAGATTAATGTCCTCGGAAGGATTGAAACGGAGATTGGCACGAGGCTAAAGATAACATGGTTGATTAGATTGTGCTTATCCAGACGTCCGCCCAAGAGAATGCTCCATTTTTCGTTTTTCCATTCATTCTGCAAAAAAGCACTACCGATATTTACCGTCTGCTTCGTATAACGGTTGTATCCCCACATATCGTCCTTCAGGTTATCCCGGTTATACTCCAATCCCGCAGTCAGGTCGGCAGGCATGAAAAGCATTTACCGAAACTGTACACATATTGAGAACCGCCGATAAAGGTCAGGTCCGTTGTCTTTCCATAGGCGTTCTGGTCTTTTTTGCTGCCATAATAACTGTCGCGGTCCGTATGCTGTGCCGAAGTATAAACGGTCAGACGGTGTTTTTCATTCGGAGCAAATAATCGAATTTCAAGCCGCCGCCGTTGATAGAGTGCTGAATCTGCTCGGCAATGTCAGCCTCGTGAGGCGGACGGTTCAGCAGGTTTCCGCCACGACGGAACTCCTGTAAGTGATGATACTCGAATGTCAACTTAGAATAAGTGCTTGTCTTGAGGAACGAACGGAAGCCGACTGTCTGGTTTTTAAGTTTCGGCATTTCGGAATAACCGTCTCCATCATGATCGTACGCATCCCGATGACGGTTCTGCCCGAACACATAGAGTCCCGCCCGATGATTATCGGTCACCAGCGATGCATTCAGCGAAGTATTATTATCGAAAAGACGAGCTGCCGCCGATAGAAGTAAGGGTATGTGCCAACTGCCCCGAATTGCGTAGTGGCTCCTTGGTGATGATATTAATGGTTCCGGCAATGGCAGACGAACCGAACAGGGCAGAACCTCCGCCTCGCATCACCTCTACGCGCTCGATCATATTGGCAGGAATCTGCTCCAACCCGTAAACACCGGAAAGGGCACTGAAGATGGGACGCGAATCGATAAGAATCTGTGTATACGGACCGTCCAGTCCGTTGATGCGCACCTGCTGGAAACCGCAATTCTGACAGTTCGTTTCGACCCGGACGCCGGCTGGAAGTTAAGCCCTGCGAAGTGTAGGAGAGTTTGTATTCTCAAACATCTTCATATCTACCACATTGACCAATGTAGGTGCCAGGCGCCGTTTGGTCACGCTGCGATTGGCCGACACCACCACTCCGTCAAGCGCCACGGCATCTTCTTCCAACTCAAAATTTTCTTCAAGTGTCTTTCCTTTTCTGAGACTGACATTGCGACTGATGGTTTTATACCCCACCGAACTGGCTTCGAGCACAAAATTCCCTTCGGGAAGGTTTTTCAGGAAATAGTGTCCGGTGGCATCCGTCACCGTACCAATGGTAGTTCCTTTCAGGGCGATTGTTATATAAGAGAGGTGTTCACCCGTTTTTTATCGAGTACATGACCGATAATATTGGCATCAGACGCTTTCAGTTCCAGCAGCTCCGGTTGGTCGGCCATAGCAGGCAACAGGCACAGCACAGGCCAACGAGGAAAAATATATATTTCTTCATTTTCATTTTTGGATAGTAGAATTACTAAATAAATTTTTCTAAATAATGCAGTGAGAGAGAGGTTTTATCTTCCGGCAGGAGGTGCCCGCAAAGATACCACGCCCACGACGGACGAACAGTATCCTGCCCTATCCGGACGCCACGAAAGGGTATAGAGCAGATAAGCAATAAACTGAAAAGAGAGAAAAAAGATGCCGGCTCCGGTAGTCGCCACGTGGCTCAGCAAATGAATCAATTGAAATTCGACTGTGGTATGACTATGGGGAGAGTCTTTCTTAAACGGGTGCGAATGGACAATGGTCACCCCATTCACTACATGCGAGTGAGTAAAGAGTGTGATACCTGCCATGTACGATATAAATAGCACAGGCAGAAACCATCTCATTATTTTCAGGTACCTTGTTTCATCCGTTTAGTTTTGTGGCAAAGATACAAAGTATTCCACAATGGAACAATCCCTATTTATGGGGATAATAAATACAGCCATTATCTTTCCCTCCAAAGCGCATCTTCGAGTGTTTCCTCTATAAGTATCAGGCAGAAAGCATGCAAGAACCAATCCGTTCCACCGTGGAGAAAGTTTTGTTCTGCCGTGGAGTAGTTTTTATTCCACCGCGGTGGAATGAAAATTTCTCCACGGTGGAACGGGATAATCTTTTGCTTTGACTTTATTGGCAGCCATCTTGCTGCTAATGAGCGGAATCAATACACCTTTCAAATACTTATAAAACCCTGCGAAACCTTACGGATAGTCTTAAATTTATAAATAAATGTCTTTTTTGTGAAAAACAATCTAAAAAAGCGATGCGTTATTATGGCGTATAAATTAAAGAGCTATCATGAGATTATTTTATTTGTCAGAGCATCGTTCCTGCTTCAATTATCAACTGAGGTATGAAAGCGGATTTTCACGGTACGAATTAACTGCACACGAAGAAGGCCGGATTGATAATGACGGTTGCTTCTGTGTACTGTTCGTGCTCAAAGGAGAGGTGCAGGTAGGGCTGGGCAGGGAGCATACCATCTCCGTGCATGCCAACAGGATGGTGCTCATACCTCAGCCGGGCAGAGAACCGCTGACGGGCATCACCCCGCAGAATGCCTCTGCTGTTCTGGAACAAGGAAATAACGGTGTGCGACAAGATGTATTTCGATTCCATTCTCATGAGAAACCTATTGTCACCAACGACCACACCCTGCCCATCCGTAAGCCGCTGCTTCATGCCTTGAGGCAGATTCTGCTCTATCTGGAAGCGGGACTGCTGTGCAGGCACATGCATATTCTTAAACAGCAGGAAATCATTCTGATACTGCGCGGCTTTTATGCCAAAAACGAACTGGCTGGCTTTTTTGCCGGCGCTTCCGGAATGGGGAGCAAGTTCGAGGACCTCATCCTGAACAATTACCGGAAGGTAAAGACCGTGAAGGAGTTTGCCAGTCTGTGCTGTGTTTCGGAACGCTCTTTCAACCGGAAGTTCCAGCATTACTTCAACCAAAGCCCCTATCAGTGGATGCAGGAACGGAAAGCCGAACTTATCCACGAGAAAATCTGTAACCCGGATATCGCTTTCCGGGAAATAGCCAGGGAGTTCGGTTTCAGCTCTTCCGCGCACCTCACCTGCTACTGCAAGAAACAGTTCGGCACAACCCCGACCCATCTGCGCGAGGAGAGCCACATCAAAAACAATCGTAACACTATGAAATATTTAATGGAGAAGAAAAACCACTGCATGCATAGTTTGAACGGCTTGTCAGGAAGATGTCCATGCAGATAAAAGACCCCAGGGAGCAGGATATTTTCTGCTCGCTGCTGACAAGGAAAGACGGCATGCAGGAACTTGCGGAGAAATACGCCTTTCGGCAAAAGAACTGGCCTCTATGTATGAGAGGTCGGTAGAAGAGATTATGGACGATTGGGATGCCATGGCGCAGGAACGGCAGGAGCTTCAGGCGATTAGAGTGAGATACAGGAATTGCCGGTCGCTTCTGTCCAAAAGGAACATCGACCGTACTCCGGTGAGGGTTGTCGTACCGTTCAAGGAGCGGGGCATCCCCGTTGAATACCTGAAAATGCTGTCGACGCCTCTGGCAGTACTTGAGATAACTCCGAGAATCCTGCGCAGGCTCAGGGAGTATAACATCTATCTGCTGGAAGACCTTCTGCGCTTTGTCAAGAAGAACGGATTCAATGCGTTGGCAAAGCTGCACGGCATAGGCATGAAATCGTGCGAGGACTTGTATTCGGTATTGAAGCGGAAAGGCATCATGGAGAGTAAGGACAACTGCCATCTGTTTCAGTATATATGGGTGTGAAACAGATGTTTACCGCTTGTTTATTCATTTCGGGCACTTTGTCCGAAAAGGGAAATTAATTGTCTTTTATCTGAAATGATGCGTTGTAAATGTGTATGTATTTTTGCAGACGAAATAAAAGGACTTCTTGCTGCCCGAAACTTACATCCGTTTGCCATTTGCATCTTATAAACAGTATATACAAACTATAAGCTAATTAAACAATTGAAATTCAGATGAGTAAATTTAAATTTGTACAATGGTACGGGATAGTTGTATGCCTGTTGATGGCCGCCTGTACCGATGTTGACATCACCATGCCCAAAGGGCCTAAAGGTGATACCGGGCTTCGGCCTATGAGTTTGGAAAGAAAAAAGTAGCGGACGGAACGGTAGACTGGCCGAAAGACCAGACGGAAGTTGCGGACTTTTTCAAGTATCTTAAAGGAAATGACGGGAAAGACGGAAAAGACGGAAAGAGCGCTTTTGACCAGTGGAAGGATATGATTGCCGACGGCAGTGTGGATAATCCGCACAACCCCGGCAGCAAATGGCCTGCCGGCAATAATACGGTGCAGGATTTCTGGTATTTCCTCACAGGCGCTACCGGCGAGAGCGGCCAGACACCGCATATCGGCGATAACGGACATTGGTTTGTTGGAAATGAGGATACGGGCATTGCCGCGCAGGGAGAAGCGGGCAAGGACGGTGCGAACGGTAAAGATGCCGTGCCGCCTACCGTAACCATCGGTGATAACGACCACTGGTTTGTCAATGGTGTGGACACCGGTAAGAAAGCCACGGGTACGGACGGAAAAGACGGTGTGTCGCCCACGATTACCATCGGTGGCAACGGCAACTGGTTCGTAGACGGTACGGATACGGGTAAGAAAGCCGTCGGTGCCGACGGGAAATCTCCGGAAGTGGCCATTGGCGAGAACGGTAACTGGTATATCAACGGTACGGATACCGGAAAGCCATCTTTCGGTAAAGACGGTAAGGATGGTACAAACGGAACAAATGGTACAAACGGCGCGAATGGTACGAACGGAAAGAGCGCCTATGAACTTGGAAAGAATACATCGCATCCGGTGAAGTGGATAATCCTCATAAACCCGACCAGAAATGGCCGGCAGACCGGAACAAGCAGACGGACTTCTGGGATTCCTGACGGGTAGGTCTTCGGTGATTGAAATACAAGTAGGAAAATATAATGTCATTCCCGATTATTGGAACTCCCAGTTGCGGGAATATGTGATTCCTACGGACGGTTCGGTACTCTTTACCGTATATGACAAAGCAGGGCAGAAAGTAGCCGCAGGCGTGCAGGTAAGCGGATTGCCCGGAGTAGGAGCTACGGAAACCTTCACAACAGATGACAACGGGCAGTTCAAGGTGACATGGGATAAGTTGCCGGACAACCAGCCTTTATCACGCCGGACAGGCAGTGCAACCGTAACGGTTGGCGGAGTGCAGGAAACAAGTGCCAAGAATACGCTGGTTCCGAATAGGGTAAATGTGAGGCTACGGTGAGTACGGTATATTTGAGTTATAATTCGTCTGACATAAATTCAACCAGATATACATATGTATCCTTTAAATATGAGCGCCAAATAGACGGAGAGTGGAACGATTATCCAAGTAATCTTAAGTCTTATATGATGAAAGCTGCTAAAATTAAAGATATAAATCAACCTGTAAATGAGGGAAATTTGGATAAAAGTAAGAGTTACACTTATAGTACTGGCGAGACATATCTCTATATACGGCGTCTTTGGTATTGACTCCTACGGAAAAGCTAACGTGGCAAAGAATGATACGATTAATGGGTTGTTACGATACGAGTGGGATGGGAACGAGTTTTATTCAGGCCTTTACTTCGGTGACGGTGCCGGTTCTTATAATGATTACGGACAGACCGTATATTTGCAGGATAAGATTCATATTCCGGAAATATATCCGGCTCCGGGTTTTAAGGAAGGGACTGTCTTTATGGAAATCAAACAGGGAGTAACCACCTTATGGGGTGAAATCGATACAGACCAGTTGCCTGATTTCTATAAAACATCTGCTTATTCGACAAAGCAATATCAGTTTACGAAAGACCCGGATACCGGTATCTGGAAATCTCCGGAAGGCAAGCTGCCTGCTTCAGATTTGGCAGAAGACCGTGCTGTATTCATCCAAATGCGTACATTCATTAACGGAACGGGAGGCACTGTGCACACCGGTACTGTACCGCTTTCGAAAGGCGGCAAACGCTTTATACTGACAAGCGCTTATCCGGGTAATTGGATAGGTGTGGATATCCGACGCAGGCAAAAGGGAACCAATGAGATAACATATTCCATGAGTTATGAATATCGCGGACGTTACGCTTACTACCTGCTGAAAGAAGGTGAACAGTATTTCCTGGTTGACTTTGCCGACAGAACCAAGCGTATACCTTTGGAGATAAAAGAGTGTCCGGCAGACTGGATGGATTGATTGATTTACGGTAGATAAATACATATTAATATGAAGAAAAAAACAATACTATATCTTGTCTCCCTCTTCTTCCTGTCAGTTCCTCTGACGGGAAGAGGCCAGGACAAGAAAGCATGGGAAATAGGTGCAGGCGGTTCGTTGATAAACTGGAGCCGCGTGTCTGTCACCGGTTTTCAGAGTACTCCGGATAATTATATGTACAACCTGAAGGCCAACCACCTGATGGGAGGAGCAAACCTGTATGTGGCACGGGAACTGAACCGGTGGTTTTATCTGGATTTGCAAGGTACGTAGGCG
>ENA-OQHP01000736-OQHP01000736.1-human-gut-metagenome-genome-assembly--contig:-NODE-736-length-10353-cov-1.756210_pt1 | contig 10353 bp, 17 predicted proteins | sample MGYA00242563_ERZ504717 | MGnify/ENA primary metagenome ERZ504717 (study PRJEB26092, sample SAMD00036212) | human gut metagenome | host: Homo sapiens | study: EMG produced TPA metagenomics assembly of...
CGAAACTCTTGTGCTCCACACCTTCAAGAATCTGCTCGTCGGTCATGGTCTCGTCGGCCATGGAATACCTCTTTCTAGACAGCCCGAGCTAGCGCAGCTGGCGTAATGGTTGTAAATCGTAATAGCCGTGGGATAAAGATAACGCCCGGTCTGGATCACATAGACCAGACCCTGCGCAAAACAGGAGAAGAACAACTCGTCGAGCGAGGACTTCCCCACCATCTTGCGCAGCGCATGGGCATAATCGCCGTGGCGGTTGGGTTCGATGGCATCGGCCACAAAGACCACCATATCGAGCGGCGTCATGTCGCAAGCGCCCACGGTGTGACGGTCGACAGCCTGAAAGACCGCCGGCGACAGCTCGGGAAAAAGCTGCGGAAGCTCATAGGCGGCAACCGGGCCATGCAAAAGCGGCGTCGCGGCAGACGGAGAGCCGGCAATCTTAATGCCATAATGCAGAGCGCGCGTGACCAGCTCGTCGTCGGAGAGCACCTTATCCCAGTCATGGATCAGCCGGCGGCAGCGGCATCAAAGCGGTCGACACCGTACACCTCGGCTAGGTGCAGCGCAGTCTCGGCAACCCCGAGCGAATGCACGTAACGCTTACGCTTATCCTTCATGCGCACATCGAGCAACTCGTGGATACGCGTCAAGAGCGCGCGTTCGTCGCCCTCAACTGATCTTCTACCGACAACGTTCTCCCCCATCAATCAAAATCGTCTTGCCCAAGATCGGCATACAGGCCGCGTTTACGGATATAGCCGAGCACGGACTCGCTCGTAAGATAGCGCACGCTCATGCCGCGAGCAACCCGCTTGCGAATGTTGGTCGAGCTAATCGCCAGCGCCGGAATCTGGATATACCGCACGTCAAACGGCAGGCCCGATTCCTTAATCCGCGCCCGGGCCGTATCGATGTCAAAGCCGGGACGCGTCGCAGCAATAAAGGTTGCCAGTTCGGCAATCTCATCTGCATTGTGCCAGGTCACAATATCGATAATCGCATCGGCACCCGTAATAAAGTAAAGCTTCACCTGTGTCGGGTAAAACTCGCGAAGGGCACGCAGCGTATCGGCTGTGTAGGTGACACCGGCACGATCGATCTCGAAGCGGCTTGCCAAAAAGGCCGGGTTCGCGGCGGTCGCGAGGACCGTCATGGCATAACGGTCCTCAGCAGGCGTCACCGGTTTGTCGAGCTTGAAGGCAGGAGAGCCGGCCGGCATAAAGAGCACGGCATCCAAGTCAAGGGACTCACGCGCCTGCTCGGCAGTAACCAAGTGCCCGTAATGAATCGGGTCAAAGGTGCCGCCCATAATGCCAAGCCGAAACTCGTGCCCATCCTTGATGGGAAGTTCAGGCAATCCGATTCCACCGCGCAGCGACATGACTTACTCGCTCCGGGTCGTCAACGTCTTCCGCAGCAGCAGCGTCATCGGTGCCGTCAATGGCATCCACCGCGTCGACAGCCTCCAAGCTATCATCGGCGACGTCAACGAGCTCGACGGCGACGTCCTCGCTACCGTCCTCGAGCTCGTCCTCGTAATCCGAGAAGTCCTCGGCGCCTCAAAGTCAAAGGCGCGCTGGCAAATGCGAACCTCGTCGCCGGCACGGCAGCCGGCCTTTTCGAGCGCATCGTCAACACCCATGCGGGAAAACTTATGCTGCAGGTAGATGACGGCTTCCTCGTTTTCCCAGTCGGTCTGGATAACCATGCGCTCGATGGCGCGGCCGACCACGCGGAAGGCGCCGGGCTCTTCCTGGACGATACGGAACCGCTTCTCGCGCTGGAGGCGGCGACGCTCCCACTCATCATCGCGAAGATCGACCGGCTCGTCAGAGACCGCCAGCTCGGCGCGAAGCTTAGCCACCTGCTCGCCCACGGCAAGCATCAGCGTGTTGAGACCGGCACCCGTCACAGCGGACACGGCAAAGAACATATGGCCATCGTCGAGCGCCGCACGCTTAAGGTCGGCAATCTTGTCGGCCGTGCCCGGCGCATCGCACTTGTTGGCGACGACGATCTGCGGGCGCTCCGAAAGCTCGGCACCATACTGCTCGAGCTCACGGTTAATAATGCGATAGTCCTCGACTGGATCGCGATCCTCAATCCGCCCGTCATGTCAACGACATGCATGATCAAGGCCGTACGCTCAATGTGGCGCAGGAACTGATGGCCCAGGCCACGCCCCTCGCTCGCGCCTCGATAAGACCCGGGACATCGGCGACGACATAGGAGTACTCGCCGGCTCGCACCATACCCAGATTAGGCACAAGCGTGGTGAAGGGGTAGTCGGCGATCTTGGGACGGGCAGCGCTCATGCGCGCGATGAGCGAGGACTTGCCCACCGAGGGAAAGCCACAAGTGCGGCATCGGCCATAAGCTTCATCTCGAGCTCAATCCAGTGTTCCTCAGCAGGCTCGCCGAGCTGGGCAAAGGCCGGAGCGCGACGCACTGACGTCACAAAGTGGGTGTTGCCCAGACCGCCGGCACCACCGGGCGCCACGACAACGCGCTCACCGTCGTGCACCAGGTCGCAATCTCGAACATCGGGGTCTGCGTCTCGGGGTCGAGCTCGCGAACTACGGTGCCCATGGGCACCTTGAGAATCAGGTCCTCGCCGCTCTTACCATTGCGACGAGCGCCCTGGCCATGCGTTCCGCGCTCAGCACGAAAGTGATGCTTAAAGCGGTAATCGATCAGCGAGGAAAGCTGAGCGTCGGCCTGAATGACGACGTTGCCGCCACGACCGCCGTCGCCGCCATCGGGGCCGCCCTTGGGAACAAATGCCTCGCGCCTAAACGACATGCATCCGGCTCCGCCGTCGCCGCCGCAAACGTTAATGCGGCTGATATCGGTGAACTGTGACAACAGAATCGCCTCCTACAAAAAGAGGGAGACCCTTGAATCCTAAAACTCAAGTGCCTCCACATATGTGCTCTATGAAGGGTGAATTACGCGTTCGCGAGCGGGCGTACGCTGACCCTGTGCTTGATACCCTTGTGGAACTCAACGGTACCGTCGACCAGCGCGAACAGCGTGTCGTCCTTGCCACGGCCAACGTTCTCACCCGGTGGATGTGCGTGCCGTGCTGACGGACGAGAATCGTGCCCGTGGTTACCGTCTGGCCGGCATAGCGCTTCGTGCCAAGCGCTGACCGCGGGAGTCACGGCCATTACGGGAGGAACCGAGTCCTTTTTTGTGTGCCATTGTGTATACCTACTCTTTCGTTACGAGTGTAATCTACTCGGCGACGGGAGCCTCGGCAACAGCCTCAGCCTCTGCCTTGACAGCCTTCTTGGCGCGGGAGGTAGCCTGAACCTTCACGATCTTCAGCTTGGTGAGCTGCTGACGGTGACCCTTCAGACGACGATAGCGCTTACGCTTGTGGAACTTGAAGACCAGCTGCTTCTCGCCCTTGAACTGCTCAACGATCTGAGCGGTAACCTTGGCCTTGGCCAGCTTGTCGGGATCGGTGACGATCTTCTTACCATCGTTGAGGAAGATAACCGGCAGGGTGATCTTATCGCCCTCATTGCCCTCGATCTTCTCGACGGTGATGACATCGTCGGTGGCGACCTTGTACTGCTTGCCGCCCGTGTTAACGATTGCGTACATGTTTACTTGCCTTCATGCATCAGTTAGTGCAACAGCCGAATATAGTAGCAGGCGATAATACCCCCGTCAACGAGTATGTGGAGCAAATCCACAAGTTCGCACAGGTATGGGGCTGACGAGTCGGCCCTCGTCGTCCTCGCATGCTTGATTCTGACGCTCGACATCGTAGGAGCAGATGGTCACGAGGTCTTGCATACCGGTGGAAACGATAGGTGCATCGACGCCCGGGGTCAAGCCCTGCAACAAAACATCAGCGGCAGAAAGCAAAATTTCCGGACGCATGGACCCCTCGTTGTCGGCATGGGTGTCGAGCATGAGCACCAGATGGTCCGGGCGCTCCCCTGCCGTGAGCTCATAGCCCACCAGTGTGTGGTCAAGGTCTAGGCGCTTGCCCTTCTTACCGCGTGCGTAGTCGATGCCATGGCCCGCGCGCAGCGTATCGATAGCGCGACGCACCTCGTCGGCATCCACCGGTGCCTCAGGATCGAGATGCAGATCGATACGATAGGACAGACGCGTGAGTTGCGCCGTCAGCGCCGGCGTGCGCACGTCGATGTAGGCGGCTCGATGGGGGCCAGATCGGCCGGAGAGGCAGCAGCCAGGCGCCCAAACGCCTCGTCGAGTGCAACGAACTCGGTCATAAACAGGTCATACCACTCGCAGGTCGACGACGTTCCCACCGGCAACGCCGACGAAAAGCCCACGCGCATGTGCGGGGAGAAACCCTGCGTCACGGCGTAGGGCAGCCCCGCGCGACGCACGATGCGCTCAATGGTATGAATCACTTCGAGATGGCCAGGTACTTAAGACGGTCGCGCTTGCCATAGCGAACGCGAAGCCTAAAGAGCGTGGAGTTGTCGGTCAAGCGCTCACTCATGCGCGATCACCCACCAATACGTTCTTGGCATGGAGCGTGGGGCAGATTCCACAGCCGGTGCACGACGTGCGGGTGCAGTCGGGCGTCGTGACACCCTCCAGCGAGCGGCGGTACTCGCGCTCGAGAAAGCCGCGCGAGCAGCCGGGGCTCACGTGCTCCCAGGGCAGGCGCCAGTCCAGTTCGTAGGGCAGGTGCACGAGCTCGTTGAGGTCGATGGCGTTTTGGCCGCCGCCTCTTTCCAGTTATCGAGCGAAAAATGCTCCACCCAGGCGTCAAAACGCGAGCCCGCACGCCAGGCGTCGATGATGACCGGCGTCATGTCACGGCCGGCGCGAGACAGCGCGGCCTCAACGAGCGAGGTCTCGGCATCGTGGTAGTGCACGCGTACGGCGCGGTTGCGCACGCTCGTGATGAGCAGCTTTTGGCGACGCTTGACGTCATCGTAATCGAGCTGCGGGCACCATTGGAACGGCGTGGCGGCTTGGGGATAAACACCGACACCGAGATGGACACCGAGATGGAGCCGCGACGCGCCTTGGGAACCACGGAGCGGCCGAGCTCGAGCACATGGTCGGCCAGGTTGGCGATGGCCACGATATCCTCGTCGCGCTCGCCGGGAAGGCCCATCATAAAGTAGAGCTTCATGCGGTTCCAACCAGCCTCGAAGGCCGCCTTGGCCGCACGGTCCAAGTCCTCCTCGGTCACGTTCTTGTTGATGATGTCGCGCATGCGCTGACTGCCGGCTTCGGGGGCAAACGTCAGGCCGCCCTTCTTTTCGCCGGCGACCGACTCGGCCATATCCACGCCAAACGAATCCAGGCGCTGCGAGGGAATGGACACGCGAATGCCCGTATCTTCCAGACGGCGGTTAAGGCGACCGAGCACATCGCGGATGCAGGAGTGATCGGTGGTCGAAAGCGAGGTAAGCGACACCTCGTCATAGCCGGTCTTTTCCAGGCCCTGGATCACCGAGGACACAATCTGGTCGGCCGAGCGCTCGCGCACCGGGCGATAGGTCATGCCGGCCTGGCAAAAACGGCAGCCGCGGGCACAACCGCGCAGAATCTCGATCGACAGGCGGTCGTGAACGAGCTGCGCGTAGCACGCACGACTGCGACAACGGATTGGTAGCGCCAAAGTCCTCAACGACGCGCTTGTAGACCGCCGGTGGGACGTCCTTGCCTTCGCGCGGCACGGTGTAGCCATGCGGCGAGCAGGGCTCGTCATGGCGCACCTCGTAGAGCGACGGCACATAGGTGCCACCGACCGTCGCGAGCTGCTCGACAATCTGAGCGCGCGAGACGCCCTCGTCGCGCAAGCGGCGATGCAGCTGGCAAACCTCGAGCAGCGACTCCTCGCCTCGCCAATGAGGATGGCATCGAAGAAGGCTGCATACGGCTCGGGGTTATAGACCGAGGGACCACCGGCAATGATGATGGGGTCGTCCTCGGTGCGGTCGGCCGCCAGCAGCGGAATGCCGGCTAGATCGAGGGCCTCGAGAAAGTTTGTCACGGCCATCTCATGCGGCACGTGCATGCCGACGATATCGAACGAGGCACGGGTGCTGCGCCCTCGAGCGACAGCAGCGGGATACCAGCCTCGCGCATGGCATCGCCATATCGGGCCACGGCACATAGCCGCGCTCGCAGGAAATGCCCTCGGCTGATTGAGGATGTTGTACAGGATGGCAATACCCTGGTTGGGCAGGCCAACCTCGTACACATCCGGGTAAATCATGCAGCAACGATAGTCGCATCGGCCTTGGAGAGCGTGCCCCACTCATGGTCGATATAGCGACTCGGCTTCTCGACCTTGCGAGCAGGGGCTCAATCAAATGAAAACAGTCTTGGTACACAGCGCGCAAAAGAAACCCCTAAGCAGCGAGATCGGATGCGTCCTCAAAGGGACCCATGGGACGAGTAGCGCCGGCAACCGTGGTCACCAGGTCGCGAACGCGCGAGAACGTGGCGGCAGCCACCTCGTTGGCACGGCTGTAATCGATGTCGCGCTCATACAGCGAAACGAGCGCACGGCCCATACCATAGGTGCCCGCGGCGGCGGTCAGCGCCTGATACCCGATATGCGGCGTCTGCTTTACCAGCGCGGGTGACGGCGCGGAGCACCAAGCCGCCGGCAAGCACGCCCGCGACCTCGTAGCCGCGCTCGGCTTAATACCGCGTCCAAAGATGGCCGCGAGCTCAAAGAGCATGCCCACCTGCGCCAGCGCCATAACGGATAATCGGCCCCCGGCAAAAACACCAGCGCACCCGTCGCCATATTGGTAAGCGCGCACGAGGTGATGATGCGGTTGGCGGCGGCGATACGCATAAAGGCAAAGTTCGCCGCAAAGGCTGTCTCCTTGTCCGTGCGGTCGAGAATCCAGCGAGCGAGCGTCTCGAGCAGATACGTCTTATCGGTAGCCGCCACCGCGCCGAGCATGGGCGTGGACTCCTGGATAAAAGGCACCTCGACAGCGGACTCGGCCAGCACGCACACGGGGGCGCCGGCAATCACAAGCTCCTGTACAGCGCTCTCCAGACGGTCGGATCCGCACGAAAGGACCAGCACCACGTCGGTATCGGTCTTGGGGACGATACGGTCCTCACCCAGGCGCTCAACGCGCACAATGCCAGACGTCGTCTGCGGCACGAAGGCATCGCGCACCGTCTCGACCAAAAAACGCGAGGCAGACGAATCGAGGTAGACGGACACGCGAACCGGCGTGTCGGAATCCTTCTTGGTGGTCGCGCCCATCTTAAAGACGCGGGTCAGCTTGTCCACGGGAATCTTCATAGCAAACCCCTCCAGCGGTTACGCGGCGCCCGAACGATGCCGCCATATGGATTGTACGATACCCACCGTCAGCAACTGGATCATCATCGAGGACGAACCGAAGCTAATGAACGGCAGCGGAATACCGGTAATCGGCATCATGCCGATGCACATGCCGATGTTCTCGAAGGTCTGGAATGCCACATGCCGACGATACCCACGCATGACAAGCGTAGGAACAGAGACTCACACTTAAAGGCGACGCGAATCGTCGAGAACATGAGCAGCACGTACAGGCACAGCAGCAAAAAGGAGCCGCAGAAGCCAAAGGTCTCGGACAAAAAGGCAAAGACGAAGTCGGTGTGGAACTCGGGCAGAAAGCCACCGGCAGACTGCGTCGCATGGCCCAGACCTTTACCGAAAAAGCCACCCGATCCAACCGCGATGAGCGATTGCTGCAAGTTGTAGGCATCGTCCGAATCGGCATTATCGGGGTCGATAAAGACGGTCAGTCGGTTCATCTGGTACTGCTTGATCAAAACGTCATGGCCCAAAAGAGAATCGAGCACCGAATCGAGCGCCAGGATGAGCGCCACCAAACCCACGAGCAGAGCCAAGGTCGACAGCACCCATTCGCGGCGCGCACCGCTCATGCAGATCACAACGGCACCCGACACCAACACGACCAAGCCCGAACCCAGGTCGCCCATAGCGACGACGGCCAAAAACGGAACGGAAAGCATGCCGCAGAGCTTAATGTAGTCGCGGGCGGTATCGATGCGGCCGTTGTACTGCGAACCAAGCGTGGCGATAAAGAAGATCGTGATGAGCTTGGCGAGCTCGACCGGCTGGAAGGTAAGACCGATACCGGGAATCTTGATCCAGCCCGTCATGCCCAGACCGCCCGTATAGGACAGCCCCGGAATCTTGGGCGAGAAAATCACAATGAGGTCGATGACGAGCAGCGCCGTCGAGAAGTTAGAGATGCCGCGCAGATCGGTACGCCAGACGAGCACCGCAAGCACCGCACCGATGCCGATGCCCAACAGGTGGCGCGAAAATGAGGCGTCGGCCCTTAAACTGCGATGCCGACCAAATGATGATGCACCATAGGCAACGAGTGCCAAGGTTGCCAGCAGCACGCCGATGTGCACCTTCTGGCGAACGTGCCGCGCGAGGCCGAAAGCTGCTTATTGACACGGTCCAGGCTGCTGCGGGAACCGGTTTTAGTTGAGCGGAACAGGTCCGCCGGCGAAAAATCCATCGCAACCTCCTATCGAACCGAAGAATCGCCCGTGGCAGAAGATGTGTCGGGCTCGTCATAAATGGCACCGAGGACATCGCGCACGACGTGCAGCGCGGTATCGGAGCCACCACCGCCCTGTTCCAAGACAGTGACAATCACGTACTTGGCTCATCGGCCGGCGCGTAGGCGCAAAACCACGCGTAATCGTCCTCGCCGCTCTTCTCGCCCGTGCCGGACTTGCCGTAGACCGTGGGGGTCAAGGAGTTAAAGTGTGCGGCGGTCGAAGTCGACGCCGAGTAAATCACATCGTGCATGCCGTTGCGGACCAGCGCAAGATCAGCATCGTTGTTAATTTGAGCCTCAAGGCGCTTCTTTTTGCCCTTGCCGTTGTACTTGTAGCATCGCCGTCGCCATCACGCGAGACAGCAGACAAGAACACATGCGGCACATACTGTTTGCCGCCGTTGGCAAGGCCCATGTAGGCACACGCCATCTGCAGCGGCGTCACCAAATGTCGCCCTGGCCGATAGCGATGTTAGTCATATCGCCGGCATTCCACTTGCGGTCCTCGGCCGAGGCGTCGGTAAGTAGGACTCTTTCCACTTGGCGTCAGGAATGCGACCGGTGCCCTCACTTGGCAGATCGATGCCGCAGGTCTTGCCCAGGCCCAACGGCGAAAGACTCTTGCAGACCCTCGGGATGCTGGTCGTTGTAGAAAACGCCTTACCCATATCGTAAAACACGGGGTCGCACGAGTTGGCGATACCGGATTGCAGCGTCATAGTGCCGTGACCGGAATGCAGCCAGCAGTACTTACCCCATGACTTGCCCAGGCCCGTCCAATAGCCCGTGCAGTTCGTGGTCTGGCCTGAGGTATAGGTTCCAAACTCAAGACCGGCCAGAGCCGAGAGCGGCTTGATGGTCGAAGCGACATATACTGGCCGCTAATGGCGCGGTTGAGCAGCGGATGCGAACCCTTGTCGTCGTTGAGCTCGGTCCACACGTCGTTGGAAACGCCGCCGATGAACACCGACGGATCAAACTTGGGCTCGCTCGCCATACCCAGAATCTCACCATTGTTGGGATCGAGGCACACCACGGCGCCGTTGCCGGCATCGCTATGACCCGTGGTCTTGGCAAGCTCAATGGCATTCGCCAGAGCCGTCTCGCAGGCCTGTTGAATCTTAAGATCGAGCGTAAGCTTAATGTCAGAACCGGCCTTGGCGGGAACGCGCCGGCTTGACCGGTCACGTTACCCGAGGCGTCAACTTTCACGGTCTGCTCACCACGAATGCCCTGCAGCAGATTTTCGTAGTAAATCTCTACGCCCGCCTGGCCCACAATATCGCCCGATTGATACGAGATCTGGCCAGCCGCGCTATCGCTGCCGTCCGACGACTTCCTGTTCTGCGCCTCGAGCTGCTCGGAGGTAATGGTGCCGGTATAGCCCAAGATATGGCAGGCGGTCTCGCCATACGGGTATTGGCGCTCGGTGCGCTCGGCGATCTTCACGCCGGGAAACTCACCGGCGTGCTCCTGAATGTAGGCGACAGTGGAGCGGCGCACGTCAGTCGCGATCGTATGCAGGCTCTGCGCGCCTCGGAATTGTCCTGGATGTTGCGCAGCACCGCGATATACGGCATGCCGAGCACGTTGGCAAGATGACGCACCAGTACCTTGTCGTCGGCAAGGTCACGATAGCGACGAGGCGAGCGAGGGGCGGTTTTGCACCAGCGCGACGCGTTGCGGTCCAAGATGCGGCCACGAACGGCAGGCGTGGTAACGGTACGGGTCTGATTGCTCTTGGCCTGCTTGTCGTAGTAGTCCGACGAGACCATCTGCA
>ENA-OQHP01000737-OQHP01000737.1-human-gut-metagenome-genome-assembly--contig:-NODE-737-length-10352-cov-1.754425_pt1 | contig 10352 bp, 15 predicted proteins | sample MGYA00242563_ERZ504717 | MGnify/ENA primary metagenome ERZ504717 (study PRJEB26092, sample SAMD00036212) | human gut metagenome | host: Homo sapiens | study: EMG produced TPA metagenomics assembly of...
CACGTCCCACAGGGCCACGCCGCCGTTCAGCAGCATGGAGCGCTTGGCGACAATCGAGGCGTCGAGCGTCGCAGGCTCACCGCTTGCCAAGGGTCGCCCTCGTTGGGCGGCACGGGCACACCGAGGCATGCGGCCATCACGCGCCAAAAGCGATTCTGAGGGTTACCGTAATAAAAGGCATTGGCACGCGAAAGCACCGAGGGAAACGACCCGAGCACCAAAACGCGCGAGCGCTCGTCAAACACGGGTTCAAACCCATGCTCAATATGTTGATAGCCCTCGTCCGGCGCGGCCACGAGCTAGGCCCTCAGCAGATAGCGCACCTCGTAGGGTGCAAGCTCAAGGGTACCCGTCAGCTCGACCGTGGGAGCATCGTCGGCAAGCAGGTCGACGAAGGAGCCGTTGAGTTCGCCGGCTCCAAAGGTATAGGGCTCGTTCACGGCATTGACCGCCACAAGCACCGTCGCGTCGTCGCAGGCGCGCTCGAACAGCAGCTGCTTGTTCTGGATCACCACGTTGCGATAGGCACCGTAGTTGAGAGCACGGGCCGCCGCGTCGTCGGCCGAGCGCAGGTGCGTGAGCTGCTTGATGAAGGCCGTCAGCTCGTTGGGCGCAGGCTCATCGAGCGCAGGTCGCAGCGCCCAGTCGCCATCGGGGCCGCCCTTTTCGCCAGCAATTCCCCACTCGCTACCGTAATAGACGCACGGAATGCCTGGCATGCCAAACAGCATGCCATAGGCGGGGCGTAGGCAAGACTTGTCGGTAAGGATGCTCGCCAGGCGCGGCACATCGTGGTTGTCGACAAACGACAGCAGGTGTTTGCCGCGGTAGATGCACCACGGATCGCCGCCAAACTGGCGATGCAACGAATGGGCAATCTCGAACATGTTGACCGAATTAAAGCTGGAGTAAAGGCCCTTGTAGCACTCGTAGTTGGTGCAGGAGTCGAGCATCTCTCGTTGACAATCTGGTTGTAGTCGCCGTGGAGCGTCTCACCGATCAGCACAAAGTCGGACTTGAGCTCACGGGTAAAAGTATGCAGGCGGCGCATAAAATCGCGATCGAGCATATAGCGACGTCCAGGCGCAGACCGTCGACGCCAAAGACTTCGGCCCAGCGGCGCACGGACTCAAGCAGGTAATCGACCACAGCGGGATTTTGCAGGTTGAGCTTCACAAGCTCAAGATGGCCTTCCCAACCCTCGTACCAAAAGCCGTCACCATAGCAGGAGTCGCCGTCAAAGCTAATGTGGAACCAGTCCTTGTACGGCGAGTCCCACTTACGCTCCTGCACATCGCGGAAGGCCCAAAAGCCGCGACCGACGTGGTTGAAGACGGCGTCGAGCACCACGCGGATGCCGTGGGCGTGCAGCGTCTCGCATACGGCGGCAAAGTCGGCATCCCCACCCAGGCGGCGGTCGATATGGCGCAGGCTGCGCGTATCGTAGCCGTGGCTATCAGACTCGGAGCGGCGGGTTGATCAGCACAGCGCCAATACCGAGCTCTTGCAGGTAGTCGGCCCATTGGGCGATTTTCATGATGGGCGCATCGGGGTTGGGCGCGGCGTTGGCAGCCTGGGCGAGCTCATCCTCGGCAACGGGTGCAGCGTTTTCGCGCGGAGCCCCGCAAAAGCCCAGCGGATAGATCTGATAGAACGTCGTCTCGTATGCCCACATAAGCACCTCCCGGTAAGCTCAACACAACGACATCCATTGTATGCCCGGCAGGGTAGCTAATTTGGGACGGGGCTCTTTTAGCTGCCCCGGCCCCTTTCCAAGTTGCGGTGGAATACGGACTGTTTGCCGGGTTTATTGGACCAGCAGTCCGTATTTCACCGCAACTGATAGGGGGATGTGGTTAGGCGACGGGCTTTGCGCGGCGTATGGCCGGGAATAGCACCGTGATAGCGAGGATGACGCCCACGACGGCGATTGCGCCACCTGCGCAGCCGATCCAAGCGATACCGGGACCCGAAACCACGGCGCCACCAATCGCCGTGCCCGTGCCGATACCCAGATTGAACAGGCCCGAGAAGATCGACATGGCAACGGCCGACGAATCCGCCGGCGTGTACTTGATGAGCTCAGCCTGGAACGCCACATTGAAGGCCGTGGCGCAGCAGCCCCATAGCGCGCAGACGGCAAGCACCAACACGAGCGCCGAGGCTGCAGGAGCCATAAGCAGCAGAGCCGCCGGCACGCCGGAGAGCGTAATAGCCAAGAACGGGAAGCGATGCCCATCGAACAGGCGGCCAAACAGCCAGCTTCCGAGCAGACCAGAGCAGCCAACGCCGTCAGCGTCATGGTGATAGCGCCCGCGTCGACGTGCGCGACCTGTGCCAGGAAGGGCTCGATATAGCTGTAAGCCGCGTAGTAGCCGGTCGCCATAAAAACCGTGACCGCGTAGAGCGCGATCAGGAGCGGGTTCTTGAGCAGCTCGGGCAACTGTTTGACGGTAAAGCGCTCGCCCGCCGGCATGGCCGGGAACACGGTCGCCTGGTAGACGACCGCGATGGCCGAGAGGACCCCGACCACGGCAACGTCATGCGCCAGCCCACGGCCAAGCCAATAGCGCGACCGAGGGGCAGACCAAAGATCTGCGCGATGGACGAGCCCGTAGCGATCATGCTGATGGCGAGCGCCCCGTGGCGCGTGTCGACCAGGCGCGAGGCCATAATCGAAGCGACCGACCAGAACACGGCATGTGCGCAAGCGACCACCAGGCGCGCACAGACCAGGATGGGATAAGTCGGCGCCACAGCGGACAGGAACTGACCGAGCGAGAACACGGCAAGCACGCCCAGCAGCATCCGCTTAAACTCGAAACGCGAAGCGAACACCATGAGCGGCAACGACAGCAGCATGACGCCCCAGGCATAGACCGAGATCATGATGCCGGCTTGGGACTCGGTGAGCGAGAACGACGCGGCGATGTCAGTCAAAAGACCGATGGGCATAAACTCCGACGTGTTGAACACGAAGGCGCAGCAGGTGAGTCCGATGAGCGGGAGCCACTGCTTGAGCGTGATGCCGTCTTGCCTTGCCTGAGTCATATATAACGTCTCCAATCGTTTTGAGCGGAGGCGATTATATAGCAACGGCCCCGCATCCGTCAGCAACAGATGCGGGGCCGAAAACAATTCGATACACAGAGGTTGCGCCGTCAATAAATAACTAAGCCAACCCCAGCAATATACCTGCCGAATGCACGACAAACGCCACGATCCAGGCGACCGTCACCTGAAACGCGAACACGGCAACGGCATAGCGCGCGCCCAGCTCACTCTTGACGGCGCCGATTGCCGCCACGCAAGGCGGGTACAGCAGCGTAAAGACCAAGAACACGTAGGCGGTGAACGGCGAAAACATGGTCGACAGTGCCGCGGGCGAGGTCGCGCCCAAAAGCACGGTGAGGGTCGAAATGACGCTCTCCTTGGCAATAAGTCCGGTGACGAGCGCCGTGGATGCGCGCCAGTCGCCAAAGCCGAGCGGCGCCAGCGCCGGCGCGATAATGCTACCCAAACCGGCAAGTAGACTCTGCGACTGATCGGCGACCACATTAAAGCGAATGTCGAACGTCTGAAGGAACCAGATAACCACGGTAGCGGCAAAGATAATGGTAAAGGCTTGGTAATAAAGTCCTTGGCTTATCCCATGCCAGCATCACCGTCGTCTTGACGCTCGGCAGGCGGTAATTGGGGAGCTCCATGATAAACGGCACCGGGTCGCCCTTAAATGCCGTGCGGTTGAGCACCAAAGCCGCGATGCAACCAACCGCAATGCCAATCAGATAGAGCGAGACCATGGCGGGAACCGTCGCCTGTGGGAAAACGCCCCGCACAGCAAGCCGTAAACCGGCAGCTTGGCCGAGCAGCTCATAAACGGCGTGAGCATGACGGTCATCTTGCGGTCGTGCTCGGATGGGAGCGTACGGGTCGACATGATAGCCGGCACGGTGCAGCCAAAACCGACGAGCATGGGCACAAAGCTGCGGCCCGACAGGCCAAAGCGACGCAATACCTTATCCATGACAAAGGCCACGCGCGCCATGTAGCCCGAGTCTTCCAGAATGGAGAGGAACAAGAAGAGCACGACGATAATCGGCAGGAAGGTCAGCACGCTGCCCACACCCGTAAGCACGCCGTTGACAGCCAGCGAGCGCACTACGTCGTTGGTGCCGAACGCCTTGAGACCCGCATCGGCCGAGGCGATGATGGCAGCGATGCCGTCCTCCATAAGCCCTGCAACGCCGCGCCGATCACGCCAAACGTCAGCCAAAAGACGAGACCCATGATCACCAGGAACGCCGGAATGGCCGTGTAACGACCCGTCAGGATGCGGTCAATCTTGACGGAGCGCACGTGCTCGCGGCTCTCGTGCGGCTTGACGACGCAACGCCCGCACACGTCGCCGATAAAGCCGAAGCGCATGTCAGCCAGCGCAGATAGACGGTCGGTGCCGGCCTCGCCCTCCATTTGGCTAATGATGTGCTCGATGGCGTCGAGCTCGTTGCGGTCCAGGTGAAGCGCCTCGGTCACCAGCTCGTCGCCCTCAACCAGCTTGGTCGCCGCAAAACGCACGGGAATGTGCGCCGTCGCGGCATGGTCCTCGATAAGGTTGCGATGCCGTGAATGCAGCGATGCAGCGCGCCGCCGTCCGGACCATCGGGCGCGCAGAAGTCCAGGCGACCGGGGCGCTCGCGGAACCGCGCCACGTGCAAGGCATGATCACCAACTCGCCAATGCCCTCGTTGCGGGCAGCACTAATGGGAACAACAGGCACGCCCAGCAGGCTCTCGAGCAGGTTGACGTCCACGGCGCCGCCGTTGGCCGTCACCTCGTCCATCATGTTGAGCGCGATGACCATGGGTCGATCGAGCTCCACAAGCTGCAGCGTCAGGTACAGGTTACGCTCGATGTTGGTGGCGTCGATGATATCGATGATGGCGTCGGGGTGCTCGTCCAGGATAAACTGGCGGCTTACGATCTCCTCGCCCGTGTACGGCGACAGAGAATAATGCCGGGCAGGTCGGTAACGCTTGCCTCGGGGTGGTTGCGGATGGTGCCATCTTTGCGGTCGACCGTCACGCCAGGAAAGTTACCGACATGCTGGTTGGAGCCCGTCAGCTGGTTGAACAGCGTGGTCTTGCCGCAGTTTTGGTTGCCGGCGAGGGCAAAATGCAGCGGTGCGCCCTCGGGCACGGCCGTCTTTGCCGCGCGGGGCGAATACGTCCCCTCGCCCAGGGCCGGATGCTCCGTCGTGCCGATTGCGGCGTTAGCGCGCGGACCCGTATCGGTGTCGTGAATGCCACGAGCTCGATGCGAGCAGCATCGTCCTTGCGCAGCGTCAACTCGTAGCCACGCAGGCGAATCTCGAGCGGGTCGCCCATGGGGGCGTACTTCATCATGGTGACTTCGGTGCCCGGCGTTAGGCCCATGTCCAAAATATGCTGTCGGAGTGCCTGATCGTCCGATGCCACCGATGCGACAACGGCGTCCTTTCCAATCTCGAGTGTATCGAGTCTCACGTCCGCGTTCCTCCCCCGGCGCCCACAGGGCGTTGCATTTTGTTTATCTTGGCTAACCGTTTGCATGGCTAACCATTTAACCACGCATGATAGCGCGAACACACAACAACGTTCAATTAACAGATTGCCGCCCTGGCGGGCTCGCAGCGTCAAGTGGTTACGCGGTTTGGTAAAACGCCGTAACTAAAACCCGTGGCGCTCCAGGAAGCGGAAGGCTAGGCGAATCCAAGGACGGACAGCCGCCTGCTTGTCCTCGTTGTCGACCGCAGTGTTGGCGTTGCCGAGCGAAAGGCCGTGGCCGCCCTGGTCAAAGACGTGCATCTCGCATGCGACGCCCTCCTCGGCCATGCGCTGCGCAAACGGATAGACCTGCGCGATCGGCGCCGTCTTGTCATCGGACACGCCCCACACAAAGGTCGGCGGCATCTGACGCGAAACATGCGTGGTGGGGCAGATATCGGCCAAATGCTCGTCAGTTGCCTCGCCACCCGTCACCATCGACAGGTAGTCGTTGAGCAGATCGCGCCCCGTCTTGCCGCCCGTCTTGGGCACACGCAAGTCAATGCGCGGATCGCGCGTCTGCATGTCGCGCACATAGGCAAAGTCGAGCAGCGGATAGCCCAGCACCACGCATCGGGACGAATGTCGTCCGGACGCGCCCCTGCCAGGCCCGCGAAGGGACCGGTCTTCCACTGTGTCGCCAGCGAGGCGCAGATCATACCGCCCGCAGAAAAGCCCACAACGCACACGCGCTTGGGATCGACATGCCACTCGTCGGCATTCGCACGAACCGTGGCGACCATCTTGGCAAGATCTGCTGGGGGTGAGGAAAGCTCACGTCACCCGTGCCACTCGTCACATAGTTGAGCACAAAGGCCTGGTAACCGTGATCCAAAAACGCAAACGCCACGGGATCCTGTTCATGCGGGGCGATATGCGTAAACGCACCTCCGCCGCAGATAATCACGGCAGGGCGGCGGCCATTCGGTTTATCGGGCAGCGGCTCGGCACCCAAATACGTAAACGTCGCTGGATATTCCTCGGTCGGTTCCTCGCCCCACAGCGCGTGGTTCTCGACAATCATATGTGCTCCCTTCGCGCAAATTATGCGCCCTTGTTTTTCGTCTTCAAGCGTACCCCACTTGGCCCGTGGCACAGAAACACTTCAGCAACAAGCTTCCCATCAACTGATATATCACATAATCCCAGCTCAGGACCATCGCTGAGCAGCGTAGAATAGGGGACGTTGACCAAGCCGCGAAACACATATGAAACGTTTCCGGCAAACCAAACGCGCGATATGCGCCTATTTAAGTTGGAGGCAACTATGGGTCTGCTCGATTCGCTTAAGTCCACCTTCACCTCGACGGGCGAGGCGTCCGTTCCGCCCGCAGCAAGCTTCGCCACCCGCGAAGGCGTCATCTATGCCCCCGTCAACGGCGTGCTCGTCAACCTGAACGAGGTCCCCGACGAGACGATCGCCTCGGGCATGCTTGGCCAGGGCTATGGCATCGAGCCCATTACCGGCACCATCTATGCGCCCGCCAACGGCCGCATCGGCGCTACCACCGTCACCAACCACTCCATTGGCATGATCACCGAGGACGGTCTTCGCGTGTTCATCCATGTTGGCCTGGGCACCGTGGAAATGAACGGCAAGGGTTTTGCCCGCTTTGTCGAGATGGGCGATGTGGTCAAGGCAGGCCAGCCGCTCATCAGCTTCGACCGCGAGGCCATTAAGGCCGCTGGCCACGAGGACATCGTGACCGTCATCGTCTCCGAGCTCGATCGTCTTAAGAGCATCGACCATGTCGCGAGTCTGGAACGCTTATCGGCGCAACCCGCTCGTCAAGCTTGGCGACCCGCTGCTGGTTGCCAAGACCAAGTAGTCAGGCCCCGCGCCACACAGCCAAAAGGCACCTCGTCAAGCGCGCGACCATTTGGCCGCGGGCGCTTTTCGTTTGAAAAACCATCCGCCAATGCCTTATCTGTATAGCCCAAATGAGCCGAGCTGCTAGAATATCGAACTGTATGGATAACTATCATTCAACCGTTATGGGAGGATACGTGAACCGCACCAAAATCGCGCAGCTCTACGCCGACGCCGAGTCGCTCGGCGGCCAGACCGTCACCGTCGCCGGCTGGGTCAAGTCCGTCCGCGACATGAAGAACTTTGGCTTTGTAACGCTCAACGACGGCAGCTGCTTCCGCGACCTGCAGGTCGTCATGAACCGCGAGGCACTCGACAACTACGACGAGATCGCCCATCAAACGTCTCGGCCGCACTCATCTGCACCGGCACCGTCAAGCTGACCCCCGATGCGCCCCAGCCTTTCGAGCTTTCTGCCACTTCCATCGAGGTCGAGGGCGTCAGCGCCCCGGATTACCCGCTGCAGAAGAAGCGCGCAACCGTCGAGTTCCTGCGCACCCAGCAGCACCTGCGCCCGCGCACCAACCTGTTCCGCGCCGTGTTCCGCATCCGTTCTGTCGCGGCTGCCGCCATCCACCGCTTCTTCCAGGAGCAGGGCTTTGTCTACGTCAACACCCCCATCATCACCACGAGTGACTGCGAGGCGCCGGCGAGATGTTCCGCGTGACCACGCTCGACCCCAAAAATCCGCCCCTCACCGAGTCCGGCGAGGTCGACTGGAGCCAGGACTTCTTTGGCAAGCATGCGAGCCTGACCGTGTCCGGCCAGCTCAATGCCGAGAACTTTGCCATGGCCTTTGGCGACGTGTACACCTTTGGCCCCACCTTCCGCGCCGAGAACTCCAACACCACGCGCCATGCCGCCGAGTTTTGGATGATCGAGCCCGAGATGGCCTTTGCCGATCTGAACGACTACATGGATAACGCCGAGGCCATGCTCAAGTACGTCCTTAAGGACGTTATGGCCACCTGTCCCGACGAGCTCAACATGCTCAACAAGTTTGTGGACAAGGGCCTGATCGAGCGCCTGGACCATGTCGCCAACTCCGACTTTGCCCGCGTCACCTATACCGAGGCCGTCGAAATCCTGGAGCAGGCCGTCGCCGCCGGCCACAAGTTTGACTACCCCGTGAGCTGGGGCATCGACCTGCAAACCGAGCACGAGCGTTTCCTGACCGAGGAGCACTTTAAGCGCCCGACCTTCGTGACCGACTACCCGGCAGAGATCAAGGCCTTCTACATGCGCATGAACGACGACGGTAAGACCGTCGCCGCCGCCGACTGCCTGGTTCCCGGTATCGGCGAGATTATCGGCGGCTCCCAGCGCGAGGAGCGCCTGGATCTGCTCGAGGCCCGTATCAAGGACCTGGGCATGAATCCCGAGCAGTACAAGTACTACCTTGACCTGCGCCGCTACGGTTCCTGCAAGCACGCCGGCTACGGTCTGGGCTTCGAGCGCTTGGTCATGTATCTGACCGGCGTGGGCAACATCCGCGACGTCCTGCCGCACCCGCGCACCGTGGGCAACGCCGACTTCTAATCGTCGGACGTTAGCTCGCGTCGCCACACGCCAACGCTCATCGCACAAGCGTCTCTCGACATCGGTCGAGAGACGCTTTTCAACAGCATCCGTCAAGCTTTGGCAAGTTTTGGTCCAGTTGGGCAGGCTGTTGAAAACTCGAACCGCCGTTTGCCGACGACTACCGACCGCCCAGAGCGCCCTGCGCCCCTGGGAAAACCCCGCGCCCTAGGTCCATACCGTCGCCACCCAAAACGGAAAGGACGTGGGCACCATGACCGAAGCCGCTGTTGAAACCTACGACACCACAACGAGAGGCGCCGCCTCGATGGCAGCCTATCGCGCCGTTCGCATCCTGCAACTATTAAGCGAGAACACCGGCGAGGACAAGGCCATGCTTTCCGATGAGTTGATCCGGCGCCTCGCCCATCCCGACGACCCCGCCCGCATGCCCATCTCGGCGGCGCGACGCAGCATCTACACCGCCATCTCCGCACTTCGCCATGCCGGATACGAAATTGAGTACAAACGCGGCGTGGGGTATCGCTCTTGACCCGTCCGCTCACCGACGAAGAGATCATCCGGCTCCACGGCATGGTCATGCGTAACCGCTCTACGCCCATTGCCATTCGAAAAGCATGGCTCAGCACTTGGTCGCCATGGCGAGTGCCGACGTTCGCGGCTACCTCGATGCACCCGAGCCTGCTCCAAGCGCCGGTGGCAAATCCACCAAGGCCATGCGCACGCCCGTCAAGCGCATCGACACCTGCGAGCTCATCGAGCAGGCCATCGACCACGGAACCACGGTGAGTTTTGATATTTCGAGCGTCACGACACGTGGCGAAACTGAAGTAGCACGGATGACACTCCGCCCCTTTGCCATCAAGCAACGAGACGGCATCTCGTATTTGCTGGGAACGGTCTATGACGCCCGAGGCGCCGATGACACGCTGCGTACCGTAGAGATCGGCCGCATGAGAAACGTCACCACGCGTCTCCTCGACGGCAAGAAGCTCTTCGCCGCCTCGACGAGGAGGACGACGCCTCTGCCGCATAAGAACCTCCGCCGTCCATTCGACTACCCGTACCGCCCATCCGGTTCTGTATTAAAAAACCTGCCAGGTTATTGTAAAAATGGACATCCGCGCTACTATAGTTCCACTTGCACTTTGTTTGAGTGCAGTATTTCCAGCTATTTCTATACTGGGGGTAACGATATGAAGGACATCACCATCAGCCGCAGGAGCCTTCTGGTCTCTGCTGGCCTGCTCGCGCTCGCTCCGCTCGCCGGATGCGGCGGCAACTCTGGTTCCGGCTCTGCTGCCGCCGGTTCCGACTACACCGTCGCGTTCTGCAGCTCACTGAGCACTCCGCACTCG